>JGI20159J14440_10000257_pt1 | contig 39628 bp, 37 predicted proteins | sample COG_09_FD_14440 | JGI IMG/M metagenome (IMG submission 14440) | reverse complement strand
GTCCATTCTATTTTAGTTTTACGGGCCTTCATTTGGGTACCGATTTTAATTTCACCAGTACTCAAAATGAAATAGGCTATTTACCCATGGATCTCAGTATTGAAAACGGGGTTAGAACGTATCTCGGAGAAGACGGCTTCTCAAACCTGGGCATAGCTTTCCGACTGTACAGAAAAGGTATGGTCCAGCTTAGAGGCGAGAGTTACTGGGCCTTTACTGACGGCAGAGGTGCCTATGCGGAAGGTTTGTTTGGCTTGCGCCTTCAGCCAAATATATGGTTTGTTGAAACGCAGGTGGGTGCCGGAGCAGGCGGTGGAATTAACCTATGGGGTGCTGCCGCGCTAGCCTTTGTCAATGCGGGTTTTGAAATACCTGTAAACGATTATTGGGATGTTACAGGTCGCGGTATCTACAACGTGTATTCCTCTCAGGCATTTCCTACCTACGGGTGGCAATTGGGCATGACCTTTAATATTCCTTTTAATACTCAATTCTGATGCGCAGGTTGTTGCTCCTACTTTTCGTTGTAGCCCATCAATACCTTATGGGTCAGGGGACTTCCATGACTCTTATGTTTGAGCCGTTAGAATCTTCTAATGATATGATGTGGGTGACTCAGCGCTTCGAGTTAGTCAAGGATTATACGAGTACAAAAACCGCTATCTCTGGGGGTTTAGAGACCCAAAGTGCCGTCTTGGGTAATTATGGTGGTTTCTATGCCTTCGGATTTACAGGAGGTGTTTATCAATTTTTACGTCCATGGGTATTCGCTAATATGGGCGGCTCGATAGCCTCTGGAGGCGGCGCAGGTGCCCCGGACGGCGATGGATTAATGTACCGTGGGTATGCGGGAATGAGTGTTAAGAGCAAATACGGGACAGTGGATGTAGCCTATAATCACATAAATTTTCCTTCAGGAGCCATTACCTCGAATCATATATCAATTGGCTACACACATGTATTGCCTTATCGAATAGAATACAGCGGCCAAAACAGCTATTATCCCACCTATTTTGAATTAGTCACGGGGCTTTGGTTCTTGGGACCGGAAGATGCTTCCCGCAACATTGAACCGGTGCAAAGTGCCTATGCAGGTGTGTGTGTTGGGCAGTTTTTAAACACCAATCATACCGTTGGGGGTGAACTTCAACTAGGGGCAGGTGCATTGGGTAGCATTGATGGGTACATGAATTACTCCATGGGGCTACGATTCAACACACCTTCTCAACGCCTTTTCTTTCGCACCCATCTTGGATCCGGCGGTGGTGGCGGTGTGTACACAGGTGGTGGAATATCCACTATGGTAACTGCTGGAGCGCAGTTTGGTGGGCATCAATTCAGCGTAGGACAATGGACGGCGCTAAGCGATGAAGCTTCTATTCCGTTTGTTTCGTACAGCCGGCATATAGATTTCAAGAGCTCCTTAGGTTTTCATAGGAAAGGAGTAGACTATACTTATAATGATTCACGCGAGGTAGCCTTAAAAGTCTTGGCTGGAGCGGGTCAACAGCGTTCTCCCGGTTTAGATCGAAACGGCAATCCATACAATCCTATGTCAGGTATAGCCATGGGGCTCGGTATTGAGGCTTGGAGCAATGAGAATTTTTCGTTGGATGCCTATGGTCATACGTTTTGGGCGGCCAGTGGTGGTTACGGTGCTTATGCAGAGGGGTTGTTCAGTGCAGCGTTTATGAAAGACAGCGAGACTTTCAGGTACGGTGTGGACCTGACTTCTGGAATTGCTGGTGGTGGTGGAATAGAGGTGGGTTCTGGCCTGATGATTGCACCTGGAGTACAGGTGGAATGTAAAATTGGCCCCTTATCAAATCTCAAAATGAACCTCAGACAAAAATACTTCCCAGGCGGCACCTACAGTCCCGTATATTTTGGTGTGGAACTAATTCAATCCTTACCTGTTTCGTTGTGGTAAGAGAGTAACTTTGTACTATGAGAAATTTTTTACTGATTCTTTCTTTTTTAATTGGTGCAAGCACTTTTGCGCAAGTAAACCATACCGACGAGAAGGGGCTTAAACAAGGCAAATGGGTTAAGACATACGAATCTGGAAAGAAGCGCTATGAAGGGTATTTCAAGAATAATGTTCCTGTGGGAACTTTCATCTACTACTTTGAACGCGAAGGAGGAAAGATGTCCGAAATCATTTACCGGAAGGAGTCAGGAATAGGTTATGCAAAAGCTTACCATAGCAATGGAGTACTACAAGCGGAAGGAATATATAAGAACCAATTACGTGATAGTACTTGGCGCTATTACGATAAAAAAGGCATCCTCACTCAAAGTGAAGAATATGCTGCAGGTGTCTTAGATGGGGACCAAATAACCTACTACGAGAGCGGTAAATTGGCCGAGAAGAAAACGTTCAAAAACGGTGCGCAAGAGGGCGTATGGCTCAGGAAATGGGAAGACGGGAAGCTGCGCACGAAGGGAATTTATGTGGACGATCAACTGAACGGTGAATGCACCTATTTTGATGAGGAAGGCAAATTATTAGCCAAAGGAGTTTACAAAAGGGATAAGAAGCACGGAAGTTGGTATTATTTCGAAGAGAATAAAGTAGAACGTAAAGAGGATTACCGTTACGGAGAATTGGAAAGTGAAACCATCTATGACACAGAAAAAGAAAAGTGATACAACAGTAGTTGTTGGACTTAGTGGTGGGGTAGATAGTTCCGTCACAGCTCATCTCCTTAAAGAAGAAGGGTACAATGTCATCGGGCTGTTCATGCGCAATTGGGTGGATGAATCCGTCACCATCCATGACGAATGCCCGTGGGTAGAGGATAGCAATGATGCCATGATGGTAGCTGATAAGTTGGGCATTCCGTTTCAAGTGATTGATATGAGCGCTCCTTATCAAGAACGTATAGTAGATTATATGTTCAGCGAATATGAACGCGGTCGTACGCCAAATCCAGATGTCCTTTGTAATCGCGAAATAAAGTTTGACCTTTTTTTGAAAACTGCGCTATCCATTGGTGCAGATTATGTTGCCACAGGACATTACGTGCGTAAAGAGACCATTGTGGATCAAGGTAAAGAAGTGCACCGTCTGTTAGGTGGCCTGGACCCTAATAAAGATCAAAGCTATTTCTTATGCCAATTATCACAAGACCAATTAGCTAAGGCTCTTTTCCCTATTGGCCATCTTCAAAAATCTGAGGTAAGGGAGATTGCTAAAGAAGCAGATTTAGTGACCGCTGAGAAAAAAGATTCACAGGGGCTTTGTTTCATAGGGAAAGTACGATTACCGGATTTTCTTCAGCAAAAGCTGGAGCCTAAAACAGGCAATGTATGGGAAATACCGCGTGATGCTGATATTCTTCGAGTACCCAGAACAACATTAGTAGAGAAGGCAGCGCCGTTCGATTTTCATCCAAAACACGGTTTCAAACGTGGTAAACACAATGGTGCACATTATTATACTACCGGACAGCGCAAAGGCTTGAGTATTGGCGGCAGCCCGCTACCGCTCTTTGTGTTGGGCGTAAACACTACGTACAATGCCATTTACGTAGGTCAGGGCGAAGACCACTCTGGCTTGTATAGGGACGCCCTATTTATAAAAACGTCAGAAGTACATTGGGTTCGAGAAGATTTAAGTTTAGAAGTCGGAGATACGTGTACTTATGATGTTCGCATTCGTTACCGTCAGCCGCTTGTAAAAGCGACCTTACACAGAGAAGAAGAGGGCATTTACATTGCTTTCGAAACGCCAGAAAAGGCCATAACTCCTGGACAATTTGCAGCATGGTACAGTGGAGAAGAGCTAATAGGTTCAGGAACTATTGCAGAATGAGAAGAAGCTTCAAAATAGCGGTCATACTATTTCTTTTTAGTACTTCAGGCCTATGGGCCCAGCAATTGGCATCTCCTTATGCCGTTTCTTTCATCCCTAAATCAGTTTTGATAGATACGCTTAACCCGAGCAGCATCTTGTCAAATAGAGCTGTAGAACGTCGCTCAAAACAAGGAATAGAATTATCAAAGACTGATGTCCCGATACAGCGAACCTATCTTTCTAAAATAAAATCCATTGTAAGTCATAAAGGGCCGGCGAGTAAGTGGTTGAATATGCTTTACGTCGAAGCGACTCCTGAAGAATTAGTGCAACTGATGTCGTTGGATTTTGTAGAAAGTATAATCCCTATTCGAGGCGGAATGTCTCAGCAAGAAATTATCGAATTGCCATATGGTTATTCTGAAAGTCAGACCAAGCAGATCTCATTGCACAGTTTGCATGTCCATAGTGATAACGGATATGACGAAATTGTGGCATTAGGGGAAGGAATGCTCATAGCGGTTTTAGACGCAGGTTTCGTAGGCGCAAATTCTATTACGATAAGTGACCAATTAAAAACAACCACCACAAGAAATTTCGTAGAGGGAGGCACCAATGTCTACCAAGGGTCATCACACGGATTTAGTGTGTTGAGCACCATGGCGTCCTATCAACCGGAGGTTTTTATTGGCACAGCTCCACAAGCTTCGTACGCTTTAATCAAAACAGAAAAGGAGCTCAGTGAAACGCCTGAGGAAATGTTTAATTGGATTGCAGGAGCAGAGTTTGCGGATTCTATTGGTGCTGATATCATTAATTCTTCTTTAGGATACAGCACGTTTGATGATCCCGCAGACGATTATACTGTGGCAGATTTAGACGGACGTACCTCAATTATATCGCTAGGGGCGGTTGCTGCCGCGCGAACAGGAATGCTAGTAGTGACCAGTGCAGGTAATGCCGGTGGGAGCAGTTGGGATAAAATCACTTTCCCTGCAGATGCAGATAGTATTCTGACCGTTGGGAGTGTCAATCAATATGGTATGGCAAGCAATTTTAGTTCTCGTGGATATACCGTCGACGGAAGAGTTAAGCCCAATGTAAGCGCTCGTGGTGAAGGGGCGGTTGTGTACCGCTCAGACGGAACGCTAGCTTATGCAAATGGCACAAGTTTCAGTTCACCCATAGTAGCAGGGGCAGCGGCTTGTTTATGGAGCACAGTGCCGAATGCAACGGCTCAAGAAGTGATAAAGGCCCTTGAAATTAGCGCTTCACATTACTACCAACACAACCCTAGAATTGGTTATGGTATTCCAAATTTAGATTTTGCGCGCCAATACCTTTCTGCAGTTGTAGACGGCGAATTACCGGAAATCGTCGTATATCCTAATCCATTTCCAGATTACATCACATTATTTCTTCCCGACGGCGAATCCTTACCCATCCATTTAGAACTACGGGACCTCTACCAAAGGACAGTAGCTACCGCTACATTGGAATCTAAGCGATATAAGGCACTGTGGGCACCTGGAGAAACTATTGCTGCAGGAACCTATTTCTTATACATTGAAAGGGGAGGACGTATGCAAGTCCTTCGTGTGACCAAACTATTGTAGTTAGTCTCCAAAAAATCCGCGAAGAATTTGTCGTAAGCCCAAGGCTATAAAGGCAATACCACCGAGCATTAGCACTATAGAAAGTACCGTCCAGTACCAAGCTCCGGAGGTTCCTTTACCAATAAACAAGGCAGGACCTAAAAATATAAAAGGGAAGGACCACGCCAGCTTGAATAGACCCGCTACAATCTCGTCTTGATTACTCTTACTCATTAGTATGTTGTATTGCCGTTATCGCAGCTCGTACGTTTCCATGTAACAACAGCATTTCTTCTGCTAGAGCTGGTGAAACTTTTGTTATTTCAACAATCATGCGCGTTCCTCGTTCCACAAGTTTAGCATTAGACAGTTGCATATCTACCATTTTATTCCCTTCAACTTTTCCCAATAGTATCATGGCACTTGTTGAAATCATATTTAGCACCATCTTTTGGGCAGTTCCGCTCTTCATGCGGGTAGAACCGGTTACAAATTCAGGGCCTACTACCACCTCAATAGGATGCTCCGCTGCCTTTGCTATTGGTGCACCTTCGTTACAAGTTATGCAAGCCGTTAAAAGTCCGTATTTCTTAGCTTCTTCTAAACCGCCGATAACATATGGCGTGGTTCCACTAGCGGCGATGCCGACGACTGTATCTTTCTGTGTCAGCGAGTAGGGAAGTAAATCCTTCCACGCACCTTTCCAATCATCCTCCGCATGTTCTACAGCTTTACGTATGGCGGAATCTCCGCCTGCAATGAGACCAATAACAGTTTCATGGTCTACACCAAAAGTAGGAGGACATTCGCTCGCGTCTAAAATGCCTAATCGACCAGATGTACCGGCACCAATGTAGAACAAACGACCGCCCATCTTCATGCGCGCTACTAACGCTTCTACGAAAATGTTAATCTTTGGAATAACAACGGATACAGCCTTTGCTACTTTTGTATCCTCAGCATTAATACCCCTCAGTATTTCTAGAGCACTCATGTGCTCTAATCCATCGTAGAGTGATGTGGATTCCGTGGTCTTCATGCGAGTTTTCTTAAGCGGGCCATATAAAAACCATCATTGTGTTCTGACGGATCTACCGTTTGNTCTTCTAGTAATTCAAACTGAGCTCCTGCAGGATGTGCTAAAAAAGCATCCACTTGATGACGATTTTCTTTAGGGAGTATGCTGCAAGTGGCGTAAACCATAGTACCACCTATTTTAAGCAAATTTGAATAATCGCGAATGATGCTGAATTGGACCGATTCCAAGCGTTCCAAATGCTCTGGTTGGAGTTTCCATTTTGTATCAGGTTCTCTTTTAATCACTCCAGTACCAGAACAGGGAACATCTAAAAGTACATAGTCGGCTATATTTGACAACTCCTCTAATATTCCCGGTTCTTCCCAAGCTCTTGTCTTAACAATGCTGAGCCCGCTACGCTGCGTACGTTTTTGGAGCTCACCTAATTTACGGCCTTCTACATCCATTGCAATCAGAGTGCCTTTATTTTGCATAAGCGCACCAAGATGCAGTGTTTTACCTCCAGCACCTGCACATGCATCGATAACTATACTTCCTGGCTTAGGACTTAAGTATGGTGCTATAGACTGAGAACCTGCGTCTTGCACTTCAAACTTACCCGTTTTAAACCCCTCAAGATTATTCAATCGAGGACGTCCCGTTAATAATAGAGCCTCTGGAAATATAGGATGAACCGTTGCTTTCAATCCCGCCGCCTCTAGCTCATCTAGGACCTCTTGAGTAGTAGATTTAAGAACATTGACTCGTAGATTGACGGAATTAGGAATGTTCATAGCCTTAGCGATCGTATCCCATTTGGACCCCAATTGCGCTCTAGCTTCAATATCAAACCACTCTGAATAGCTCTCTAAGATCGCGGTTCCACTTAAGCTACTCAGACGTTCATCTATATTGACATCTCGTATGGCATCAAACTTAGGCCAATCCGGAAGTTCATAGCCACGCCAAAGCCAGTATATCCCAAAGAGCTTTTGAAGGTCTTTCCGTTTTGTCGTAGGTTCTTGTCCTAAAAGTCCCCAAAGAAGTCCCCACCAGCGCACCATTTCATAGGTATGTTCGGCAACGAAACTTCGATCTCGTGAGCCCCATTTCTTATTTTGACGCAATAACTTTTCTACAACCTTGTCCGCGTAAAGCCCCTTCCCAAAGGACATTTCCAACGCTTCTAATACTCCTGCGACGGTGTTTGGAAAAATCTTGGGTGTCGCCATTAAAGTGCGGGATAGGTGTTGGGATCTTTTTCATGCATTACAGCATACAATTTTTCTACGATGTCGTCGTAAGAAGGCTTAGAGAAGTAGTCGCCATCAGATGCAAAGGCCGGTCTGTGATCTTTGGAGGTTATGGTAACCGGAGCACCGTCTAAATACTGATAGCCCTTCTGGTCTTCTAAAATATGTTGCATCAAGAAGGCAGAAGCACCGCCACGTACGTCCTCATCTAGGATAACCAAGGTATTCGTTTTCGCTAAGCTTGCTACTACATCATGGTTTAAGTCAAATGGAATAAGAGACTGTATATCAATCAATTCCACGCTAATGCCCATGGTCATAAGTTCCTGTATCGCAGCTTCTGCAATGGTACAGTTTGAACCGTAAGTAACAAGCGTAATATCAGTTCCTTCCTGCATAATCTCTACCTCACCGATGGGCATTGTGAATTCGCCAACATTAGTAGGAAGCGCCTCTTTTCTTCTATAGCCATTCAAACATTCAATGACGATAGCAGGATTATCTAATTGCATTAATTTATTGTAGAATCCTGCAGCTTTAGTCATGTTCCTTGGGACCAAGACATACATACCTTTGATGGTGTTGATAATGGTTCCCATAGGAGACCCAGAATGCCAGATTCCCTCTAGCCTGTGCCCGCGAGTACGAACAATAGTTGGTGCTTTTTGACCACCTACCGTGCGGTAGTGAACAGTAGCTAAATCATCGGACATGATTTGAAGTGCATAGAGTAGGTAGTCTAAATATTGAATTTCAGCAATAGGACGTAATCCACGCATTGCTAACCCTATACCTTGCCCCATAATGGTAGCCTCACGAATTCCAGCGTCTTGAACTCTTGTTTCACCGTATTTTAATTGCATGCCCTCAAGGCCTTGATTCACATCACCAATTTTACCGGAATCTTCACCGAAGACCATCGCTTCCGGATGCTTGGCGAATAGGGCATCAAAATTGTCTCTGAGTATGATTCTTGCATCTACCATCTCTTGAGTCTCGTATACTGCTGGGGTATGATCTAGAAGTGCCGCCTCAGCCTGTACGCTATACAAATGAGAACTGTAGCGTTCGTTTTGTACAGCGTTTTCTTTACTTAGCCATGCTTTTAACGGTTTGACGTCTATATTACTATCACCCGCCACTATTCGAATGGCCTTACGAACTGCTTTGAAAGAATGTGCCACCTCAAGATCCTCATGAGCCTCTAATTCATTGATAACATTAGTAATGAATATTCCCTTCTCGCCCTGGGTTTGAATACTTTTTAATAGAGGAAGTACCTCATGTTTCAAGCGTATTGGATGGCTTTGGTAAATGGACCACGCTTCCTTTTTACCGTCACGAGCTAGTTTTTTAGCTTCTTTTGTGATCTCGTCCAGCTCTTCTTGAGATGCAACATCATGTGCTAGAATCCACTCACCGAACTTTACAATACAATCTTGATCTTTTTCCCACTGCAAACGCTCTGCCGTCTTGTAACGTTCATGAGAACCGGAAGTGCTATGTCCTTGAGGCTGAGTCATTCCTTTTACGTGAATCATTACAGGAACATGCTCTTCACGTGCGACGCGTCCAGCATGTAGGAATGTGTTTATAAGTGCTGGGTAATCCCATGCTTCAACCACAAAAATATCATACCCTTTTCCTTTTTCATCGCGCTGAAAACCTTTGAGAATTTCGCTAATATCTTGTTTTGTGGTTTGATACTCTGCACCAACTGAAATACCGTATTCATCATCCCAAACAGAAATTACCATAGGAACTTGCAGTACTCCAGCAGCGTTTATGGTTTCAAAGAAGAGTCCTTCAGAAGTGGAAGCATTCCCTATAGTTCCCCAAGCCACTTCTCTACCTGCTTTTGAAAACTTATCACTACCGTCGAAAGAAACTTCTTTGTAGACTTTGGAAGCTTGAGCCAACCCTAAAAGTCGTGGCATTTGTCCGGCAGTAGGACTAATATCTGAGGAGCTATTGTATTGTTCTGTAAGGTTGACCCAATCGCCATTTTCATCGAGTGATCTTGTCGCAAAATGACCGTTCATTTGACGGCCTCCAGCCATGGGTTCTTCCTTGATATCAGTAACAGCATAAAGGGAAGTAAAGAAGCGTTTTGCATCCATTTCACCCAGTGCCATCATGAAGGTTTGATCTCTGTAATAGCCGCTTCTGAAATCACCCTTTTCAAAGGCCTTCGCCCAGGCAATCTGCGCCAACTCTTTACCAGCGCCAAATATTCCAAATTTGGCCTTACCTGTAAGAACTTCTCGACGCCCCATTAAAGAGCATTCACGAGATAATACGGCGATTTTATAATCTTGAAGTACTTCGGTCTTGTACTCTTGGTAACTGATTTCTTTTTTCTGCTTTTCTGTCATGCGATAGGGTTGAGTTAAACTCAATGCAAATATACGACAGAATCTGCGCTACAATAGGCGCTTAAACACAAACAGAACGAACAAGGTTATCACGATCAATAGCAGAACCTGGATACCGCTACTTTTATAATGTACCTTATGCAGCTGAAGGTCCTTGCGGTAGCTAATAAAGAGGTAAATGAGAAATGATATCGCAAATAGAGCGGCAAAGATCCAATGCCCTGTCGTTATGTTTTCCATGTTGTAAATTTACGATGCAATCGTTCATAAAAAGCAAATCATGCAGAAACAGATAAAACATGTAGAAAAGTTCCATGACACTTTTGGAATCACCAATAAATACGAACCTACGGCAGCAGCGACAAAAGAAACTATAGCCTTACGGCATAGGCTTATGGCAGAGGAAAACGAAGAGTACCTCGAAGCTGCACTAGATGGTGATACAGTAGAAGTAGCAGATGCTCTTGGTGATATGATGTACATCTTGTGTGGAACCATTCTTAGCCACGGCATGCAACACATCATTGAAGACGTGTTCGAGGAAATTCAAGCGAGCAACATGAGTAAACTAGGTTTAGATGGAAAACCAATTTACAGAGAGGATGGGAAAGTAATGAAAGGTCCTAAGTATTTCAAACCTAACATTAAAGCTATTCTAGATCGCTAACAATCGGAGCCAACAAAGAAGTTTTATGTGGCCGTTGATCAAATATTGTTTGACAACCCGGCAGCCATTCAGGTGAGGAAGACTTATTCGGGATATAGTTTGCTTCTACATCTCGAGCCATTTTTATCTTCTCCACAGCATCTTCGTGGAATGTAATTTTCATCCAAGAGCAGCTACTTTTATTGGAACCCTCCATCGCACCGTCATCACTCACATTATGGAGTAAAGCTTGGGCATTGCCATCGATTCTCACACTTTTCATGGAGTTTTCGTCAAAGTTGCCTTTTAGAATATTACCGGTAGTTTGATCAAAATACAAGGAGTCTTTGGTCTTAGTCGCAATAGTTACGTTAGCGAGCATATATAGACTGTCTAGCTCGTTATTGACTAGTTTCAATACGGTTGAATCTGCACCGAATTCGCTGTTACCACTCCATAAAGTGGGAGAAGGGTATAAGACCAATTCTTCTTCCGCTTCACCAAATAAAAAGTGTGGACTGATGCCTTGAAAATCTTCGCTAAAAAAGGAAGTTTGACCAAACAAATGCACTGTTTTGCTTGTGTCTAAGGACGAGCGTATGACCAGGGTATCTCCCTTTGCGTAAATAGTGTCTTCCTCCATACTTTGCTCATAAAAGACTGGAGAAAAAGCATCTACAAAAACTGGACTTTTCTTGTAATCAATAAAATCGCTTCGCAAAACGAATCCTTCGGAAGAATCTGCGACCGTAGCGTTTCCATGTAAGGTGCCATCTTCTGAATTCAGTGAGTAATAAAGGCTGTCCGCTGCTATATAACGTTTTGGCGCTAACATCTGAGCGCCACCAAACAACTCCAGTAAGTTCACATCCGCTGAATACGTGCCCTTAGAACAAAACAACAAAGTACTATCCTTGATGAACTGCGTGGGACCGGCGAAAGTATATTTATTCTTGTTAGGATAGTAGAGGAGGGTATCTGTAGTCATTTCAAAGGCTGAGTCAATAGCTACAACGTTCCCCCTTAAACGGACCAGCTCGTATTCAGTATTGTATTGGCCAAGATCGGATGTAATACGTAAATCTTTTCGCTCCAATGTTGATCTAGTCAGGTAGTACGCCGTTGATGTATTTCTATCATACTTCAAGACCGAGGTCGCTAAACGTGAAGAGGGGGTTTTAAGGACCACTTGTTCAGAGATGGTGAATGTTCTCTGATCTCCTAGATACGTTAATCGTTCTCCAGTAATAAGCACTGTATCCGCTTGACGCACTCGAATGTTGCCGTAGGCTTCAAAAGTATTCTGAGGACGATACAGTACTGCAGAATCGCAGTACATCAACGCTACATCCTGCTGAAGCGTTACGTTCCCTTTGAGGTAATAGGTTTGACCACCGTCATTGCCTTTGACAAAGTCGGTCGTGTCGCTTCGAATGATTTGAACCTTCGTTTGACTCCACCCTGAGTGAAGGGTAGAGAAAAAAAGAGCCACACAAAATAGTATGGCCTTTTTCATTAGTCTCTTAATATGGTTTGAGCGCGATCCGGTCCAACGCTAACGAGCGTTATTGGTACGCCAACTTCTGCCTCAATAAAGGCGATGTAGTCCTTGAAACTCTGTGGGAACGACTCTTCATCAGTCATTTGCATCAAATCCTCATCCCATCCAGGAAGCTCTTTGAATATAGGTTCGATAAGATCTTCTTGAAGTTTGTATGGTAAATGCTTTACGACTTCTCCTTTGTACTTATAGGCAGTACAAATCTTTATGTTGCCAACACCACTCAAGACATCTCCTTTCATCATCATTAATTCAGTAACGCCGTTAATGTTGATTGCGTATTTCAAAGCAGGTAGATCTAACCAGCCACATCTTCTTGGGCGACCAGTGGTTGCACCAAATTCGTGACCATTAGCTTGGATGGTAGCACCTACTTCATCCGCTAATTCTGTAGGGAAGGGCCCCGAGCCAACACGAGTGCAATACGCCTTAAAAATTCCGTAAACGTTTTTGATATTATTTGGCGCAATACCCATACCTGTACAAGCACCAGCACAAGTTGTATTAGATGACGTTACAAATGGATAGGTCCCAAAATCTATATCTAACAACGTGCCTTGAGCACCTTCGGCAAGAATAGTACGACCCTCAGCAATAGCATCGTGAAAATAGGGCTCACTATCAATAATGTCTAACGTACGTAAGTAATTGATCGCAGCAAACCAGTTAGGCTCAAGGGCTTCTAGATCATACTCAAACCCTTCATAACCAGCAAGTAGCTGCTTATGCTTGTCTACTAACGCACTATATAATTCGTCGAAATTGTCCAATTGTATATCGCCAACTCGCAAACCGTTACGACCCGTTTTGTCCATATACGTCGGACCAATTCCTTTTAAAGTGGAACCAATTTTCTTCTTGCCCTTAGCGGCTTCACTAGCGGCATCTAGTAATCGATGTGTTGGTAAAATCAAGTGCGCCTTCCGGCTAATTTTCAACCGACTTAACACATGTGGCTCTTGATCGATCAGTTTGTCCAACTCCACTTTAAAAATAACAGGATCGATGACCACACCATTTCCTACGACATTCATTACACTTTCGTGAAACACACCAGAAGGTATGGTATGCAATACATGCTTTTTGCCTTCAAATTCAAGAGTGTGACCGGCATTAGGTCCACCTTGAAAGCGTGCGATGATATCGTACTTACGCGTTAATACATCGACTATTTTACCTTTTCCTTCATCGCCCCATTGGAGACCTAAAAGCACATCTACTGCCATAACTAATTGTTGCTCGACTCTTTTCTTTTCGCATAGAAGTAAAGGCTGTGGCTTTCTACTTCTACACCAAAAATTTCTTCGATTGTTTGTTTAATGTTTTGAATACGCGGATCACAAAATTCGAATACCTCTCCAGTATCCGTCAATATGACATGATCGTGTTGCTTGTTGAAATAGGACTTCTCATAAAAACTTTGATTTTGACCAAACTGGTGCTTACGAACCAAACCGCAAGTCAAAAGCAATTCTATTGTGTTGTAAAGCGTCGCTCTTGAAACCCGGTAATTCTTATCCTTCATGCTTAGATACAGGGTTTCAACATCAAAGTGGTCTTCATTTTCATAGACCTCTTTTAATATCGCAAACCGCTCTGGAGTCTTGCGTTGGTTATGCTCTTCCAAATAGCGGCCAAATACGTCTTTAACCTTATTGTATGCTTCTTGTGTACTCATGAGAAGTAAAACGCTAAAATACGTCGTATCAATTGAATTTACCTACACGAGTAACACTACTAATGCCCTCTAAATTCTTGATATTGTTAATAGTATCAGTTAAGCCCAATTTATCCGCCACTTCAATGGTCAACTTACCTGTGAATAACCCGTCGTCTACGCTAAAAGCAATCGCTTTAATATTGATACTTAGTTCGTTCGATACCACTTTCGTTACGTCATTCACGATACCTATTCTATCCATTCCTTTAATAAGCAAATTGATGGTCGAAAAAGCGCCTTTCCGGTCGACCCATTTTGCTTTGAGTGTTCTATTCGCAAATCTACTTTGTAACAATACCGCATTAGGACAATCGTCACGATGTACCTTCAATCCATCTGCTGTGGTTACAAAACCAAAAACTCTATCACCCGGAAGCGGATTACAACACTTTGCTAGGGTATAGTCCATTTCATGTTCGTCCGTATCAAAAACCAATAACAGATGATCAGTTTGCTGCTTCTTGGATTTATCCCCTAGTTTGGTCTTTGCATAATTGCTTCTTACTATTCGTTGCTTGAAGTAGTTAACAAGTCCAGAGGTTTCTCGGGCATACTCGCGTAGTTTTCCGTTGTCAATCACACCAAGTCCTACTTTATAGTAGAGCTCCTCAGGGTTTTTTAAGCCAAAGAAATTGACCAATTTGTGGATGTTACTGTGCGTTGCCTTCAATTTGAGCACCTTCAACTTGCGTTCCAGTATAAATTGACCCTGACCAGTAATAAGCTGTTTTTCTTTCTTTAGACTTTGTTTGATGCGCTGCTTTGCCTTTCCGGTTTTTACGAAACTTAACCAATCTTCTTTTGGTTCCTGCTTCACAGAAGTCAGCACTTCTATTTGGTCACCTGATTTTAAAGGTGTGCTCAAAGGAATCAGTTTACCGTTCACCTTCGTTCCCAAGCAATGTGCACCTACCTCTGTGTGTATATCAAAGGCAAAATCTAAGGCCGTAGCACCCTTGGGTAGGGTAAGCATTTCTCCTTTAGGAGTAAAGACAAATATTTCGGAAGAGAATAGGTTCATCTTGAAACTATCGATGAAGTCTTCGCTATCGTTCTCCGGATCATCTAAAAATTCTCTGATACGAAGGAGCCAACGATCCAATTGGTTACTTCCTGAACTATCCTCCTTGTACTTCCAATGTGCTGCAAATCCATTTTCAGCAATATCGTCCATGCGCCTTGTCCTAATCTGCACTTCAACCCAATGACCGTCAGGCCCCATCACCGTGGTGTGTAACGATTCATAGCCGTTACTCTTTGGTGAACTTATCCAGTCGCGCAAACGAGCAGGGTTAGGGTTGAAATTTTCTGTAATAATGGAGTAGGCCTGCCAACAAATTGCTTTCTCTCGCTCTTTATCCGCTTCAAGTATGATTCGTATGGCATACTTGTCATAGACTTCATTAAAACTGACGTTTTGGTTCTTCATCTTTCTACGAATAGAATAGATGCTTTTTGTACGCTTTCTTACTTCAAAGGTTAGGTCTGCTTGCGACAACTCTTCAGAAACCTTGCGTTCGAACTTATTCAAATACTCAAAATCTTTCCTTTGAAGCGCTTCCATACGACTGTAGATATCATCAAATACCTCAGGCTCCGTATACTTTAGGGAAATGTCTTCCAATTCTGTTTTAATGCTAAACAACCCCAATCGGTGCGCTAGAGGCGCGTAAATAAATAGCGTTTCAGAGGCTATTTTCAATTGTTTGTGCGAAGGCATGTCGGACATGGTACGCATGTTGTGCAATCGGTCTGCAAGCTTAATGAGAATTACTCGAACGTCGTCTGAGATGGTGAGGAGCATCTTTCTGTAGTTTTCCAACTGCATACTACTCTCCATGCTCACCACACCGGATATCTTGGTCAATCCATCAATAAGTTTCGAAATGTTCGGATTAAACATGTTCTCGATGTCTACCAAGGTATAATCCGAATCTTCTACAACATCATGCATTAATGCCGTTGCAATACTAGTAGGCCCTAGACCAATTTCTGTTGCAACGATCTGCGCTACGGATATAGGGTGGGTGATGTAGGGTTCTCCACTTTTACGACGCACTCCCTTGTGTGCATCTTTCGCCAATGAGAAAGCACGCTGTATCATTTTTTGATCAGCTGCGTCGGTTTTATATTCAATACTGTTTAACAGATCTTTGAATGCACCTTCTACTAGTTCGCTATCCTTATCCTCGTTGGCGGTCATGTTGACTTAGTCTATCAAAAATATAGCTGGTCGTTTATGTAATTCTGGAACATCTAAACGCCATTGTGCTACCGTTTGAGTTTTAATCTTCTCTGTATCTAAAGTAATATCTACAGCAATACAAAGCTTCGTCTCTGGATGCAGGTTGGCAACCAATTCTTCCATCAATTTTCCGTTGCGGTAGGGCGTCTCCATAAAGATTTGAGTGATTCCATCTCGTATGTCCTTTTGCATCGCCTGAAAAACTCTCTTTCGAATAGGTTTATCATGCGGTAAATAACCGCGAAATGTAAATTGCTGCCCATTAAAACCGCTCGCCATTAAAGCCAAGAGGATAGAAGATGGTCCGACGCATGGACGGACTTCAATTCCTTTGCGGTGCGCTATACTAACGATAGACGCACCTGGATCCGCCACACAAGGCACTCCTGCTTCTGATAAAACCCCTATGGAATGTCCTTTTTTAATAGGATCTAAAAAGTAGGGTAGGTCAAGTGGATCAGTCTGCTTGTCTAGAATTTCAAGTCTTAACTCACGCTGGTTCTTTTCGGGTAACAAATGCTTAATGTAAGCCCTGGCCGTTTTTTCATTTTCCACAATGAAGTAAGTAAGACTATCTATGATATTTACGACATCCTTTGGTATGATATAGTCAAAATTATCTTGACCTAACGTATTAGGCAATAGGTATATAGCAGCCATTAGTACTTTTTAATAAAGGATTGAACAGCTTCTTCAAGAAGCTCATATACATGCCTAAATCCACTCTGCCCCCCAGTATAAGGATCGGGAACTTGGCGATTTTCTCCCGGATAGGCTTCATTTAGAATAAGTCGCACCTTAGCTTTTGCCGCCTCATTAGGTGCCAATCGGATGAGATTCGTATAATTAGAGCTATCCATGGCAAAAATAATATCGAAGGTCTCGAAATCTTCCTCATTCACTTGTCTTGAACGTTGGTGATCAATTGCAATACCGCGTTCTTTTGCTATTAAAATACTTCTTGTATCTGGTCGTTCATCTTCATGCCACCCAGATGTCCCCGCTGAATCTATACGCCAATCCGCAGGAGCGTGCAGTTCCATAATACCTTGTGCGAGAGGAGAGCGGCAAATATTGCCTAAACAAACCATGAGTATTTTCATAAATAAAAAAGTCAGTACCCTAAGATACTGACTCTAAAACATTCGTTAAACTGTTTTTTATGCGAGTGTTAAGCGTTTTTGCAGGTCATCGACATACGTGCGGAAACGCTTATCCGTTTCTTTAAGATTATTTACAGTTCTACAGGCATGGAGCACAGTAGCATGGTCTTTATTTCCACATTGCTGCCCTATGCTCGCAAGACTATTTTTAGTGAGTTGCTTTGAAAAATACATACTCAACTGTCTGGCCTGAACGATTTCTCGTTTTCGAGTTTTTGATTTCAATAATTCTAGTGGCATATCGAAATAGTCGCACACGACCTTTTGAATAAAATCAATAGATATTTCACGAGTAGTGCTCTTAACGAATTTATCGACCATAGATTTAACTAATTCCATGGTAATCTGCTTCTTGTTCAAGCTACTCTGTGCTAGTATACTTATCAATGCTCCTTCTAATTCTCTGATGTTAGAATTTATTGAGTAAGCAATGAATTCAACAATATCGAGTTCAATTTCAATGCCATCGTTGTACAGCTTTTTCCCTAAAATAGCCACACGAGTTTCTAAACCTGGCTTTTGAAGATCAGCGCTTAATCCCCATTTGAAACGGCTTAACAAACGTTGCTCCATTCCTTGAAGCTCTACTGGAGCTCGATCTGATGTTAAAATGATTTGCTTACCGTTTTGATGTAAATGGTTGAAAATTTCAAAGAACACATCTTGTGTTTTTTCCTTACCGGAGAAACTTTGAACATCATCAATAACCAAAACGTCAATCATTTGATAAAAGTGGACGAAGTCGTTTTTCGTATTGTTTCGAATACTATCGATAAATTGCTGTGTGAATTTTTCAGCGCTCACATACAGCACTGTTTTTTCAGGGTAGTTGTCTTTGATCTCGACGCCAATAGCATGAGCTAAATGTGTTTTACCTAAACCCACACCACCATAAAGCATTAATGGGTTAAATGAGGTTCCTCCAGGATTTTTACTCACGGCATACCCTGCAGATCTTGCCAGTCTATTGCAATCCCCCTCTATAAAGTTGTCGAAGCTGTAGTTCGGGTTTAGTTGCGAATCAATATTGAGCTTCTGTAGACCAGGGATAACAAAAGGGTTTTTTATTTCCTTGTCGTTCCCAATCTTCATTGGCATGTTCACGCTTTGACGTGGATGCTTTTTACGACCACTGCTCGGCACATTCATTGTAGGAGCTTTCGCATTACCGTAGGCGTTTTCAAGAACAATGCTGTATACTAATTTAGCATCTTGTCCTATGGATTTGGTGATGGCGGCTTTTAGCAACTGGATGTAGTGTTCTTCTAAATATTCATAAAAGAATTTAGAGGGTACTTGAACAGTTATAATGTTTACTTGGAGTTTTACTGGTTTTATAGGTTCGAACCAGGTATTAAAACACTGGTCATCAACGTTGTCTTGGATAAATTGTAAAGCTTCTTTCCAGACATCATTAACGCTTTTCTCCATGGTCAAAAATTCTCTTACCTCAAGGCTGTTCAAACCTGAAGTGGTGTTGTGTGTATTAGTAAACTTTTCGGGCGGCAATCGATGGATAAATGCATCTCGTTGACTGCATAACAAATGTGTTCATAAAATCTGAATGAAAAAAATTTATTTGCTATTGTGTTAATAAAAAGATTTGCTTAAGGGAATGTGTAACTTGTTGTAAATCAGTACTTAGTATAAAGTCCCAAATTTTTTGAGTATAAATTACCATGCCTATTATGGATTGTTCAAAAATCTCAGGATTGAACATTGAACACATATAAATACCAACCCATTGGATGCTAAATTAGACTTTATGAAAGATGCACGAATTAGAGATACCCACAGCTTCCGCCCAAGGTACTCAGAAACCGATCAAATGGGTGTTGTATATTATGGAAACTATGCTGCCTATTTTGAAGTTGGCAGAGTGGAATTGCTTCGAAAGCTTGGCCTTTCTTATGCGCAACTAGAAAAGAATGGAACAATGCTTCCAGTGGTCCACATGAGTATCGATTTTAAACGCGGTGCGAAGTATGACGAAGAAGTTATTTTAGAAACATCTATTATCGACCGTCCAACGCGTAAGATATCATTTTACCACACGCTTCGGGATACTGAAGGCAACACAATGGTTTCAGGAAAAGTAGTGCTCGTATTTGTCGACAAAAATACGTTCAAGCCAAAGAGTTGTCCGGAAGAACTGGCAACGCTATTTGTTAATTTGTCTTGATGGTATGTTGATCGCCGCTTTTGTATTGAACCTGAAGTACACCTTGGGTGCCTTCAGGCAATGGTAGTTGTCCAAGGGATGTTTTACTCCAAAGAAGTTGGCCAGACCAATTAAAAAGGGTGATCACAGCTTCCTCACCTTCCTCTGTTCTAAGCACTTTTCCATCAGGTGTGTGCATAATAAACACGCCATTTCTTTCAGTTGGTGATGGGGCTATTGAATTAGTAGCAAGTATATTTTTAGGCGACCCGAACGCCGAGGTTATTGCATTGTAATGAGCACCGTTATAGAGTAAAGAATCCGCCCAGATAAAGTTCTGAGCTATTTGTCTAAAGGACTGGTTTGGCATTAAAGAATGAACGCCTTCTAGAATGATCTCATCTGCCACAGAACCGCCTACATTAGGATTAGCGCTGAATTCCAACATGGCACTTGACATGATGTCGGTATGTTGGTAGATGGAACTAAAGATTAATTGGTTGTAGTTCTTCACACCATCATAAGAAACACTCCGGCCGTTCCAAAATTCATTATTGCCGTCCCAATCAAAGACGCGCGTGCTAGTAACGCCTATTCGCCTACCATATCGCTCCGCTAGATAATCGCCAAAGGATTCGTCAAAACTCCTTCTTTGCATACCTAGATTCGATCCAGGAGCAGCACCATGTGAAATAGCATGACCAAATTCATGGATGATGACATCAGCATCCTCTGCGTCGTCAACGCCACCTTCGCCGAAATACAATCGAGGTGGTGAATAGCCAAAATTAAACATACTGTTGTCTTGACCATTTAAAGCCTGTGCATCGGCATGTATAGTGTACGTCATTATATTAGAGTAGCCCAACGTATGAAGATAACGAGAGAGGGCCGTAACATGATAAACACACATTACCTGCTCAAATTCAGGAGCCGACCTGCCACCTGTCCAATCTTGAGGTGAAGTGCTGGGCAGGAAATATGGCGGATCGAAATCTACAATCTCAATAAAATCATTTCTCAGAAACGTAGTATCCGCAACTTTATCAACGGTAAGGGTATCGATGATGGTTAAAGAGTCTAGAACGCCGCCATTTGCATCATTAAGGTCTGTGTAAACTCCACCATAAGTTAAGTTGTAAGGAGTCAGAGGGTCTGGACTAAAGACTCTTACGTTAACGGTGGTATCAATAAAGTGAGCCGTTAAATCACGTTCTAAAAGTACAGATCCATCCAAGGATAGATACCTTACGCTGTGTGTTGCGCCTGCAAGAAGCGTATCTGCGAACACTGCCGACCATTGATCATTTATAAATAGAAGGGGATATGCGGATTGTGTGGGTAAAAGTTCTTTTTTAACTGTACCCAGTGTTGAACTTGATTTGAGTAGATCACCGCTCTGGTCATACACAAGCAGTAACTGCTCTTCTAGGAGTTTTTGACCGCCTAAATAATACTCATAACGCTCATAGGTAGCATGCGGCGTGGTCGTTTGATAAAATAATTTCGTTGATAGTAGCTCTTGACTAAATCCCGGAATTACCGCTAGTATGAAGAATAATGTGATGATTCTTTTCAAATTGGTCCCTTATTTGTTCGTATTCACTTTGCAATACCTCAACAGTATAGGTTAAAGATAACCCTTGATTTCTTTCGAGCACATAAAGGTCCGATTGTTTGATAATGCGCTCGACAAAAGACATTTGGTCATAAGAAAAACTGAGCCGGAGCTGTTTCGTTAAAAATTTCTCTGCACGTTTATTTGCATGTATCGCATCCATAGTGGCTTCGCCATAAGCCTCGATCAATCCGGGCACACCTAATTTGGTTCCTCCGAAATAGCGCACCACCACGCAAGCAATATTGATCAATTCATGACTTATCAAAGCGCGAAGAATAGGTGTGCCTGCTGTATGGGCAGGTTCACCATCGTCCGAGCTCCGCTCCGTAGTTGCTTCGGGTTGAATACGAAAGGCCCAACAGTGATGACGAGCGGTGGGTTCTTGAGCTTTTATGTATTCTAATTGGGCCTTAAAACTTTCTTCATTCTCACAATGAAAGAGGTAGCCATAGAATTTGCTTCCCTTTGATTTGAAAACCCCTTTAGACGGTTTTTCGACGGTGAAATATCGATCACTCACCGCGTTCATAATGATCTATGCCTAGCTTATAGGATGCTCCAGACGCATTTAGCGTTGGGGCAGGAATTCCTTCACTGAGGGTGTTTACAGAGGTGTAGCGGTGCCATTCGTCAACGCAGCCTGAATCAAAAAACGATTGTAAAACTCGGCCACCACCCTCGACCAAAACATGATGTATGCCATAAGTCATGAGTTGAGGAAGCCACGCCGGGATATCATACGGGTTGCAGACAATGGTATCGCCATCAAGCGAAGCTACATTGCCAACAAATATTGGAGCGGAAGATAATTGAGCTATGGCTTCCATATGAGGCAAGGCAGAGGATACTACTATTATAGGACGTGGATTCGAGCCTTGGTAACGACGAGTTGTAAGAGACGGTCGATCCCAATTCAAAGTTTTCGCAGAAATAAGGATACCGTCGACAGAGGCTCGCAATTGGTGCGATTTAACGGAAGCCAATGGACCGGAGATACGGGATGCACTTTCATCTGGTTGCCGCACTCTATCGAGGTATCCGTCCGAAGACTGTGCCCATTTTGCAGTTACATAGGGTCTATTCAAGTCCTTATTACAGAAAAAGACGCGGTTTAACTGACGGAAAAGCGTTGGATATTCAGAAAATACTACCTCGACGCCGTGGGATTTTAAATGTTCGACCCCTTTTCCATTAACAAGCTTGTTGCTGTCGCTACAACCCACGACCACCTTGGGAATACGACTGTTCGTTATTAAGAGACTACAAGGCGGTGTTTTACCAAAATGCGCACAAGGTTCCAAACTGCAGTATAAGGTGCTTGAGGCGAGCAGAGATTTATCCTCAACGCTATTTATTGCCATTACTTCGGCGTGCGGATCGCCAGCTTTTTGATGGTAACCTTCACCAATAATTACGCCGTCATGAACGATCACAGCACCCACCATAGGATTAGGAGCTGTTCGCCCGTTGGCATAAGTGGCCAATTGTAAGCAACGTGTGAGAAACTTGGCGTGTGACATGAGACAAAGGTAGTGGTGCAAGTCGTATTTTCGGCAGTGATGAAAACGCTGTCCTTCTATAAACAAAATGCACTTACAGTTTTGGCTCCTATATACGGTCCTCGCGAATCCGCCAATATTGTGGAATATTGGTTGGAACAGCAGCTTGGGTTAACACGTGTAGACCAGGTCTTGAGGGCAAAGGAAATCTTCCCGTTTGAAAGGTATGACCATGAATTGGCAGAATTAATTGCACGAAAACCTGTTCAATATATTGTGGGACACACCTTTTTTTACGGGCTTAAAATTGGCTTGAATTCAGAAACCTTGATACCAAGACCAGAAACTGAAGAGTTGGTGCGGGAAGTCATTCAATTGATAGACAATTCTGCTGCAACAAGTATTATTGATATCGGTACGGGAAGCGGTTGTATAGCGCTGGCTATCAAAAGCAAAAGACCTGACATTAACGTTATAGGCATTGATATAAATCCCAAAGCCATAGCGCAGGCGATCAATAATGCAAAACACCTTGATTTAGCCGTGGAATTCAGGGTAGGCGATGTATTTAACTATGTCATGGATTCAGTAGACATAATAGTAAGTAACCCGCCTTATATCCCAAATAATGAGCGGTATGAGATGGAAACACATGTAGTGGCACATGAGCCTGAAAAGGCACTTTTTGTTCCCGATGAAAGACCGCTTCTTTTCTATGATGCACTTTTCGCTTTGAGTGCGAAATCTTTCGCTTATAGAGGCGGATGGGCGGCTTTTGAAATTCACCATTTGTTCGGTGAAGAAATGAAGGCGCTAAGCGTGAAACATAACGCTAAAGAAGTTAAATTGATACAGGATTTGCAAGGCAAAGACCGAATGCTATTGGCAAAATATGGACGTACAGATTGAAATAGAACGCTTGCGAAGCGAATTACATAAGCACAACCACCGCTATTATACGCTAGACGCTCCGGTGATAAGTGATTATGACTTTGATCAATTGCTTAAAAAACTGGAGCAATTAGAAGCAGCGCATCCTGAATTTTTTGATCCAAACAGTCCGAGCGTTAGAGTAGGAGGTGAGGTAACAAAAAACTTTGAGACCGTAAGCCACCGTTTCCCTATGCTTTCATTAGGAAATACTTACAGTCTAGAAGAACTGCAAGATTGGATCATTCGCGTTCAAAAATTGGCGCCGAATGCAACGTTTGTTTGTGAATTAAAATACGACGGTGTTGCTATTGGTATTCAGTACGTTAACGGTGCACTAGCTCGCGCGGTTACGCGGGGTGACGGCGCTCAAGGTGATGATATTACAACGAACGTACGAACGATAAAAAGCATTCCATTACAACTGACGGCACCTTATCCTGAGGATTTTGAGATACGAGGGGAAATTGTTCTTCCTCACGCCCGGTTTGATGCTTTAAACGCACAACGCTCCGCGCAGGGGCTTTCACTATTTGCCAACCCAAGAAACTGCGCTTCGGGTACATTAAAACTACAAGACAGTGCAGAGGTAGCGAAACGAGGGTTAGACGCTTACTTGTATTATGTCTTGCCAGAAGGTGTTCTCGCTTCCAACCACAGTGAAAGCATTGCACATGCTGGAAAATTGGGCTTTAAGATTCCAAGAACTCAAGACAAATTTATCGCGAAATGTGACAGTATTGAAGCCATTATGAGTTTTGTCAATCATTGGGATAAAGCGAGAAAAGAACTCCCGTTCGATATAGACGGTGTGGTCATTAAAGTGGATAGCTATAAAGCGCAGGAAGATCTTGGTTTCACTGCGAAAAGTCCTAGATGGGCCACGGCCTTCAAATTTAAAGCCGAAAGAATACCAACTGTTCTTGAATCTGTAAGCTATCAAGTGGGCAGAACTGGTGCTATAACGCCGGTGGCCAATTTGAAACCTGTTTGGCTCGGAGGAACAACTGTAAAGAGGGCTTCTTTGCACAATGAAGACCAAATAGCCGCTTTAGACCTGCACAATGGCGATACAGTGTTTGTAGAAAAGGGTGGTGAAATCATACCAAAGGTAGTAGGCGTGGATGTAGACAATAGAATGGAATCGGCGCTTCGAATTGAATTTATTTCCCATTGTCCAGAGTGTCATTCACCACTTTCTAGATTGGACGGAGAGGCCCAACACTATTGCCTTAACGAAAGCAGTTGTGAACCTCAGGTCAGTGGTAGAATTGACCACTTTATCTCGCGTAAGGCAATGGATATCACTGGCATGGGATCCGAAACTGTAGCGCTCTTAGTTAAGAAGAATCTAGTTAGTACCCCGGCAGACCTCTACAAACTAACCTATGAAGAACTTATTCAACTCGACGGGTTCAAAGAAAGAAGCGTTTTAAATGTTCTTGAATGGGGTGGAAGCTTCGAAGAGTCAGCCGTTTGAACGTGTTTTATTCGCAATAGGTATTCGTCATGTTGGCGCAACCGTTGCGAAGAAACTCGTGCGCCACTTTAGAACCATAGAATCTTTGTTATCTGCGAATCGAGAGGACCTTCTGGCGGCAGAGGAGATTGGGGAGGTCATAGCCGACCAATTGTTAGCTACCTTCCAAAAGCCAGAGTGGCGCTTAGAAATTGAAAGACTACGGCAATATGGTTTAAATTTTGAAGCGGAGCTGAAAGAACAACTATCGGATTCGCCTATTTCAGCAAAAAAGATTGTGGTTAGTGGCGTGTTTGAGAGCATTAGTCGAAATGAGCTCAAAGAACTTATAGAAACACTTGGTGGTTCAAACGTTAGTAGCATAAGCGGTAAGACGGACTATGTATTTGCTGGAGAAGGCATGGGCCCTGCAAAACTAAAAAAGGCTACCAGTCTTGGTGTTCCCATATTAAATGAAATGGAGGTTCGGACCTTGCTTAATCTATGAGACAGATCAAAGAATTCTTCTGGAGGCGTGGACTAAAACAGGCATTGCCGAGCAGGCACTTACTTAGAACTAGCGACCCAAAAGTTACTGTTTTAACGGGTAATCACGCTCTGATTGAGGTGGTCAAGGAGTATTTCACTGCAGTAGATTTCATTTACTTCGAGAACATGCGAAGACCAAAGGGTGAGATATTAAAGACATACCATCTTTATAAAGATGATATTAGCTTAAGAGGCGAACCGAAGCGATTTATCCCTGACCCGGGAGATAACCATATCTTGTTGAACCTTGAAAACGATTCGCCGAATTTAACCTGGTATTGGTACGCAAGAAGCTACGACATTAGGGTAGATTTGTGCGGAATCTATGAAAATGCTGATTTAAGTATTACGAACCCTAACATATCCCTAAAGGAACAATTGGCAATGCTTAAAAACATGCTTAAAGTGATGACTACAAATGAATAAATTAGACCTATCAGGAGTCGGTGTTGCATTGGTTACTCCGTTTCAGCGTAATGAGACAAAAAGTGTAGATTATACAGCACTTGAACGCCTCTTAGAGCACTGCATCTCAAATGGCGTGAACTACTTCGTTGTCAACGGCACAACGGCTGAAAATCCAGTTTTAACAGTGGATGAAAAGCAGCAGGTACTTCAGTTCGTACTAAAGGTAACAGCGGGTAGAATTCCTGTTGTTTTTGGAATTGGCGGTAACAATACTCATGCTTTGGTTGAAGAGCTGGAAGCGTTTAATACTGACGGCGTTTCTGCAATTCTGAGCGCAAGTCCATATTACAACAAACCTTCACAAGAAGGTATTTACCAACACTATGCAGCATTAAGTGCCGCGAGCCCCTTGCCATTAATATTGTATAATGTTCCAGGAAGAACAAGCAGTAACATGAGTGCGCAGACAACCGTTCGTTTGGCTAAGAACTTTGGTAACATTGTCGCAATAAAAGAGGCGAGTGGTAATCTTGATCAAATCACAGAAATTTTGCTCGAACGACCTGCAGACTTTCAAGTAATTTCCGGGGATGATAACCTCACCTTTGCTATGATGGCCCTAGGAGCTGAAGGAGTTATTTCTGTGAGTGGGCAGGGTGTTCCAGAAGTCTTCTGTACTATGGTTAACCATTTATCAGCAGGCCAATGGATACAGGCACGCGCAGCACACCTGAGTATCTACGACTTAACAAATCAATTGTTCGAAGAAGGCAATCCAGTGGGAATCAAAGCACTTCTAGAAGCACGAGGCATCACGACGGCCGCAGTTAGACTTCCTTTAGTAGAGGCGTCGAGTGACCTTAAAAACTCCTTAATAGCAAGTTTAGAAGTCCTTAGCTTGGTCTAAACGGGGTTATGAAGGTATTATATGCACTGCAAGGCACCGGAAACGGCCATGTTGCAAGGGCAAGAGAAATTGTGCCAATTTTAGCAAGCCGATGTGATTTAGATGTCCTCGTCGCAGGTACCCAAAGTCAGATTGCCTTGGAGTATCCTATCCGATTTAAGAAATTTGGATTAACCATGAAGTATAATTCCAGTGGGGGAGTAAGCTACTGGAAAAGTTTATTTGGAAACAAACCCTTACGATTCATAAGGGATGTTTACACGCTTCCCGTTAAAGGGTACGACCTGGTGATTATCGATTTTGAAGCCATCACTTCATATGCTTGTTTACTTAGAGGAGTTAAGAGTTTACAGCTTAGTCACCAGGCGGCGTACTGGTCCTCACGAACACCGCGTCCGCCTAGGAGTGTATGGCTATGGGAGTTCATTTTGCGCTACATGTCACCCAGTGCGTTTAAAATTGGTTTTCATTTCAGTGCCTATGATTCCTTTATTTTACCACCGATCATTAGAGGTGATGTTCGCAAATTAACTCCTGTAAATGGTGATCATTACGTAGTGTACTTGCCGGCCTATAGTGCAACCACATTGGCGCACTGGTTTCAGCAGTTTCCCGACGAACAGTTTGTAATTTTCTCTAAAGACGAAGTGATAATTGACACTTTAAATACGACCTTTTTAAGTATTGATAATAAGTTGTTTACAGATTCATTAGCGAAATCAAAGGGTATTATTTGCAGTGCGGGTTTTGAAGGTCCCTCTGAAGCAATGTTTTTAGGTAAAAAAGTGTTGCTTTCACCAATATCAGGACAATACGAGCAAGCCGCGAATGCCGTATGTGCAGAGCGGGAAGGCGCTATGGTATTTTATCAGCTCAATGCCTTAGCGGTAGATATTTTCAAACGTTTTTTCATTTCAGAAAATTCTGTTAAAAGGGCATGGCCGGACTACACTGAAGACCTTGTAGAAGGTATTTTAGCCAGGGCGAAGAACGGAGAGGATTTGGACGATATTTCCACTCTACAACTTCACTAAAAATCGTATCTTTGCGCGTTCATGAAATTGATTAGACTAGCTACATACCTGCTATTTGCCTTTGTTTTGACAAACTGCGGCGAATACCAAGAGGTTCTTAAAAGTAAAGACCTTGATTATAAATTCTCGAAAGCCGTAGAATACTACGACGCAGGAGAGTATAACAAGGCCTATCCTATTTTTGACGAATTAATCTCGCTATACCGCGGAACGCACAAAGCGCAAGAAGTGTACTTTTATTATGCGAACACACTGTATTTGCAGAAAAACTACATCCTAGCTGGCTACCATTTCAAGAATTTCTACAAGACATTCCCTCAAAATGAACAGGCGGATGAAGCCGCGTATTTAACGGCCTACTGCTACTATTTGGAAGCCCCAAAGCACAGTCTAGACCAAGCCTACACGTTTAAAGCAATTAACGAGATTCAACTTTACATTAATACTCATCCAAATTCTGATAAGCTAGAAGATTGTAATGCTTACATGGAGGAGCTTAGAAGTAAGCTAGAGTTGAAGAGCTATGAGATTGCCTTTCAATATTACAAGACTAGACAGTACAAAGCAGCTATGACGGCGTTCACTACAACCGTTAGTGAATACCCGGATACGCCATACCGTGAAGACGCCTTGTATTATAAAACGCTATCGGCCTTCAAATTGGCAAATAACAGCCTCGAAGCGCTACAAGATGAAAGATTTACAGAGGCCAAAACAGCATTAAATGATTTTGAAGAAGCGTTCCCAACTAGTGATCGCCTCGAAGATTTACGTAAATTGATACACTAAATTCCTGATTTCCTATGGATTATAAAAAGATGCAAGCGGACAAGAATACGCGAACGCACAACACTAACGCTATTGATGCACCTACGGATAATATCTACGAAGCATTGACCATTATCTCAAAGCGTGCTGAGCAAATCAATGACATTACTCGCGAGGAGCTGCACGCAAAACTGCAGGAATTTGCTTCTTCCACAGAATCTCTAGAAGAGATTTTCGAGAATAAAGAGCAAATTGAGGTGAGTAAGTTTTACGAAAGCTTGCCGAAGCCAACTGCAATGGCCCTTCAAGAGTGGTTAGAAGATCGTATCTACTACCGCAAAGAGAACGAAGAAGAGAAATAGATCGTGGAAATAGGGCCTTTGTACAAGCGAAAGGTACTGCTTGGAGTTTCCGGCAGTATTGCGGCCTACAAAAGTGCTCATTTAGTCCGTGAACTAATTAAATGGGGTGCTGAAGTCCAGGTAGTGATGACCACTGCTGCGAAGGACTTCATCACCCCATTGACGCTTTCTACTTTAAGTACACGTCCCGTCTACAGTACTTTCTTAAAGGAAGAAGAGGAGCAATATGGTGTATGGAACAACCATGTAGACTTGGGTTTATGGGCCGACCTTATGCTCATAGCGCCAACTTCAAGTAATACACTTTCAAAGCTTGTTACAGGCGCTTGCGACGATTTGTTGTCTGCTGTATACATGAGTGCGAAGTGCCCTGTCTATGTGGCCCCTGCCATGGATTTAGACATGTACAAGAATGCCGCGACTGCATCCAACATAGAAGTATTGGAATCCAGAGGGGTAGTGGTCCTGCCGGCCGAACACGGTGAACTAGCTAGTGGTTTAATAGGGCAAGGAAGAATGGCAGAACCCGAAGCTATTTGTGAATTTATCACATCGCACTTACTGAAACAACTTCCATTGTACGGTAAAAATGTGCTTATCAATGCGGGACCTACGCATGAGCATATTGACCCTGTTCGGTATATTGGTAACAATAGTACAGGACAAATGGGTGTTGCACTGGCGCAAGCATCCAAAGCCTTGGGTGCCACTGTAACCCTTGTATTAGGACCAACACATCACCCTTTAGATTTGAAAGGTCTACAGGTTATTCGTGTTGTTAGCGCGAAAGAGATGTTAACAGCGATGCAAGAATATTACCCTTCCTCCGTTTTAACCATATGCACAGCAGCGGTTAGCGATTTTACACCCGTAGATGCTGAAGATAAAAAACTTAAGAAAACATCTATGACGGGTACTATGAGTCTTCAACTTGAACAGACACCAGATATACTGGCGGCTTTAGGTGCTGCAAAGAAGCCCAATCAAAAATTGGTAGGTTTTGCGTTAGAAACGAACAATGGTGAGGATTATGCTAAAGAAAAGTTGGTGCGGAAAAATGCGGATGCCATTATTTTGAATATGCTTAGTTCTAAGACTGGATTTGAATCCAATACTAATGCCGTCGACATATTTTTCCAAGATGGGGGAGAACTGTCCTTCGAACTTATGGATAAATCGCTTTTAGGAAAACAGCTTTTAGAGGCATTGATTGAAAAATTTCAATGAGCATGAATCGGTCAATTCTCTTTATCTTCATTTTATACCTCCTCGCAGGACACTGTAATGCGCAAGAGCTACGTGCCACAGTTAAAGTATTGAGCCCAGAGGTTCAAGCGACCAACAAGGATATATTTCAAACGCTCGAAACGTCGATGGAAAATTTCCTGAACGGCTATGCATTTACCGACCACAAATACAGTGATGAAGAACGTATCGAATGCAACTATATCATGACAGTCAATAGCTTGAGTGGCAATAGATTTGATGCAACTTTGCAGGTACAATATTCAAGACCAGTTTACAATAGCAACTACAACTCACCTGTATTGAAAGTGCTGGACAAGGATGTGGTTTTTAGCTACCAAGAGAATGAGCCTATAGATTTTCAACAAAATACCTACACCACTAACCTAAGTTCTATTTTATCGTTCTATGCGTATACCATCATTGGTCTGGACAGATGCACGTTTAAAGCTAATGGAGGAGATGCCGAATTTGCCATTGCACAGAATATTGTTACAACTGCGCAAAGCAGCGGTGGCGCGAGCGGGTGGAAGAGCTTCGATGGCACGAAAAATAGATTTTGGATCACGGATGCTTTAATGAGTCCAGTTTTTGAGCCAGTGAAAACGTGTCTTTACATGTACCACCGTCAAGGATTAGACCTTATGTATTTGACTGAAAACCATAAGCAAGCTTTAGAAACCATAACAACAAGCTTAAAAGCATTGGAGGTTCCCAATCAAAAGCGTCCCAATAGTTATTTATTAAACCTGTTCTTCGACGCGAAAAATACGGAGATATTATCCTTGTACTCAGAAGCAGCAACTTTGGGAGTGGATACCAAAACGCTTCAGACTACTTTGGAGGGATTGGATCGCACACATGCAAGCAGCTACGGTGATTTAGGAGGAAAGTAATGCTGAGAAGAATACGAATACGAAACTTCATCCTGATCGATGAGTTGGACCTTCCAATTCTCGGCGGAATGACGGCGATGACTGGTGAAACCGGTGCGGGCAAGAGCATACTACTAGGTGCACTTGGTGCGGCTTTAGGACAAAGGCTTTCAGCAAAATCTGTGCTCAAGGACAAAAAGAGTAAGGCTGTTGTTGAACTTGAGGTGGTATTGCCGGAATATTTAGAAACAGAATTTTTTTCGAAGGATATTGATTTTGATACGCATAGTGTATTTCGAAGAGAGCTGTTGCCCAATGGGAAATCCAGGGCCTTTATCAACGACACCCCTGTTAAAAGTGCGGACTTAGCTCATTTTGCGGGCCAGTTTATTGACATAAACAGTCAAAGTGATTCCGGTCTACTTACGGATATCGCTAAACAAATGGAGCTGATTGATTCGTTCGTAGCATCAGTGGAAGAACGTATTGAATATGATGCTCTATTTACCGCTCTAAAAAATGTTATACACGAACAGAAATTGCTTGTTGAACAAGCGGACACAAGCGATTTAGATTACCTAGAGTTCCTATTCCACGAGCTCGATAAGGCCAATGTTAAACCGGGCGAATATGATGAAATTGAAGAATTGGTTCGTTTAAATAAAAATGCAAGCGACTTCAACGATCAATACAATGAATTGGCCCATCTCATCGGTGGGGAATCGAAGCTTTTGGACCAATTGTTTACCGTTGAGTCTAAACTAGCACGCTTAGCGACAAGCGATGAAACTACGGAGCCATTACTTGAGAAGTTATTGGAGGTTATTACACATACACAATCCATCGAGCGTGAAATCAGAGAACGAATTAAAGCTGCCGAACTGACCGTTGATGTAGATGCCTTGATTGATCGAAAAAATCAAATCGATGGGCTTATTCGTAAGCATCGCGTTCTTGATTCAGAGGCCTTGGTAGAAAAGTTTGATGCACTAGGAGCTCAGATTAAATCAATAAAAGATAAAGATGCTTTATTGAAGACGTTGAAAGCTGAGCAACTCAAACTTGAAGGAGCGATTAAAACTGCCGGGACCAAACTTCATGCGAAGCGCTTGGAGGCTACAGAACTTATTCAAAGTTCACTCGCTGGGTATTTGAGTGATGTGGATCTGTCCAAGGCAAAAATTGAATTGGTCTGGCAAGAACAACCTGCGACATCCTACGGATTGTACAAACCTCAATTCATGTTTAGCGCGAACCCTGGGAGCCCGCTTGAGCCTTTAAATAAGGTAGCGTCTGGGGGTGAGCAGAGTCGAGTTAAGTTGGCGTTGAAGGCTGCTTTAGGTAAACACATTACTTTGAGTTGTCAAATTTTTGATGAAATAGATACTGGTATAAGTGGGGCCACAGCAGAAAAAGTGGGCAACCTAATGTCGCAATTGGCTCAAACGCAACAAATCATAACGATTACACATTTACCTCAAGTAGCCTCAAAGGGTTCTACCCATTGGATGATTTCGAAATCGTCTACGGACACTACAACAGAAAGTAATGTATATACACTCGCCCCTAACGAGCGAATTGAAGAACTTGCGCGAATGCTTAGCGGCGCTAAAATCACCCAGGCTGCGAAGAATCAGGCAGAAGCCTTGTTGAAAGCGAGGTAAAACCTATTTTAGCAACTTATAACAAACACAAGAATATGTCAAACGGATTACTCAGTGGCAAATGCGGTATTGTATTTGGCGCTTTAAATGCAGATTCAATTGCTTGGAAGGCAGCGGAAGCGATCCACGCACAGGGCGGTAAAGTGGTATTGACTAATGCACCTATTGCTATGCGCATGGGTGAATTAAACAATTTGGCGGAGGCTATTGACGCACCTATTATAGCTGCAGATGCCACCAGTATGGAAGACTTGGACAAGTTGATTACAGGGGCCATGGAACACTTTGGAGGTAAGATTGACTTTATCCTTCATAGTATTGGTATGAGTGTAAATGTCCGTAAAGGCAAGCACTACACTGAATTGAATTATGACTGGCTTCAAAAAGGTTGGGATGTAAGTGCTGTTAGTTTTCACAAAGTTATGCAGAGCGCTTGGAACCATGATGCAATGAGCGAATGGGGATCAATTTTAGGGTTGACCTACATGGCAGCACAGCGTACTTTCCCGGATTATAATGATATGGCGGACAATAAGAGCTACCTCGAAAGTATCGCACGCAGCTTTGGATACCATTGGGGTGTTCGTAACAATGTTCGCGTAAATACCATTTCTCAGAGCCCAACACCAACCACTGCTGGGTCAGGTGTTAAAGGCTTCGGAGGGTTTATTGCTTACGCAGAGAAGATGTCTCCGCTCGGAAACGCTACTGCTGAAGATTGTGCGAATTATATCGTAGCAATGTTCTCTGATCTCACGAAACGAGTAACCATGCAAAATCTTTACAATGATGGCGGTTTTTCGAATATGGGGGTAAGCGATCTAGTAATGGCCCAATTCATGGAAGGGGAGCCAGAAGAATAGCAATAAAAAACTTTTAACAATAGTAAAAGCCACTCCTAATATGGGGTGGCTTTTTTGTATAATACAAGCTTGGCTTTTTCAAACGTAGCTTCAACTTCAAAACCCTCGGGAGCGGGACCTCCTAATCGTATAAGAAAATACGGCTGCGCTCTTTCAGTTAAGTAGAGTTTATTGTACCTAGAGGCTATGGCGTTATCCTTCCAAAAGTCATTCAAATCCCTTACTTGAACTACCTGCAGTTTGAAGTCGCTTGCCATACTGTGGTACGCTTTAATGGTATGTTTATCGCGTGATGGTGACTTACTAAAGTATAACGTGAGGACAATGGCCGCTAGCCAAAGCGTTAAGTTGGTTAATGAAATATACTTTACCCACTGCTTGCGATTAATGCCCCAAGGCCAAGGCGCTTGTTCGTAAAGCATTCCAAAAGCTAACATCCAATAGGCCATAGAGGGCATAAAGTAGTAATGCTCTTGACGGTGCAAGAATAAAAATGGCACTGTAGCACAGATGGCTACTGTGAACATTAAAATGCTTTCACGACGCAATGGATATTTGCCACCACGCCGCCAAGCGAGAATAACCAGCACTATTGTAGGAAGCGAAAGCTGCTTAGCCAATTCTAGCAAACTCAACAGGACTGAACTCTCTGCACCTCTTAATCCGCGCAAGGATGGAAGTAATTGCTGGTTTAGGTAGCCTTCAAAAAATTTAGCAAAATCTGGTACATACGTGTAGAAATACGTGAAAAGAAGGCTACAACTTAGAATCATGATTATCGCTGAAATCAATGCATTCGTCCGGTATTCCTTATATAATACGGCAACTAAAGGCAAAACTATTAGTGGAAACAGTGCTACTGGCCCTTTGATTCCTAAGGCGATAAAGAATAATATACCCGCTAGAGCACTCCAGAAATAATTTTTTTTCCAAGTTCCTTCAATAAGTAACCATACTACGGCAAGCGTGGCTGCATTTAAAGGCGCTTCCAATATGTTGTTTTGATGTACCCACAATACGGTAGGGGTGAGGGTCCAGAGTAGCTGCGGAATCCAACCTCTATGTCCAGAAGGTATGAGTAGGGCCCAAATCCGACGAATCATTAAAATACTAAGGCCGTACAACGTGTAAGCGTAGAAACGATCTACCCAAGGTTGATCACCAAATAAGCGATAATAAACAGAATGTATCGCAAAAGAGAACGGCGGGTGTTCGTAGTACTCAGGATGAACAAAAGGTGTGTATTGAGGCGACCAAAATTGGCCAATTCCCTCATTGAGATTTCGTGCTATCGTCGAAAATGTTAATCCATCAAAAAACATTCCCTGCGTAAAAAGCAGCGGCAAAAGAAGAACTGCTGCTACGGCCCAAGAAAATTGATTGAGCCTATAATTAATGATATGACTCATTAGAATTCACTCTTTAAATGGAAGGTGATCTTATCAAATTTATCCTGCGCCATTTGGAGCGAGAATTGTGAATCAGCTAAAAATACCAAACGACCAAATTTATCTTCAGCTAGATAGCGTTGCTTCAGTGTGCTGAATGCCTTTAACTGTTCCTCATCGTGGCTCTCTATCCAACATGCCTTGAAGGCTGGGAAATTTTCATAGGTACATTTAGCGTTGTATTCGTGTTCCAATCGGTACTGGATAACTTCATATTGTAAGGCCCCTACGGTTCCGATAATCTTGCGGTTGTTTTGCTTCAACGTGAAGAGCTGTGCAACGCCTTCATCCATTAATTGGTCCACACCTTTGTTGAGCTGCTTCGCTTTAAGCGGATCCGCATTATTAATGAATCTAAAGTGCTCAGGTGAGAAAGACGGAATTCCCATGTAGTGTAAGGACTCCTTTTCAGAAACGGTATCACCAATTCTAAAGGAACCGTTATCCGGTATACCTATAATATCGCCAGGATAGGCTTCCTCAATGGTACTTTTCTTAGAGGCCATAAATGCCGTTGGGGCACTTACTCTAAACGTCTTGCCCGTCCTTGAATGGATGTAAGTCTTGTTGCGTTCGAATTTGCCACTAACGACCTTCAAAAAGGCAATTCTATTTCTGTGGTTCGGGTCGATATTCGCATGAATTTTGAATACAAAACCAGAAAATTGTTCTTCATTGGGTTGAACCAAACGTTCTTCAGCCTCCTTTGCCTGCGGCTCAGGAGCAATTTCTTGAAAACAGTCCAACAGCTCTCGTACACCAAAGTTGTTCAAGGCAGAACCAAAGAAAACCGGACATTGAGCGCCTTTCAAATAGGCTGAACGATCGAATTTAGGATACACTGCGTCCAATAACTCTACATCATTTCTGAGCTCTTCGGCAGCTTCTTGACCCACACGTTCTTCCAACATAGCATCATTTAGGTCCTCTATAGATGTGCCTTCTGATATTTTCTGCTTGTTATCACTAGAGTACAAATGAAGGTTTTTCTCCCACATGTTGTAGACGCCTTGAAATCGTTGGCCCATTCCAACGGGCCAAGAAAGGGGGCATAAAGTCAACCCTAATTTTTGCTCTACTTCGTCAATCAGGTCAAAACCATCTTTTCCTTCACGATCGAGTTTATTGATGAATACGATAATGGGCGTATCCCGCATGCGACAGACTTGGACCAATTTCTCAGTCTGTGCCTCTACACCTTTGGCTACATCAATAACCACTATAACGCTATCACAAGCTGTTAAAGTTCGGTAGGTATCTTCTGCGAAATCTTGGTGACCCGGTGTATCGAGGATATTGATCTTTTTATCCTTGTAATAAAAGCCCATAACAGAAGTGGCAACGGATATACCACGTTGTTTTTCAATCTCCATGAAATCAGAAGTGGCCGCCTTCTTCACCTTGTTACTCTTCACCGCGCCAGCTTCTTGAATTGCACCTCCGAAAAGCAGTAACTTTTCTGTGAGCGTAGTCTTTCCAGCATCCGGGTGAGAGATGATACCAAAGGTTCTGCGCTTTCTAATTTCTTTCTCGAAGGCCATGTATAAAATTTTGAAATGCAAATATACCAAAGGTTTCTTCGAGGATTTAGCGCTTATTTATTATACTCGCACGGTTTTCTTAAACAATATGTTCTTTTCTAGGTTAGCAATTTGTGGAAAGCAAATATTCAATAAAAGATCTTGAGCAATTAAGCGGTATTAAGGCCCATACCATACGTGCGTGGGAGCAGAGATACAAACTTATTGTGCCCATGCGCACGGTGACAAACATTCGGTACTACGGTGATCATGATTTGCGTGTCATACTCAATACGTCTGTACTGCTTGGTGCCGGATGGAAGATTGGAAAAATATCAAAGCATTCTCCCGATGAGCTAGCCCTTCTTGCGCTTGATGCGAGTCCTTATGAAGGTAATTTCACATATGAATTAAATGAGTTAAAGCTCGCGACCTTAGCGTTTGACATAAAACGATTCGAAGCTGTAATGGATCATTGTATTGAGCGATACGGTGTTCATAATACGTATAGAGAAGTCATTGGCGATTACATCCAAGAATTAGGCAAATTGTGGCTATCTGGTAGCGTCGGTATATCTCAAGAACACTTCGTATCGTCCTTGATCCGGCAGAAAATTTATGCTGCTATTGATGCGCTTCCAGCTAAAGTGAATGACAAGAGTGGAAAGTATGCCATCTTCCTTCCTGCAAATGAACTTCATGAAATAGGTGTATTGTATCTGGCGTACCTTCTAAAAGAACGAGGCGAACAAGTATTTTACCTCGGTCAAAGTTTACCAAAAGAATATCTCACAGATCTGCTCGATAATCAACCAATAGATCATCTTATCAGTTGTTTTACCACCCATCCAGAACTGCCTGAATTAGGAAATTATTTGGACGAATTAGAGGAGCTTATTGTTCATAAAGGCATCCAAGTGCACCTTACTGGGTATGTATTTACAGATTTCGAGCCGGAGAAGGAATTCCGCAACATCAACATTTACGGCACTTTAAAGCAATTAAGCGAAGGACTTTCCTAGAAAATCCACTTTGTTTAATAAATTTCTAAAAAGATTATACAAATTGTTGGAACACATTGTTTAACTTTACCAAACAAACGTTAAACAACTGTATCATGTCAACTGCTGAATTTGGACAACTTATCGATAGAGAGCACGATTTTTTAAGTCAGCTAGCTATGAAGCTTACCAAGCGTCGCGATGATGCTGATGATCTTATTCAGGACACTTATTACAAAGCACTGAAGAATAAAGACAAATTTGCCACAGGGACGAACCTTAAAGGTTGGTTGTACACAATAATGAAGAATACTTTCATTAACAACTACCGCCGCAAAAAGCAACAAAATACGTTTGTGGATGAAACCGAAGGTCAGTACTTTTTAAATTCAAAAGAGGCCGGAAAGACTACGCTAACAGACGCTAACGTCGATAACCAGTACATCATGGAGCAAATCGGTTCCATCGAGAAGCATTACACTGAGGCGTTCTTCATGCATTATGAAGGATATAAATACGAGGAGATTGCAGAACATTTTAATATTCCATTAGGAACAGTGAAATCCCGTATCTTTCTAGCACGCAAAAAGATGATGGAAAAGCTTGCCGACCAGCGTCATTAGCCTATAACCGCCTAAAACGTTCTAATGAAATCAGTAATAGTCATAGGGTCTGGCTTCGCCGGACTCAGTGCCGCGTCCTTTCTCGCCAAAGAGGGATACGATGTAACGGTTCTTGAAAAAAATGATCAACTTGGGGGTAGAGCACGTACCTGGGAAAAGGATGGCTTTTCTTTCGATATGGGACCAAGCTGGTATTGGATGCCAGATGTTTTCGAACGGTACTTCGCTTCATTCGATAAAGAGGTATCAGATCATTACAACCTGGTCCGTTTAAATCCATCTTACAGAGTAGTTTTCGGTCCTAATGAACATGAAGATCAGAGTCCAAACATGTTGGAACTCGAAGCGATGTTTGATCGACTCGACCCTGGTTCAGGCCTGCGGTTACGTAAATTTTTGAAACAAGCCGAATACAAGTATAATGTGGGTATTCAAGACCTTGTTTTCAAACCAGGTCGTTCCCTTACAGAATTCATGGACTTTAGAATTTTCAAGGGCTTATTTCAACTGGATATGCTTAAAGATATTCGAAAGCATGTCGCCGAGGTTAGTTCACATCCTAAACTAAAGGCAATACTGGAATTTCCCGTTCTCTTCTTAGGTGCCTTACCTCAAAACACCCCAGCACTTTATAGTCTCATGAATTACGCAGACATGTCGCTTGGGACTTGGTACCCTATGGGTGGCATGAACAAGATCATTGAAGGTATGGTCAGCGTTGCGAAGGAGCAAGGTGTGAAGTTTAGAACCAGTACTGAAGTAACCGGATTTAAATATTCTAATGGAAAGATTATCAGTGTGCTCACCAAAGGCGGAAGCTTTACCGCAGATATAGTAGTAGGAGGAGCTGATTACCACCATATCGATCAAAAAATAAGTAGTCCTGAATACAGAGAATACAGTCCTGAATATTGGGAAAAACGCAAGATGGCCCCGTCTTCGCTGCTATTCTATCTTGGTGTAAAAGGTAAAGTGAATAATGTTTTACATCATAACTTATTCTTTGACTATGAATTAGATCAGCATGCTCATGAGATTTACACGGACCCTACATGGCCAACGAAACCCTTGTTTTACGCCAGCGCACCGACTAAAACTGATGAGTCAATCGCTCCTGAAGGATGTGAAAATATGTTCCTGTTAATGCCTACTGCGCCCGGTTTATCAGGAGACAGTGAAGAAGTTAGAGAAAAATACTACCACCTCATGATGGACCGGCTTGAGTCCTACACTGGAGAGTCTATTCGAGACCGAGTGATAGTTAAGCGCAGTTTTGCCTACAGTGATTTTAAAAGCGAATACAACAGTTTCAAGGG
>JGI20159J14440_10000248_pt1 | contig 40162 bp, 32 predicted proteins | sample COG_09_FD_14440 | JGI IMG/M metagenome (IMG submission 14440) | reverse complement strand
CACATGCTCCACCGCTTGTGCGGGCCCCCGTCAATTCCTTTGAGTTTCAACCTTGCGATCGTACTCCCCAGGTGGATTACTTATCACTTTCGCTTAGCCACTGACAGTGTATCGCCAATAGCGAGTAATCATCGTTTACGGCGTGGACTACCAGGGTATCTAATCCTGTTCGCTCCCCACGCTTTCGTGCATTAGCGTCAATACTAACATAGTAAGCTGCCTTCGCTATCGGTGTTCTATGACATATCTAAGCATTTCACCGCTACATGTCATATTCCGCCTACTTCTATTAGATTCAAGAAATCCAGTATCAATGGCAATTCTACAGTTAAGCTGCAGGCTTTCACCACTGACTTAAATTTCCGCCTACGCACCCTTTAAACCCAATAATTCCGGATAACGCTCGCACCCTCCGTATTACCGCGGCTGCTGGCACGGAGTTAGCCGGTGCTTATTCGAATAGTACCGTCAACCCTCTACACGTAGAGGGGTTTCTTCCTATACAAAAGAAGTTTACAACCCGTAGGGCCGTCATCCTTCACGCGGCATGGCTGGTTCAGACTTTCGTCCATTGACCAATATTCCTCACTGCTGCCTCCCGTAGGAGTCTGGTCCGTGTCTCAGTACCAGTGTGGGGGATCATCCTCTCAGACCCCCTAAACATCGTAGTCTTGGTGAGCCATTACCTCACCAACAAACTAATGTTACGCATGCCCATCTTCTTCCACCGGAGTTTTAAATATTTAAACATGCGAATAAATATTATCATAAGGTATTAATCCAAATTTCTCTGGGCTATTCCTTAGAAGAAGGTAGGTTGCATACGCGTTACGCACCCGTTCGCCACTCGTCAGCAAAAAGCAAGCTTTCTCTGTTACCGTTCGACTTGCATGTGTTAAGCCTGCCGCTAGCGTTCATCCTGAGCCAGGATCAAACTCTCCATTGTAATTATAACTTTAAGTTTTGTTGAAACAAATCTCAGGGTTTGCTAGTCTTTTAATTCTATACTTCAATAATTCAAAGAACTTAAAAATTTTTATGAGATTAAACTCATGTAATCGATGTAAAACCTCTTTTGGTATCACAATCGGCCGGCAAAGATAGTTTAATATTTAAATCATACAAGAGAAAATAAAAAAAAGTTAAAAAACTTTTCTTCTCTAAAAACTAACTTAAATACTTAAATAACTTTTTCGGGGTGCAAACATACTATGATTTCTTATAAAGACAAACTATTTTATCTTAAATATTTAATATTTGACACGCGAAATTATATCTTACTGAAAATCAGTATTCAAGGATTACTTTTAGAGACTCTTATAACCTGCCCATTTATAATATTTGAGGAAGAGTTTACAAATTCAACTATGAAAGAAGCCATTTCTTGAGCTTTAGTATCTGCAACATAACCAGGAAATGCAGTATTTAACATTTCAGTTTCAACAGCACCTAAAGCTAAAGCATTGACTTTAACTTGTTCAGATTCCAATTCAACAGCTAAACACTCAGTAAAAACAGACAAAGCTGCTTTAGAAGAACTGTATAAAGATAAACCGGGGAATTTTGAAGTATAATTAACACCGCCCATACTTGATATATTAATAATCTGCCCTTTAGCATTAGAAAGTTTTTTTACTAACAGCTGAGATAAATTAAAAGCACCCCAAAAGTTGACATCCATTAAATCTCTATAATCATCGTATTTTATCTCACTAAAAGGCTTATTAATAAGATGACCAGCATTATTAACAAGTATATCAACCTTACTATCCTTTATAAAATCTTTAATATCGTGCTGATTAAGATTAACTATATCTTTTGAGAGGAATTTAAAATTCGCAGGATTTGAGAGACTTCCTCTAAGCAATTCTAACTTTTCTGTATTTCTAGAAATTCCATAAACTTTATGGTTTTTACTCCAAATTTTAACGAGCTCAAAGCCAATCCCTTTAGAACAACCTGTAATTACTATATTCATAAAACTGTATTAATTAACAATATTTTATCTCAAAAATCAAAATCAACTGTCACTTCACCAGCAGCAGGATGAGCCTGGCATGATAATATATACCCATCTTCAACTTCTTGATCTGAAAGAGCATAATTTGCATCCATAGTTACTTTTCCTCTTTTAACCTTGGCTTTGCAGGTACAACAGACTGCTCCTTTACATGAAAATGGAACATCGAGGTCTTGCTCCATTGCAGCATCAAGAATGGAATCTCCGTCCTTATTTAAGTCAAACTCTACTTCTTCATCATCACAAATAACTGTAACCTTAGAGTTGCCATCAAAATCTTCATTTAAAGTTTCTGCTGTTACNTCTTCAGCCTTTTTTACAGGNGNAGTAAATAGTTCAAATTTTATTTTTTCTTTATCTATACCCAAAGACTCTAAAGCTTTCTTAGAGGAAAAAATCATTTCTTCTGGCCCGCAGATAAAGAAAGCATCAGCATTTAAAAACGACATTTCAGATTTAATCAACTCCATTGCCTTTGATTCATTAATTCTGCCATTATATAATTCTTTTTCGCTGTCTTCTCTAGTAAAAATGAATTTTGCAGAAATATTTTCATTTGTTAGGGAGTTAATATCCTCTTGGAACATAACATCCCTGCTAGTCTTATTTGAATAAAACAATAAAAATTCACTATTAATTTCCTGTTGGCTTATCTCTTTTATCATTGAAAGTATAGGTGTGATTCCAGATCCTGCAGCAAAAGCAACAAATTTTCTTATGTTTTTAGAATCAATATTTTCTAATTTGAAATTTCCTTGAGGAGCAGAAATCTCAATATAGTCTCCAACAATTAATTTTTCATTCATGAAGTTAGATACTTTTCCACCTTCTACTTTTTTAATCCCTACGGTTAGTTTTTCGTTTCTAGAAGAACTAATTGAGTATGATCTTCTGCATTCTTCCCCGTCTACATCAACTTTAATAGTAATGTATTGACCAGGCACATAGCTGAATTCATCAGAATATTTACCATCAATATCAAAGGAAATAGAAACTGAGTCATGGGTTTCTCTTTTAATTTGACTTACTTTAAAGGAATAAAATTGTGCCATTCTATTTATTTATTAATTTGTGCGAAAATCGTAATAATTTTTTTAATAGGAATTCTTGTTCATTAAATAACTAAAATTTAAATATGAAATACCAAAATATTTTATTTGAAACTCAAGATAATATTGCTGAAATTAAGCTTAATAGACCCCAGCTTTTAAATAGTTTTAACTATGAAATGGCTAATGAATTTTTAGATGCTTTGAAAAAATGTGATAAAAACAAAAAGGTTAGAGCAATTATAATTACGGGAATTGGAAGAGGATTCTGTGCTGGACAAGATTTGGATGAAGCAACTAGAAAAAATGGACCTACTATTGATGCTATAATTGACCATACTTATAATCCTATTATAAAAAAGATTATTAACATAGAAAAACCTATTATTTGTTATGTTAATGGTATTGCTGCTGGAGCAGGTGCCAACTTAGCAATTTCTTGCGATGTTACTTTTGCTGCAAGTTCTGCAAAATTTATTCAATCATTTATAAATATTGGCTTGGTTCCCGATAGCGGAGGAACTTATAATCTTCCTAGACTGATTGGAAAACAAAAAGCAGCTGGTCTTATGTTCAGTGGTGAAAAAATTTCATCTGCCGAAGCTGAAAAAATTGGAATGATATTCAAAAGCGTGGATGATGAAAATGGATATCAAGTAACTTTAGATTTTGCAAAAAAAATAAGCGAAAAGCCAACAAAATCAATTGGCCTGATTAAAAGCCTATTAAACAAAAGCGATAAAAATAGTATTTCTGAACAATTAGAATTAGAGAAAAAATATCAAATCACAGCGGCAAACTCCTATGATCATAAAGAAGGTGTAAAAGCATTCTTCGAAAAACGAAAACCCAAATATATAGGAGAATAAATTATTCTACCAAATTCATCTCATTAACTAGGTGTCCTGCTCCGGCATAAACATCTATCACCCAAAGAACGTATCTTATGTCCACCATAATATTTCTACAAATATTTTCATCAAACAAAACATCACTCATGGTACTTTCCCAAGTTCTATCAAAATTAATTCCTACCAATTGACCCTTAGAATCCAGAGCTGGACTCCCGGAATTTCCTCCCGTTGTATGGTTAGACCCTAAAAAACAAATATTTAGAGTTCCATTTGCGCCATATCTACCGTATTTTTTTTCATTATAAAGATTCTGTAATCTAGTTGGTATTTTAAAGTCAGATTCTCCCGTATTATATTTATCTATTATTCCATCTATTGTTGTAAACCAATCGTAAGACATTCCATCTCTTGGTTTAGAACCTTCTACTTTGCCGTAGGTGAGTCTCATGGTTGAATTTGCATCAGAGAAAAAAGATCTTTCTGGATAACTTTCCATAAGACTTTTTAAATACTTGCCCATTACAAACTGGTGTTCTTCTTCTAGTTTTCTGTATTTAGGTAATATATCATTTAAAAAATGCTTGTATAAATTGGATGCGAATTCAACAACGGGATCTTTTTCTAAATATTTTACAAAAGATTTTTTATTTGAATTTAGAACTTTAAGAGTAGCCTCTAAATTGGTAAACTTACTTTTTTCAAATAAATTATCTACAAATAAATTTTCATTATCAAATTTTTGAATTGCAGAAATCATAAGAGGATCTTCTAAATCATCTGCCAAATGCTTTAAATAAATTGGTATTAAAGATTTAAAAACTTCTTTATCTACCTTGGCATCGTAATTTTTAAAATAATTAATACTGTTTTTTTGTTTATTGGTCATTTTATTTTCAAATTCCTCAGCACCTTTCAGCTTTTCAATACCATTAGAAAAACGAATAATTTCAGGTCCATAATACCATAGTTCTATAAAAAGACTGTAAGCTAATTGGTATTTTATTTTTTGCTCTTCTAGAGTGAAAAGCCTATCTAAAAGCAATTGATTGGAAGGACTTTTTTCAACCCATTTCTTTTCTTCAGATCGCTTTTTATCCACTGCTTGCTTTTTTCTTAAACCTAAATCTTGACCAATCCATTTCTTGTAGGCATTACTAATTCGAGATTGCTTTGATGCATATTTGATGAAATTTGACTCACTTAAATCCATAGAGGCATCTATATGTTTTAAACTGTTTTTTCTCATTTCTATTCTAGCTGGTAATATTATGTTTATATAATTATCTACAGCATTAGAAGTTAAATATTGTTCAGTTTTCCCGGGGAATCCAAACACCATACTAAAATCATTTTCTTTAACTCCACTAACTTTTACATCTAAAGCAACAGGTGCATTGTAAGCAATATTATTTTCGGAAATTTCTGCTGGTTCATTTTCCTGATTGGCATAAATTCTAAAAACTGAAAAATCACAAGTATGTCTTGGCCAAACCCAATTGTCTGTATCTCCACCAAACTTCCCCATTGAACTAGGAGGAGCACCAACTAATCTTACATCATTGTAAGTTTTAGAAGTTATCAGATAATACTTATTTCCATAGAAAAATGGCTTAACTACATAACTATAGTTTGGCTGATTCCCTTCTTGATTTTGAATTTTTTTAATGTTTTTGGAAATAACTTTTTTAAATTCTGCTGAAGACAAACTAGCAGTATCTATGAAAACCTCGTTGGTAACATCTTTTATACTCACTATGAAAGTTGCCGTCAATCCTGGATTAGTTAATTCTTCACTTTTAGACATAGCCCAAAAGCCATCTTTTAAATAATTATTTTCTAAAGAACTGTGCTGCTGAATTTGACTGTAACCACAATGATGATTGGTTAGAATTAGACCTTGTTTACTAACCACTTCTGCTGTACACCCTCCTCCAAAATGAACAATTGCATCTTTTAAGCTTGAATTATTAATGCTGTATATATCCTCGGCAGAAAGCTCTAGACCATCACTTTTCATTTGTCCTTCAATAACTTTTAAAAGTGAAGGAATCCACATTCCTTCATGACCAAAGATTAAAATTCCTTTAAAAGAAAAAATCAACAGAATTATTATTATTTTGAACTTCATAGACATAAATATTAGAATTTGTTGTTTGCAAATGTAATTGATAATAATTAAGTATTCACTCACATCTATTATCCTTTGAACTATATTTGTAGAATGGTATTTTTAGAACACCTTTACAACTTAAGCATAGTCTTTGTTATTTTCAACTTAGTTTGGGGAATCATAGTCACCTTGCCAAAAGCTTTTATTACAGGATTTAATTCAAACAATCCGTTGAATCACTTTTTATCCGCCTTAAAGTTTTTGCTTTTAAGCAATTTGACTTTCTCCAAGTGCCTACAATGCATCCAGGAAAACTCCATGAGTGTTTTTGAACTTTCCTCTATTTATATAACTGGCGGAACTGTTTTGTCTCTTTATATTATAGGAAAACTAAATAAGAAAAAATCTATGTTAAGTTTTGTATCTAACATGAGCTTACAAGGAAAATTCAATATTAATTCTAACAATTCAAAAAATCTTAAATATGAAAATCATATTGCGGGTATCACTATTGTTTTTTTTACAGCCTGTATTGCATTTCCTTTTTTTGGAGAGATAATCCATAATAACCCTTTAAACATTTGGTTTTACAACACTATTGAAGGATTGTACCAAGCACCAATTCTAAAAGGGATTTTTGGAATATCTGGAGTATTTTTCATGGCTTCAATATTTCAAAAAGGAATTGCTACTATAAAAGATCTTACAATGAAACTAAGTGGGCAAAACCCAAAAGAAATGAAAAAGAATCCATTAGAAGAAGTTTTTAAAAATGTAAATGGTAATCCATTTTCTGAATCGAAAGAAAGTGAAAAAATTGATATAGACGATGATCTTTATGTCGATTTTGAGGAAATGGATGAAAAAGAAAATAAATAAAATCCATGAAAATTATTGTAAGAACTTTTGCTGGATTTGAAGAAATTCTTGCAAAAGAAATATTTCAAATCACTAATCTCAACCCTGAAATTGGCAAAAGAGCTGTTTACTTAGAAGGGAACCTAGAAACAATATACTCTCTAAACTTGTGGTGTAGACTAGCTCTAGATGTGTTGGTAGAATTACACCATTATAAAGCAAGTAATGAAGATGAACTTTACAATGGAGCCTATGAATTTGTTTGGAACAATGAATTTTCTATTCACGAAACATTTTCGATAACTAGTGTAGTTAATTCCCCATTTTTTAACCATTCTAAATATGCTTCTTTAAAAATAAAAGATGCAATAGTAGATCAGTTTAATAAGAAAATTGGTAAACGACCAAGTGTTGATAGAGAAAATCCTGACCATAAGTTTTTAGTAAGAATTTCCCACGACCAAGTAAACTTACTTTGGAACACTTCTGGCGACTCCTTATTCAAAAGAGGATACAGAACCATGACTGGAATAGCTCCACTTAATGAGGTTTTGGCAGCGGGAATATTAAATTTCAGTGGCTGGGATTTAAAGAGACCTTTAATAGACCCAATGTGCGGATCAGGAACATTTTTATGTGAAGCATTAATGCTTGCTAGAAATATTCCACCAACTATTAAAAGAAAATCTTTTGGCTTCATGAACCATAAAGATTATGACCATGGTTTGTGGGAAAAATTAAAGGCTAAATCGTTGCAGGAGATTAATAACAACCAACCAACAATAATGGGGTTTGATAATTTTAATGAAATGATTATTGCATCAAGGACAAATATTAATAATGTTTTACCAAACAACAACTGCAAAATTACCTTCAAAGATTTTTTTGATTTAGAGCCCCCACTTGAAAATCCTATGTTAATTCTAAATCCTCCATACAACGTAAGAATAGCACAGGAAAAAAATCACTTATTTTATGAAGAAATTGGCTCTAGATTGAAACACACTTGGAGCGGTTCTGACGCATGGATATTAAGTGGAGATTTAGAAAGCTTAAAACATATTGGTCTAAGGCCGATTAGGAGAATAAAATTATTTAATGGGCCAATTGAAACAAAATTGGTGCACATTCCTCTATATAAGGGAAGTAAAAAAGATAAATACAGATAAATTATTAGACTATCGAATTGGATAAAAATAAAATTAAAAATATTATAGAAGAAAAAATAAAAGATCTTGCCTTAGAAATTGACGAACTAAGACAAATAGCAAAACCTATTGAACCAGAAAATGCAATTGGAAGAATTAGTAGAATGGATGCTATAAATAATAAAAGCATAAATGATAGAATGTTAAGAAACTCTTTACAAAAATTAAAGAATTTAAAAACTGGATTAAAAAGACTAGGGAATATAGATTTTGGCATTTGTATTCAATGCAAAAGAGAAATTAATATCAACAGATTACTTCTTATTCCAGAGACACTTAAGTGTGTAAAATGTAGTTAAACTTTTTTTTTAAAAATCAAATTAAAAATTTACTGTTAATAAAAAGAAAACTTTTAAATTTGAAATTATAATCTTCACTATCCAAAAACCCTCCCACCCTTAAACTGTAACAATGCAAATAAATAAAGAAAACATACTTAAAAGTATTGAAAGCTTTATTGGAGCTGATAATGAATTGGCCATTAAAGAGGCAGAACACCAAATAAAAGTATTTGAAGTCGTGTTCCAAAAAGAAATTGAAAATTTCCAAGAAAAAGCAGAAGAAGATGAAAAAAACTTAAATCCAGAAAATGAGCAAGAAAATATTTTAATATTAAAAGCTATTAAGGCATTTAAAAAAGAACAAGAAGATAAAAAAAACAAAAAAAAGGAGGAGGAAGAAAGTAATATTAAATTAAAAAAAGAAATTCTTGAAAATTTTCAAATACTTATAAATAGTAAGGAAGAATTAGGACATTTAGCTAGAGGAATTAAAGAGATTAGAACTAACTGGAACAAAATTGGCACTATATCACCAAATGAAGATCATAAACTTCAACAAAAATTTAGTAAACTAAATGAATCCTTTAACTATAACTTCAATATTTATAAAGAACTTAAAGAAAATGATTTAAAAAGGAATTTTTCACTTAAAAATCAAATAATTCATGAGCTGAAAAACTTAAGTGAACTTAAAGACTATAATAAACTACAGATAGAGCTAAAGATATTACAGAACAAATGGGAAGAAGTTGGACCTACTTTCAAGGAGCATTGGGAGGATTTAAAGAAAAAATATTGGTCAGAGGTTCATATAATTCAAAAGAGAATAAATGAATTTTATAGTAATTTAAAGACTAATCTTAAAGACAATCTTGAAAATAAAAAGAAACTAATCGAAAAAGTCAAAGAACTCTCTAGCCAACAAACCAACAATTCTAAAGAATGGGACTTATTGGCAAATCAATTAAAAAAATGTCAAGCAGAATGGAAAAAAATAGGTCCTGTACCAAAAAAAGAAAATGATAAAATATGGAAAGAATTTAGGTCTTACTTTGATGTGTTTTTTGACAAAAGAAATGAATTTTTAAAGATTGAAAAAGACAACAATAAAGAAAACTACGATTCTAAACTTGAGTTAATTGAAACAGCCAAAAAATATGTAGAAAATATTAAAAATGATAGTAATCCTTTATTAATCAAGAAACTTCAAGAAAAATGGAAAGGAATAGGAAATGCAGGAAGATTTGCAGAACAAAAACTTTGGAAAAAATTCAGAGCTCAATGTGACTTATTTTTTGAAACAAAAAGACAAAATAGAAATTCTATTATTTCTGCTGAAAAAGAAAACTTAAAAACTAAAAACTCACTAATTATAGAATTTAAAAAATCTGGAAAATCTAGCTTTTTAGATCTAATGAATTTTATTGATGAATTTCAAAAAACTGGTGAAGTACCAAGAAAAAAATCAGAGGAAATTATAAAGGGATTTGAAAATTTAATTAATCAGATTATTAACAATAATAATTTCACTAAAGAGGAGAAACATAAAATTACAAGAGCTATAAAATCCTCTTTACTAAGTAACTCTTCTAATCCAGAAACAACTTTCATAAACGAGAAGAACAGAATTAATAAACTTATTAATACTACTTTGAAGGAAACAACACAACTGGAAAATAATTTAGGATTCTTTTCAAACGCTAAAGGAAAAATGTTAGAGGACTTCCAATCAAAAATCGAGAAGAATAAAGTTAAAATTTCAGATTGGAGAGATGAATTAAAAAAGTTATCTGAAGTCTATCATAAAAATTAATTCTATCTTTCAATAAAGGATTTTACCATGGAAAAAGATGTTTTAATTACAGATGATGCTGTTGTATTGGGTTTATTAGTTTCTTGTTTGGGTCTTATATTTTATACTTCTCAACTTAAATCCCTTAAAACTTTTTACAAAATAATACCAGCTCTTCTTCTATGTTATTTAATACCATCCCTATTTAGCACAGCGGGTATTATCTCTCCAAAAGTTTCTGGATTATGGCCAGTTGCTAAAAATTACTTTCTTCCAGCGTCATTAATTTTAATGACACTTAGTACTGATTTAAAAGGAGTAATTAAGCTTGGTCCAAAGGCTTTAATTATGTTCTTTACTGCTACAATTGGAATAATTATAGGTGGACCAATTGCCATTTTGATTACTTCTTTATTTTCTCCAGAAACAGTTGGAGGATTAGAATTTGATGCTATTTGGAGAGGAATGGCTACACTAGCAGGTAGTTGGATTGGTGGAGGAGCAAATCAAACAGCTATGTTAGAACTTTACCAATTTAATCCAGAAAAATATGGCGCAATGATCACTGTTGATATAGTAGTTGCCAATATCTGGATGGCTTTTATTTTATATGGAGCAGGGAAAAGTGATAAAATTGATAAATGGTTAAAAGCAGACTCAAGCACCATAAATGATTTGAAAAATAAAATGGAAAATTATTCCTCAGCTGTTGAAAGAAATACAACTTTTCATGATTTAATGAAAATAAGTTCTATTGCCTTAGGAGGAGTTGGAATAGCTCACTTTTTAGGTTCTATTTTGTCTAAATGCAATAATTATTTTTCAATTTTTAATGATACTGTTTTTACAAGTCATTTTTTCTGGGTAGTAGTAGTCTCCACTACTCTTGGACTTGGATTGTCCTTTACAAGATTAAGATCTTTGGAAGGCGCTGGAGCCTCAAAAATTGGAAGTGTATTTATTTATTTACTTGTAGCTATTATTGGTATGAAAATGGATATTACAAAAGCTTTAGAGCAACCTCTTTTAATTGTTGTTGGTCTAATATGGATGATTTTTCACGTAGGTCTTTTGGTTCTAGTAGCAAAAATTATAAGAGCGCCATTCTTTTTCTTAGCCGTTGGAAGTAAAGCAAATGTTGGTGGAGCGGCTTCTGCTCCTATTGTTGCGTCTGCATTTCATCCTAGCTTGGCACCGGTAGGTGTATTATTAGCTGTTTTAGGATACGCTTTAGGAACATATGGAGCAATATTATGTGCGACATTAATGGAAATAGCAAGTCCTTGAAAAATTAAAATGAATTTATGTACAAACTACTACTTATAATTTCAGGATGGAAAGTTGATACAAAAACCCCTGAAGAATATAAAAGATGTGTATTAGTTGGGGCACCTCACACAAGTAATTGGGATTTATTTTATGCTATTTTACTTCTAAAAACCCTTAAAGTTCCATTCAAATTTACTATTAAGAAACAATGGTTTAGATTTCCATTTAATCTTATTATTGGTCCTTTGGGAGGAATACCTATAAACACTAAGAAAAAAGAGAAAAATGGCAATGTTAAAATAATGGCTGATTTTTTTAAAAAAAATAAAGAATTTGCAATGGCTATAACACCAGAAGGAACAAGATCTTTAAGAGAAAATTGGAAAAGTGGATTTTATCACCTCGCTAAAGACAATGACCTTCCAATATGTTTTGGTTACTTGGACTACAAAACCAAGATTGCTGGAATCGGAGGGCCAATATTTCCAACTGATGATAAGGAGGCTGACATGAAAAAAATCATGGAGTTTTACAATAATAAAAAACCAAAATATCCTGAGAAATTTTCTTTAGATAAAAGATTTATTTAATAGAGTTTTTTTTGTAGAAAAAATGCATGCATATAACATGGGGAAAACTGATTGCAGAGAGAAAAACAAAAAAATAAGCTATGCTCTTTTCTGGGGCTAAATTCAAATAATAAATTGCAATAAGGTAGAGAAATATTGCCCCTATATTAAAAGGTATAGCATTCTTAAACATCTTTAAGTGGGTATGTTTTAGTTTATTTTTTAAATGCATCCAACCAATTCTACTATGTTGAAATATAAAATAAAGACCAAAGGTTAAAAGCAAACTTTCCTTATTAGATAATAAAAAGAAAGCAACTATTATCAACCATTCTAATTTTTGAAAATAAATTGCTGTTAAAAAAGGAAAGATTAAAAGAAGATTACCAATTAAAACATAATTAAAGTTGACCATTGGAACTTTAATATTCATAATTAGTAATATTTTAGAAAACTCTTCAAAATGAATTAAAAACAAAGAACTAAAAAGAACTGTTCCCCAAAATATAGCTATTGCATTAGAGTTTATCTTCCAATTGTTAATTTCCGTTTGTCCAAAATGCCAAGCAGAGTAAATTAAAAAAAACACCAAGCCTAATGTAGGGACCCAAAACCATATTAATAAAATAGGAACCATCATCAATAAATAATAAAAGATAAACTTGAAATTAATAGTGTTTTTTTTGCTTAATATTTCCGTTAAATGATCTAAAGCACCGTGTGGAATTCCTATTATTAACAAACCAAAAGTTAAAACTGCTAAGTTATTGGACGACAAATTTAGCAGTTCGTTGGATGCAATACTTTCATCTAACAATATATAGGCAATCATTAAAATTGGAAAGAGAAGTTTTTTAAATTTCCAATAAAACCAATAAAATATAGATTTTATAAATATTCCAATTTGTAACTTATAAAACATAGATAATTCTTCTTTTAGAGAAGTTTTTTCGTCTAAGAATTGTAGAACAAAATAAGATGATTTAACATTAAATAATCTTTCAAAAATCGGCTTTCCTTTCGTTGGCCAAATAGTAAGAATTATTAATAGTAACTGATCATAAAAAAGGAATCTTTTATTAGGCTTTAACTTTTTGGCTTTCAATACACCTTGGTCACAAATCAATTTGGCATGGCGATACATATTTTTAAATGCATAGCCCGTACTTGGCTTAACATTACCTGCTCTTGTTCCAATATTTACCCATTTTTTTCCGGAGGATTGCTCTGGCAAATTAGAACTCATTGGGATTACTCCTTCTTCTTTAGAAATGACTTTATAAGATCCAAAGTTTTTAGTAATAAAATTATCTAACTCCTTCTCTGCTTCCAATTTGTCAATTATTTTTTTACCAAATCTTGTAAGCTCTATCAGTGCTGAATTGGAAGTATATGGTAGGATATAGACAAATTGTGTAGATTTCTCTTGAGGAATTCTAAAATCCATCATATGGTAAACACTTTGGTCTAGTTCCTTTTCTTTTAATTCAACTTTTAATCCAAAAAATGACTGTGAAATATTGAAATCTCCATTGGGAATATTATTAAAATCTGGCGGTCTACTATCAAAAATCCAGTCTGATGTATATTTTTTTTCTAAAGTATTTATATTTAAGCTTTCTTTTTCTTCAATTTTAAATACTTTTTCTCTACTGTGTTCTATATTGTATTTGAGCATTATTTTTCTTGTCCAATTGTACAAGTCAATACTATCTACATGAAAATATTCAATAGGATCTATTGGATTACTTTCATTGTCATTGATTTGAATACTTGTCCAACTTTTCGATATAATAGTTGAAAAGTTTTTATATATATCGTCTTTTCTACTGGCCCAAAAACAAAACGTCTTGTCATTTTCAAGTTTTTCACTTGGTTCAATAATTAAAAGATTTTTATTATTTAGTAACGAATGTTTTGCCATTTCAATTAGCAAAATGCAAGTACTTGCACCCCAGCCAACAAAAATTATATCGTAATGATGATTTTTCAACAAAATTCAATTTGAGTTAGACAATATATAACATTTAACAATAAAAAAATTTTAATTTAGAGGAATTAAAGACTATGCAAACTCATTAACTTAATTAATTGAAATTATTTTTAATGTTATAAATTATTGCGTAACTAATAACTATATATTTTTAAAAAAATGAAACTAAAAAAACCACTTTTTATCTTATGCATGTTCTCTATTTTATTATCCTGTAGTAACACCCAAAAAAAAGTAAAAACAACAATGAATTATCCAATTACAGAAAAAAAAGAAGTTGTAGATAATTATTTTGACACTGTAGTGAAAGATTCATATAGATGGTTAGAAGATGATAGATCTAAAGAAACGGAATCTTGGGTAAAGGCAGAAAACGAAACAACATTTGCCTATTTAAAAAATATTTCATTTAGGACAGACCTAAAAAAAAGACTAGAATACCTGTGGAATTATGAAAAGATAAGTGCTCCTTTTAAAAAGGGCGAATTCACTTATTTTTATAAGAACAATGGTTTGCAAAATCAATATGTAATATTTAGGCAAAAAGAAAATGAGTCCGCTGAAGTTTTTTTAGATCCTAATCAATTTTCAAAAGACGGAACAATCTCTTTAGGAGCTTTAAGCTTTTCAGACTCTGGTAGTATTGTTGCCTATTCTATTTCTGAAGGTGGTAGTGATTGGAGAAAAGTAATCGTAATGGATGTCTATTCCAAAAAAATTATGGAAGACACTATAGTAGATGTGAAATTCTCCGGTCTTTCTTGGAAAAAAAATGAAGGATTCTTTTATTCTAGTTACGATAAACCTCAAGGCAGTGAATTATCTGCAAAAACCGATCAGCACAAACTTTATTACCATAAACTAGGAACATCACAAGCTGAGGACCAACTTATATTTGGAGGAACAGACGAAGAAAAACATAGATATGTCGGCGGAAATGTTACTGAAGATGGAAATTACTTGTTTGTTTCTGCAAGTGTTTCAACCTCCGGAAATAAATTATTTATGAAAGACTTATCAAAGCCTAACAGCGATTTTATTACCATTTTAGACCACACCAACAGCGATACATATGTGATGGAAAATGAAGGAAGTAAATTGTATTTGGCAACCAACTTAAATGCACCTAATAAAAAAATAGTAACTGTGGATGCTTCCAATCCAAGACCAGAAAATTGGGTGGATTTTATTGCTGAAACAGAACATGTATTAAGTCCTTCAAATGGTGGTGGGTATTTCTTTGCAGAATATATGGTAGATGCTGTTTCTAAAGTAAAGCAATACAACTATAACGGTGAAATGATTTTCGATGTAGAACTTCCAGGTCTTGGAAGTGTTGGTGGATTTAGCGGAAAAAAAATGGATACTATTCTCTATTATTCTTTTTCAAACTATAAAACCCCTAGAACCATTTATTCATACAATCCTAAAGAAGGAGAATCTAAAATTTATAAAAAGCCAGATGTTGATTTCAACCCTGATAACTATAAAAGTAATCAAGTATTTTATGCTTCGAAGGACAGTACTATTATTCCAATGATTATTACCCATAAAAAAGGATTAAAATTAAATGGTGAAAACCCTACCATTCTTTATGGTTATGGAGGTTTTAATATTAGCCTGACTCCATCATTTAGTATAGCCAACGCTGTTTGGATGGAGCAAGGTGGAGTTTATGCTGTAGCCAATCTAAGAGGCGGTGGAGAATATGGAAAAAAATGGCATAAAGCTGGAACTAAAATGAAAAAGCAAAATGTTTTTGATGATTTTATTGCTGCTGCTGAGTTCTTAATTCAAAACAACTATACATCTAGTAAATATTTAGCTATAAGAGGAGGTTCTAATGGTGGGCTTTTAGTAGGAGCCACAATGACCCAGCGTCCTGATTTAATGAAAGTTGCACTACCAGCTGTTGGAGTTTTAGATATGCTTCGTTACCATACTTTTACGGCTGGAGCAGGATGGGCTTACGATTATGGGACTTCTGAAGATAGTAAAGAAATGTTTGAATACTTAATCGGATATTCTCCAGTTCATAATGTGAAACAGGGGGTTGAATATCCAGCTACTTTAGTAACAACAGGCGATCACGACGATAGAGTAGTTCCTGCACATAGCTTTAAGTTTGCTGCCGAACTTCAGGCAAAGCAATCTGGTAACAACCCTACACTAATTCGTATTGAAACAGATGCTGGCCATGGAGCAGGTACTCCAATAAGCAAAACAATTGAACAATATTCTGATATTTTTGGTTTTACATTATACAATATGGGTTTTGAAGAACTTCCGAACAAATCAGTTATAGAAAATAACAATTAAGTTGTATAGTCTTTGATAGAAACTGTTTTAGAAAAGAAAAATAATTTTATCTTCGAGGCAATTATGAGAATCATCATAAAAAGTGTATTACCCCTATTGCTAATTTTTGGTTTCTTAACTGCTCAATCTCAGTTCGCTACTGTAAGAGGAACTGTCTATGAAAAAGAAACTGGAGAACCCTCTTTTGGAACTAACGTTAAAATAAAAGGAACTGGGACAGGTTCTTCTACAGATTTAAATGGCTATTACCAAATTAATAAACTTCCTGCGGGAAAGATTACTCTTGAGATTACCAATATAGAGTTTAAAACTATTGAGTACACTATTGAATTAAAGAAAGGAAAAATCACTACTCAAAACTTCTTCATGGAAGTTAACGATGAAGTTTTAGACGAGTTTGAGTACAGTGCAGAAGCAGAAGAGAGAAAAACAGAAGTCAAAATGTCTGTTATTACTGCAACTCCAAAAGACATGGCAAGAGTTGTAGCCATCGGGGGTGAACCAGACTTTGCTCAATATCTGCAAACAACTCCTGGTGTTGTTACCACAGGCGATCAAGGAGGTCAAATGTATATTAGAGGTGGTTCTCCCATTCAGAATAAAGTGCTTTTGGATGGTATGACAATATATAATCCCTTCCATTCTATTGGTTTCTTTTCAGTTTTTGATATAGACATTATGAGAAGTGCAGATATTTATACCGGAGGATTTTCAGCAAAATATGGAGGTAGAATTTCTTCAATAATGGATATAACTACCATAGATGGTAATAAAAAAAGACACAAAGGGAAAATTTCGGTAAATCCATTTGGTTCTAAATTAAAAATTGAAGGCCCTATTAAAAAACTAAATGAAGAAAATAACAATTCAACTGCATCCTATATCTTTTCAGGTAAAACATCCTATTTAGAACAAACATCAAAAAAACTTTATAGTTATATAGATTCAAATGGCTTGCCATTTAATTTTACTGATTTATATGGAAAAGTTTCTATTAATGGAACCACTGGAAGTAAAGTCAATTTTTTTGGGTTTAGTTACAACGATAGAGTAAAATACAAAGCAGTTTCTGACTTAAACTGGAACTCTTGGGGAATTGGTTCTAATTTTGTAGTTGTTCCAGCTAGTTCGCCTGTTCTAATAATGGGGAAATTTAATATTAGTGATTATAAAATCTCACTTGCAGAACTTGACCCTATCAATGAAGGAGAAACACTAGAACCTAGAGAAAGTAGAATTAATGGATTCAATTTAGGATTTGATTTCAAATATTTTCTTGGCGAAAACGAAATTAAATATGGAATTGAAGTAAATGGATTTACTACGGATTTTAATTTCTTTAATAGTGTTGGCAGAAAAATTGAACAAAATAATAATACCACTGAGCTTGCTGGTTATGTTGATGCAAAAATAATTAAAGGACTTTTGGTTATTAATCCAAGTTTTAGGGCTCAATACTATGCTTCCTTAAGAAACTTCTCTCCAGAACCTAGAATAGGTTTAAAATACAATATCTCAGAAAAATTCAGGATCAAAGCTGCATCAGGACTTTATTCTCAAAATTTAATTTCTGCAAATTCTGATAGAGACGTTGTTAACTTGTTTTATGGATTTTTATCTGGCCCTGATAATTTGCAAGATTCCATAACACTAGACAATGGAAAAACAGTAGCAAGAAAGCATTCTCTTCAGAAAGCTACACATGCAATTTTTGGATTTGAATGGGACTTAGCAAAGCATCTCACCTTAAATGTTGAGGGTTATTATAAGTGGTTTAACCAACTAAGCAACGTTAATAGAAATAAGTTATATGAAGAAAATGATGATGCACCAGATGTACTTAGAAAAGATTTTGTAATTGAGACTGGAGACGCTTATGGTACAGATTTTGTTCTTAAGTACAGCAATGATAAAACCTATCTATGGGCTGTTTATTCGCTAGGCAAAGTTTTAAGGTGGGATGGTATTAGAACTTACTCGCCACTCTTTGACCGAAGACACAATATCAACCTTGTAGGCACACAGAATTTTGGTGAGGGATGGGAAATTAATGTAAGATGGAATTTTGGAAGTGGTCTTCCATTCACTCAAACGCAAGGCTACTATCATTCAATAGATTATTCACAAGGAATAAATACAAATATTTCTACTGTTAATGACGATCAATTGGGAATTATTTATGCAGATTTAAATCAAGGGAGACTGTCTTCATATCACAGGCTGGATATAGCAGTTAAAAAACATATAGAATTGAGCAAAAACTCTACAGTAGATATAACATTTAGTATGACAAATGTATATTCAAGAAAAAATATCTTTTACGTGGATAGAATAACCACTGAAAAAGTCTACCAGCTTCCACTTCTTCCTTCTTTAGGTGCAAGTTGGAAATTTTAAGTTCTGTTTTTTTTTAGATATCGGAATTAAATATTAACTTTAATTCCCGTATTAAAATCTACATACGGAATGCTATCATCATCTACTAAATATATTTTTGTAACAGGAGGAGTTACCTCCTCATTAGGAAAAGGAATTGTTTCAGCCTCTTTGGCTAAAATTTTACAATCTAGAGGACTAAATGTTACCATCCAAAAGCTTGACCCATATATAAATGTAGATCCTGGAACCCTAAATCCTTATGAACACGGGGAATGCTATGTGACAGAAGACGGTGCTGAAACTGACTTAGACTTAGGTCATTATGAGAGGTTTTTAAANATTCAAACTTCACAAAACAACAATGTCACTACAGGAAAAATATACCAGTCTGTAATCAACCGAGAAAGAAATGGAGACTATTTGGGAAAAACTGTTCAAGTAATTCCTCATATTACCAATGAAATAAAAGAACATATTTTAAAATTAGGGAAAGGGAAAAGTTACGATGTTGTTATTACGGAAATTGGCGGAACAGTTGGCGATATAGAATCACTTCCATTTATAGAGTCAATAAGGCAATTAAAATGGGATTTAGGTCAGGATGTTTTATTTATCCATTTAACACTAATACCCTATTTATCTACTTCTGGAGAACTTAAAACAAAACCTACTCAACATTCTGTAAAAACCCTTTTAGAATACGGAATTCAGCCCGACATACTAGTATGTCGAAGTGAGTACCATTTAGATGATTCCATTAGAAATAAGATTGCACTTTTTTGTAATGTTGAGAAAGAGTGTGTAATTGAGTCCATAGATGCAAAAACAATTTATGAGGTTCCTTTACTAATGCTTAAAGAAAAACTAGATACTGTTGTTTGTGAAAAACTAAAAATTAAAATAGAAAATAAACCAAGTTTAACAAAGTGGAAGAAATTTTTAAATAATTTATATAACCCAGAAAAAAGTATAGAAATAGCATTAATTGGAAAATATGTAGAACTTAAAGACTCTTATATTTCTATAGCCGAATCGTTAATACATGCAGGTGCAAGGAATAAAACTAAGGTGAACTTACATTGGATACATTCTTCAAAATTGGAGACCCAAGATTGTGAATCCGTTTTGAAAAATATTCATGGTATAATAGTAGCTCCAGGATTTGGTTCTAGAGGAATAGAAGGTAAAATAAAAGCCGTTCATTATGCTAGAACAAAAAAAATACCTTTTTTAGGAATTTGTCTAGGGATGCAGTGTGCAGTAGTTGAATTTGCAAGAAATGTTTTGAAAATGGAAAATGCCAATTCTATAGAAATTGATTCCGAAACAAAATTTCCAGTTATTAGCATGATGGAAGAGCAGAAAAAACTCAAAAAAATGGGAGGAACAATGCGACTTGGTGCCTACAAATGTGATATTGAAAAAGAGACATTACTGCACAAAATTTACAAAAAAGAAACTATTTTAGAAAGACATAGACACAGGTTTGAGTTTAATAATAAGTACGTAAAAGAATTTGAATCCAAAGGGTTAATTTTCTCTGGAAAAAACTCAAAAAATCAACTTATGGAAACTATTGAAATCAAAGATCATCCATGGTTTATTGGAGTTCAATACCATCCTGAATACAAAAGTACAGTAGAAAATCCACATCCGTTATTTCTTGGGCTAATTGAAGCTGGATTAAAACAATCTCTATAATTTATTGATGTCTCCAGAAAAAATAGTTCATAAAATGATGAATAATGATCTATTTAGCAAATGGCTGGGTATCGAAATCATTTCTATTAAAAAAGGATATTGTAAGTTAAGCTCAACCATTTCTAAAGAAATGACCAATGGATTTAATCTGGCTCACGGGGGGATTTGCTACAGCCTAGCAGATAGTTGTTTTGCATTTACAGCAAATTCATTGGGTAAAATTTCTTTAACAAAAAGTGCAGAAATTCGGTACTTAAAAAAAGTAGAACTAAATGATACAATATTTGCAGAATGTAAACAAAATCAAAAAGATAATAGTCTGTTTATAGTTAATATACTTAATCAAAAGAAAGAAGAAATTGCTATTTTTAAAGGAATTGCACATTTTACAAATAAGGATTGGCTTTAACATATACTACAAGCTAATTTTGGACTAACTTTATATAAAAACAACTATGAAATCAGCATATATTTTAGATGCAATTAGAACACCTATTGGTTCTTTTGGTGGTTCATTAAGTAATCTTAGAGCAGATGATTTAGCTACAGTTCCTTTAAAGGCATTAATGGCAAGAAATCCAAAAGTAGACTGGGGACAAGTAGAAGATGTTATTTTAGGATGTGCTAATCAAGCTGGAGAAGACAATAGGAATATTGCTCGAATGGCTTTACTCTTAGCCAGTTTGCCCTTTAAAATAGGAGGTGAAACAATTAATAGACTTTGCTCGTCAGGAATGGCTGCAACAATTCATGCATATAGGTCCATAAGTTTGAATGAAGGAGATTTATTTATTACAGGTGGAGTAGAACATATGACTAGAGGTCCATTGGTTATTTCAAAAGCATCCAAAGCTTTTGGGAGAGATATGGAAATGCACGACTCTAGTTTTGGATGGAGATTTATAAATCCTAAAATGGCAAAGCTATATGGAACAGATGGAATGGGCCAAACTGCTGAAAATTTAGTAGACCTTTATAAAATATCAAGAGAAGACCAAGACTTGTTTGCCTACAATTCTCAAATGAAAGCCACTAAAGCTAAAGAAAATGGTAGGCTATCTGAAGAAATTTGTAGTGTTAAAATTCCTCTAAGAAAAAAAGATGATTTAATTTTTAGTTCTGATGAATTTATAAAACCCCATACTTCACTTGAAAAATTAAAAACTCTTAGACCTGCTTTCAGAAAAGAGAATGGAACTGTTACTGCAGGAAATTCTTCGGGGTTAAATGATGGAGCTGCAGCTTTAATAATTGGAAGCGAAAGTGCTGCAAATAAGAACCATTTTTCGCCAATGGCAAGGATAGTAGGTGCTGCAGTTGCAGGAGTTGAACCGAGAATTATGGGAATAGGACCGGTTGAAGCAAGTAAAAAAGTTTTAAAAAGAACTGGTTTATCACTTGATCAAATGGACATAATTGAAATTAATGAGGCATTTTCTGCACAAAGCTTAGCTTGTACAAGAGCTATGAACTTAGAGGATAATGACCCGAGAATTAATCCAAACGGAGGTGCCATAGCTATTGGTCATCCGTTAGGAATGACAGGAGCTCGATTATTACAAACTGCAGCCATTGAACTCCAGAACCAGAACAAAAAATATGCTTTGGTAACCATGTGTATTGGTGTTGGACAAGGTTATGCAACTATAATTGAAAAACCGTAAAGATGATTTTTGAATTTAATGGAATTAAGCCTGTGATTGACCCAAGTTCATTTATTCATTCTCAGGCAAATGTTACAGGGGATGTGGTCATTGGAAAAAATGTTTATATTGGTCCAGGAGCTGCAATTAGAGGAGACTTTGGGAAAATAATTATAAAAGATGGGGCAAATGTTCAGGAAAACTGTACCATTCATATGTTTCCAGGAGAAACAGTTATTATTAATGAAGGAGCACATTTAGGTCATGGTTGTATAGTACATGGGGCAACTATTGGATGTAATTCACTAATTGGAATGAATGCAGTTATTTTAGATGATGCAATAATTGGAAACGAATGTATTGTAGGTGCATTAACGTTGGTTAATAGTGAGATGGTAGTTGCTGACAGAAAAGTAATTGTTGGTAACCCAGGTAAAATAATTAAGGACGTTAGTGAGGAAATGATTGCCTGGAAAACTGAAGGAACTAAAATATATCAAAGTTTACCGATGGATTATCATAACTCCCTTAAAGAGAATGAATCCCTAACTGAACAGACAAAAAAAATTAAAAATTATCCTAACAAATACAAGACTTGGAAGAAGACCAAAAACTAAAATCCTTTAGTTAAAGATTTAATTACAAGAAATTATTTTCTTTCATCCATTCATCGTTGTACATTTTACCAACATATCTACTTCCAGAATCATGAAGTAAAACTACAACTACATCGCCTTTCTTAAAATGCTTTTCTAGTTGAATTACCCCTCTTACTGCTGCACCACAAGAATTTCCTGCAAAAATACCTTCTTCTCGAGCTAGTTTTCTTGTGTATATAGCAGCGTCTTTATCCGTAACTTTTTCAAAGTTGTCAATTACATCAAAATTTACATTTTCAGGTAGAATATCTTCACCAATTCCCTCTGTTATATAAGGATAAATTTCATTTTCATCAAAAACTCCAGTTTCATGGTATTTTTTAAAAACTGAACCATAGGTGTCAATTCCCCAAATTTTAATTGCTGGATTTTTTTCTTTTAAATACTTTCCTACTCCAGAAATTGTCCCTCCGGTTCCAACACCAACTACAAAGTGGGTGATTTTCCCGTTGGTTTGATTCCAAATTTCAGGACCAGTCTGCTGGTAATGAGCAATAGAATTTGAAGGATTGTCGTATTGATTCACATACCATGAATTGGGAGTTTCCTCAGCAATTCTTTTAGAAGTTGAATAATAAGACCTCGGATCTTCTGGAGCAACATTGGTTGGACAAACTATTACTTCTGCACCTACAGCACGTAGAATATCAAATTTCTCTTTTGACTGTTTATCGGTAGAAACACAAATTAGTTGATATCCTTTAACTATAGCTGCTAAAGCTAGACCCATTCCAGTATTTCCAGAAGTACCTTCTACAATGGTTCCTCCAGGTTTTAATCTACCGTCTTGTTCTGCATCTTCCACCATCTTTAGTGCCATTCTGTCTTTTACAGAACTACCAGGATTAAAAAATTCAACCTTTGCCAATACAGTTGCCTGAATTCCTTTCGTTATGTTGTTAAGTCTAACAAGAGGAGTATTTCCAATAGTTTCAAGAATATTTTTTGCGTATTGCATTACCAATTAAATTATGTTGTAAAGGAACAAAATATTTAAAGAAATTGACCTAAAAAAAGATTGAAATAAGAATAAATATAGCAATGTTAAAATTACTGTCCAAGTAAGTCTTTTGCTTCTTTAGATGTAATAATTTTATTTTTGAATTCTCCAACAATAAAACAGTCAATTAAGCCATTTGCAACTAATTTTTTTCTGAATTTCAAAACGTTTGAATAATCAATGAAGTCACCCATATAATACTTAGTATATCCTTGACCTGCATTGGTTATAGCCTTTACATTCCCTAATTTTTTAAAATTAGCTAGTATATCTGCTGGCACTTTTTCTTTAAATGCTCCTACTTGAATTTTAAAACGGACCATATTTGGATCTATTGGGTTTTTAGAGGGAGTTGAAGACAAATTAAGATTTTCAGAAAAGTCTTTAGTTAACTCAAAGCCCGCTTCTTTCAAAGTAATTCTTTTACCATTTTGAAAAGCAACAATAAAAGCATCGTTATAACCAGAAAGAGTAAGATCTATCTTATGAGATGCAGCTTTAGATTTATTAGTAAAAGATCCTGAGAAAAATCTAAATAAACCATCATCTCCTTTAATACCAACAATATTTGGAATATCTTTAAAAATAGAATTTTTTATCTTCCTGTTAAAAGCCCCTATTTGAACTCTAAAAGTTGGGGAATTATCATTGGGTTCGATTACTGGAACAAATTCAGCTGAACTTTCATTTTTAGTGGAATTGTCCTTCACAGTTTGAGGTGTATTCATTAATTGTTCAATTTCTTCTTCCTCCAAAGCAGTGATTTCGTCATCTAAAGAAATTTCAACAATTCCCTTAACCTCAACATTATTATCTTCCAACTCCCTTATTTTGGTAGACAATTCGTTTTCATCATACCCACCTAGAACATACATTATTGAATCTCCTGATTCCTTAACTTGAAAGTCTCTATCCGCTAATTTCTCCCATAGTTCATCTGATGAAATACCTTTAACATCAGAGCCAATAACAATAAATAATTCCTTTTGAGCATTGTATTTAATTTTTTTATCAAATTTTAACTTAGGACTAATTGGTCCAGAATAAGAAATATTTAAAATTGTATCCCAAACAGAATACTCTCCCGTAGAGTCTAAATATTTTTTGTAAGCCAACATAAAATCATCATCTGTCATTGTAACACCGTATTCATTAACAATTACACCTTCAAGAGTAAGTAATTCCTTATCTTTAGAATTCATTACTCCATCAATATCATCATCTAGTGGACATCCAAACTGGTCTACAGGTGTATTTGGTGGAGTATTAGCACAAAAATCAATATGATCTACTATACTATCTCCATCAGAATCTATGGTGTCTTGTAAAAGTAAATTCATTGATATTTCATCCATTAATGGGTCAATAGGTTTTTCTTTTTCTGCATTGAAATCGTAAGCTAAAGCAATATGGGTAAAGAGCAAGTTATCTTTCCCATTACCTAGAGGAAACTTTGAAGAGTTATTTATACCATCTATATAATCTGTTGTAGTAAAATGAATTGCACTACCTACTCTAAATTTAAATTTATTTCCAATGTGTACATGAGCACCTAGTTCTAATGGAATACCAATTGCATATTTATTTTTTGGTTGGTTTGGTGAAAATATACTTACATCACTATCATAAAAAGAAGATGCATCATTGGGATCAGTATCAACTTCTGAATTATATTCAATAGATTCAATTCCCAAATGAACATAGGGCTCGAGAATATGGCCTTTTTTAAGTAACTGGTTAAAATTATAATTAAAGGTGATTCCACCAGATTTTATAGAAGAACGAAACAAAAGTCCATTTGGAGTAGGGTGTAAAGGACTTTCTGTAGTTTGGTTAACACCTGTATTACCAATCATTGCATAAAATGCAAAATCCAAGTATTCGTTTATAGGATTTACTAATCTAAGAGTATATGAAAAACCTCCTTGAAAAGGAGCCCTGTTAATTCTATCTTTCCCAGGTATTGTGTCGCCAATATCACCAAAAAAAGACAATGTTCCAACACCTAAAGATAAAATTGGTTTGTACAATTCTTCTTCCTTTGTAACTGATTCAGATTTTTTTGTTTTTTTGGCATAATACTCCCAATAATTTTTTTGTTTTATCTCTAAATTTCTTGGATTGATTAAACTTCTACTATTGTTATTTATTTTAATAGTGTCTTTTGAATCAAGAATTACAGCAGTGGAGTCAATCGTTTGAGCGTAAGAATAGCTGCAAAAAAATAATGTACCTACAATAAGTAATAAATGTTTTCTTTCCATAAAGCAACCCCCTATACGTTATATAGTGACAATAGGTTACCCAAATATACGTCATAATTAAATAGTTTATTATTTAAAATAAACTACTCTCTAAAAAAGTAATGCTATTTTTACAGAATTAAACAAAATTAATGGAGGATAATAAAGGATACGTAAGAACAAATACAGATGAGAATGGAATTGGAACAATAGAATTTTACCACCCACAAAGCAATTCTCTTCCTGGGGAAATCCTATCTAAAATTGCCAAAACTATTACTGAAGCAAGTCTTAATAAAGAAATAAAAGTAATTGTTTTAAAATCTGCTGGTAATCGAACATTTTGTGCAGGTGCAAGTTTTGATGAGCTTGTACAAATTGAAAATATAAAGTCTGGAATTGAATTTTTCTCTGGTTTTGCCAATGTTATTAATTCATGTAGAAAATGTACAAAAATAATTATTGGAAGAGTTCAAGGAAAAGCGGTAGGAGGAGGTGTTGGAATAGCTAGTGCTGTAGACTACTGTTTTGCTACTCAACATGCTTCCATTAAATTAAGTGAATTGGCCTTAGGAATTGGTCCTTTTGTTGTTGGACCAGCCGTAAAAAGAAAAGTTGGATTGTCGGCCATGAGCGCTCTTGCAATTAATGCAGACAAATGGTTTGATGCAAATTGGGGTCTTCAAAAAGGACTATATTCTGAAATATTCCAGGATAATGAATCGATGGATAAAGCAATTGATGAATTAGCTTTTAAACTTTCTAAATCTCACCAAGAGTCTACTAAAAAATTAAAAAAAGTATTTTGGAAAGGAACAGAGCATTGGGAAGAATTACTTTCCAAAAGAGCTAAAATATCTGGGGAGTTAATTCTCTCAGAGTTCTCAAAAAATGCAATTAAAAAAATCCAAAACAAATAACCCTTTGGAAATTTATCAAGGTAATATTAAGAGTTTCTTTAAAGAATTCAAAAAGATCTTCAATGAAGAAAAAATTTACTTAATTGTTGATGAAAACACCATTCAGCATATAGATTATTTGGAAGAAAATTTTTCGGTTACTTCTACACATTTGAAATTAGAAAGTGGAGAAAAGAACAAAACTTTTAATAGCGTTTTAAAAATATGGGACTTTTTAAATCGTAATAATGTAAAGAGTAGCGACCTATTGATTATACTTGGTGGAGGAATGCTCACCGACTTAGCTGGTTTTGCTGCATCCACATATAAAAGAGGAATAGAATTTATTTATTTACCTACCACCTTACTGGCAATGGCAGACGCTTCTATTGGTGGCAAAACTGGGTTTAATTACCAATTTTTAAAAAACAATATAGGAACTTTTACAATTCCAAAAGCAGTTTTTTTAGATACTAAATTTTTAGCTACTCTCCCTAAAATAGAAATAGATTCTGGAATAGCTGAAGTGTATAAGCACAGTATAATTGGAGATGTTGATTTATGGAACTACTTAAAAGTAAATTCGAAAGAGCTAGACTTAGATTACATAGTTAAATCATCTAAAAATCTAAAGTTAGAAATTGTAAGTAAAGATCCCTATGAAAAAAACATAAGGAAGAAATTAAACTTTGGACATACTATTGGTCATGCAATAGAGAGTTACTTATTGGACTCCAACGCTCCTACTTTACATGGATTTGCAATTGCAAAGGGAATGATCATAGAATCCTTCATTGCAAAAAAAGAAAATCTATTAAGCGAAAATTACTTCCAAGAAATAAAAACAGTTTTATCCAATAAATTTAAATCTTATTTAAATTTTAAAATAGATTCTAAAGCTATTACAAAGCTGATTCTTTCTGATAAGAAAAATACTAAAAGCACCATAAATTTTTCACTACCAACAAAAATTGGCGAAGTAACTATAAACCATGAAATAGAATTAAAAAAAGTGGAATCTTATTTATTAGAGTTTTTACAAAATGATTAAAATCTCTTCTAAGAATAAAACTATTTATGGGTCTATAGATTTAGAATCTTCCAAAAGTATAAGCAATAGGCTTTTGATAATAAAAGCGCTTTGTAAAACTAAATTCAGAATTCAAAAATTAAGTAATGCGAAGGACACCAAAATTTTAAATGAACTCTTAAATAGTTTTAATAAAAGAATAGACCTTAATTGTGAAGATGCAGGAACAACATTAAGATTTTTAATAGCATTTCTTGCAACGAAAGATGGCATTTGGAAAGTTTCAGGAAGTAAAAGAATGCATGAAAGACCTGTAAAGCCCCTAATAGATTGTCTTAAAGATCTGGGTGCAGAAATTAAGTATTTAGAAAAGGAAGGGTTCCCTCCTATTGAGATAAAAAGTAAAAAATTAAAAAGTAAAAAATTAAGTTTGTCAGGAGATATAAGTAGTCAATTTATATCTGCTTTATTGTTGGTGTCACCTACGATAGAAAATGGACTTACCTTAGAAATTACTTCAAAAGTATTATCCAAACCATATATTGCTATGACACTTGGTTTAATGAGCGAATTTGGAATTGAGTATAGTTGGGAAAATAATGTTATAAAAGTTGAACAGCAGAACTACTTAGCTAAAAATATAGAAGTAGAAAATGATTGGTCTGCAGCTTCATTTTGGTACAGTTTTTTAGCTTTGTCTAAGTCTGGAGAAGTTAAAATTCCCAATTTATATGCTGACTCTCTTCAAGGAGATTCTGTTTTATCAAGTATATATTTAAAACTTGGTATTAAAACAGAATTTAATGAAGATTCTATAGTTCTATATAAAACCAAAAACATAGCTAAAGAGATAGAATTAGATCTTTCCAATCATCCCGATTTGGCGTTACCAATGATAGTTACTTGTTGTGGACTTGGAATAAAAGCTCATTTAATGGGCTTAGAAAGTTTGAAGGTTAAGGAATCTAACAGGTTAGAGTGTATTAAAAAAGAATTGGAAAAGTTTAATGTAATTTCTTCCATAAGTGACTCTTCGATAAAAATAAAAGAGAATCAAAAGATAGTTCAACCAACATCTATCATAGAATCTTATAACGATCATAGAATAGCCATGAGTATTGCTCCACTATGTATGAAAGTTGATTCTATAAAGTTTGACAATAAAGAAGTGGTTAATAAATCTTATCCTAAATTTTGGGAAGATTTTGATCGAGCATCAAAAAACAATAACTAACCCTAGATTAGAATTCAAATCCTTGTTAGTCAATAGTGATGGTGGGTCACTATCAAACCTATATTCTATATCCAAACTAAGAGAAAGGTTTTTATTTAACTTATATAGCATATTAGTTTCATTAAGTAGTCTATAATCAGCTAAAGAAAAAAGGTATTGCTGAAAATAAGTTGTATTAATTACAGTTAATTTCTTTTTGTATTTCCAAGACCCAACCATAGAAAAAATTGATCTTGTATAGTTGGTATAATATTTTTCGTTTTGTGGCAGGCGAGATCTGTTCAGAACCTCTTCTTCTTGCATAACACCTAGACTCAAATCAAAATTTATTTTTGAAGAGCTGTCTTTTTCAATATTTATTAAATTTCTTCTGTAGCCCAACCCTCCTATTAATCTTTTGTTAAATAATAAGATGGCATTGCTTTGTAATTGAGTAAACATAAAATACCTACTCTTATTATTTATTTGGTAATCGTATCTTAATTGAGAAAAGGCACTATTAGAAACCTCTGTTTTATTTTGACTTATATATTGCCCACCTGAAAAAAGTCTTAGCAAGCTTTTATTTTTCTTGTAAGAGAAATTCAAAGAGTATCCTAAAATAAAAACAGATGCATTTCCAGAAATGGATGTCCCATTAAATTCAGAAGACACTTGAAGTCCATCTTTATTTTTGTTAAATAGCTTTTCAGTATTTACTATAGATTGACCAAAAAATATTGAACTAATGAAGCAAAAAATTATTGAAAAAGATATTTTTTTATTTAAAATATTAAGATACATGCTTAAGTTGGAAAAAGTTAAAAGTAATATTATATGATTACTTAGCCCATTAATTTATGAATAGCTATTCCAGATGCAACTGAAACATTTAAGGAGGCAATACTTCCAGTCATTGGTATTTTAAAATTCACATCAGAAGCTTTTATTAAATTCGAGTCAACTCCATCTTCTTCACTACCCATAATTAAAGCTTTAGGACCAGAACTTTCCACCTTATTTATAAATGTGTCAGATTTCTCTGTACAAGCAAATATTTTAAGTCCACAACCCTTTAAAAAATCTACTGCAGCATTTAAACTAGTGACTTTACAAACAGGAATTTTAAATAATGCACCAGCAGATGTTTTTATAGCGTCATTGGTAATTAAGGCCGAATCCTTACTAGGAATTACAATGGCATGTACACCAAAACATTCAGCAGTTCTAGCAATTGCACCAAAATTTCTTACGTCTTTCACCCTATCTAAAATTAATATAAAAGGATCTTCTCCTTTTTCATATACCTGCTGAACCAACCAATCTATTTGATGGTAAGCAACTGGTGAAATCATAGCGATAACCCCTTGGTGATTTTTTTTCACCATATGGTTTAGCTTTTGAACAGGAACTTTCTGAACTACAATATTTTCTTTATGGACAAGAACTAACAACTCTTTTATTAACTCTCCAGTTAACCCTTTTTGTAAAAGAATTTTATTGATTGTTTTTCCTTGTTTTATGGCTTCTATAACTGATCTAATTCCAAAGGTTAAATCTTCTGTAATTGTTTTGTTCATTTTAATAAATATACTTTTCCGTTTCTCCAGCTATCCACCGCTCTATACCATGGATTTTTATATGCGTAATTTCTTTTTAATATAAAATCATTGGTGGTAAATGGGTTCATTTTATTTTCAAAAATAAACTTCAAAGAGTTCATATTATTTTCATCTCCATAAATCCAAGTTTCAGCATTTCTATTATTTGTAATATAACTTGGAGGGCCAAAAATAATACTTATTAGTCCTCTATCTGTTTTCCAGCCCTCTAAATGACAAGAAAATAATTTATTTGCAAATTCAACTCTTGAATAATAAATTCTTATAAGGTTTCTAGCTCTTTCTTTAGAAGAAGCCTTGGAAAGCCAGTATTGATCAACTGCTAACTTTGAATCTGAACTGGAAACTAGTGAAGCAAACTCTTCTTTAGTAGTTAAATACCTTAATGGAGGAATCAGTTGATTGGCATTGATTAAGTTTGGATAACCCTCTTGAAAATTAAATAATGTAAAACCTTGGTTAGTCAATGTATCCAACTGAAAAAAAACAAATCCTTCATCTGGAAGAAGATAAGATATTAATTTTTTAGAATTGAAATTAAGCTGCTTACAAACAGAGTTGTTACTCTTAAATTTTGGTTGATAAGACTTGCTAAATGGTGGTGGGGAAAGTGGAAAAGAAGTATTTATATTTTTGGCATACAGTCTTTGTGTATTAAATTCACTTTGGATAAAAATAGACTGTCCTTTAAAAAAGAAATCATTGTACAAAAGCTGATTATTGGCGTCCTTAATAATATAAAATTGCCTGTTGTAGTCATTTAATTTGTCAATTTTAATGGTTTTATAAAACTCTCTATTTCTATTAATATCTACAATTTTTAAATCTATAAACCCTTTCTTAGACTTTGGAAAAAGGAAACTGAAGTTGGTGTCAATTTTAAGTTTTTTATTTTTTAAATACTTGTCTGATATTACTAAAGAACCCGAATCAATAATTTCCTTTCGATTTTCATTGTAAGCTGTAAATTGTAATTTTATTTTGGAACTAAATTTCTCACTTACATTTACTCTTGAATATAGTATATCTTCTGTGAAAATCTGAAAATATAATTTGGAGGTAGTTTCAGAATCATGGTAAATTAAAAATTGCGGATGTAAGGAGTTTTTGTTGTCTTGAAAAGAATAATTTACAGGTTTAGCTATAGTACAGGCTACTAATAGAAATGAAAAAAATATATAAATAAAAATATTTTGTTTCATGGTGTAATAGCTCAACGCAAAATTGTAGAGGAGAATATTAAATTACTATGATTTAAAGATCTGTCAATTAATAAAATTGAATATTTAATACTATCAGAATGGTTAGATATTGGATTAAAGTAAAAAGGCTCTAAGATTACTTCAATTTCTCCTTTCAGAGCTTTATTCTGACCAACAGGCGTCATATTTCCTATTCTGTAACTGTAGGTAATTGAATCTGCAAATGGAGAATTATTTCCTTGTGGATCTGCGGTAGCTCTTACCCACTCTCCATCCATCATTTCATAATAATTAATATAACAATTGTAATAATAAAAACTCCCTGGATCAAAAGGAGCATCTAACTGGTTCTGATCTAAACCAATATTTCCATCGCCATCTGTAAAGGAAAAAGTTAACTTTCCAGAATCGGACAAAATCTCAAAACTCAAATATTCAAGAATTGGCTCATTTGGATAGGACTCTGGTTTGAGACAAGAAATTAAACACATGGATGAGAAAACAATAACTATTTTTAACTTAGATATTATCATATTTTAAATTTAAGCTATTTAGTTATATTTTGAGCCTGTCTAAAAGAATATTTAACATATCTAACGAAGATGAATTCAATTCTATTGCGCTGGAAGTGTTTGAATTTCAATACAAAAACATACCCGTTTACAAAAAATATGTTGACCTAGTAAAAAGTCAAAAAAAGTCAATAAATCACTATAAAGAAATTCCATTTCTGCCAATTGACTTTTTTAAAAGCAACCATATTATTGCAGACAATTCCAAAATAGAAAAAACTTTTCTTAGTAGTGGAACAGGCAATACAATAAGAAGTAAGCATTTAGTAAAAGATTTAAAATTATATGAGCAGGCTTTTAGTGCTGGTTACAAACACTTTTATAGTGACNCAAAAGAGTGGNCNATATTGGCATTATTGCCATCTTATTTGGACCAAGGAGACAGCTCATTAATTTATATGGTCAACAACTTCATTAAAAAAAGTGAAAATCCAGAAAGTAATTACATCAACTATGATTTAGATGTATTGAAGAATTTAATTTTAAAACTGAAAAATAAAAATGTTCTGCTTATTGGAGTTAGTTATGCACTTTTAGAGCTTTCAGAACTAGACTCATTCAATTTAGAAAAATGGGTAATAATGGAAACAGGTGGAATGAAGGGCAGAAGAAAAGAAATGGTTAGACAAGAACTACACCAGCAACTTAAAAAAGCATTTAATGTAGATGCCATTCATAGCGAATATGGGATGACAGAATTATTGTCTCAAGCCTATTCCAAAAAAAATGGAATATTTAAAACACCACCTTGGATGAAGTTTATAATTAGAGATTTTGAAGATCCATATTCATTGGCTAAAATCAATTCTAGTGGTGGAATCAATATTATAGACCTAGCTAATATTTACAGCTGTTCTTTTATTGAAACCCAAGACATTGGAAAAGAAGTTGAAAAAGATAGTTTTGAGATTTTAGGTAGGTTTGACCAGTCGGAAGTAAGAGGATGTAATCTGCTTTCTTTCTAGCTTACTAGAATTATGAAATAATTTTTCTTTCCTCTTTGCAATAAAAGATACTTATCGTCAATTAAATCATCTTTAGTTATAATAGTGTCCAAATCTACCTTTGCCTTATTTAATGAAATAGAATTCTCACCAATTGCTCTTCTTGCCTCACCATTAGACTTTAAAAACCCTGAACTTTCTACTAGCGCATTAATAATTGGCAACCCTTTTAAAACTTCGTCTTTTTTAATTTCAGCTTGAGGAACTCCTTCAAATATTTCTAAAAAAACATCTTTGGAAAGAGATTTTAAGGCAACAACTGCGTCAGTTCCTTTTTTAAATAAGATAGAAGATGCTTCTTTAGCAGCTAAATACTGATCTTCACCATGAATCATAGTAGTTATGTCTTTTGCAAGTGTATTCTGCAATATTCTAAGGCCGGGATTTGTCTTATGCTCAGTTATTAAATCTTCAATTTTTTCTTTGTCAAAAAGAGTGAAAATTTTAATGTAGTTTTCCGCATCAGAATCGCTTGAGTTTATCCAATACTGGTAAAATTTGTAGGGAGATGTTTTTTTAGCATCCAACCAAATATTTCCAGATTCTGTCTTGCCAAACTTAGTACCATCTGCTTTTTGAACTAATGGCGTTGTAATTGCAAAGGCTGAACCTCCATCAATTCTTCGAATAAGTTCCGTTCCAGTGACAATATTTCCCCACTGGTCAGAGCCTCCTAGTTGAAGTAAGCAATTGTGGTTTTTATAGAGCCAATAAAAATCATAGCCCTGTACTAATTGGTAACTAAATTCTGTAAAAGATATCCCAGTTTCCAAACGTTTTTTTACAGAATCTTTAGACATCATGTAATTGACAGTAATATGCTTACCAACATCTCTTATGAAATCCAAAAAACTAAAGTTTTTAAACCAATCGTTATTGTTGACAATTACAGCGCTATTTTTAGAATCATCAAAAACAAGAAATTTAGACAACTGTTTTTGGATAGCTGATATGTTTTTATTGAGTTCCTTTTCGTCAAGGAGGTTTCGTTCTTTAGATTTTCCAGAGGGATCACCAACCATTCCTGTTGCACCACCAACTAAAATATATGGTTTGTGTCCATGCTTTTGAAAAAGAACCAATGTCATTATTTGTACCAAACTACCAATATGAAGAGAATCTGAAGTTGGGTCAAAGCCTATATATCCAGAAATTTTATTCTCTTTTATAAACTCCTCAGTTTTTGGCATGATGTCGTGAATCATACCTCTCCATTTCAACTCTTGTACAAAATTCAATTTCAGTTCTTATTATTGATAATTAACAAATATATTTGTTTCACATAAATTAAAATCAAAATATTGAATTTAATATTAAAAGGTTTAAAAAATTAGTTCTTAAAAATGAAAAATCTAGTCACTGGTGCCACAGGGTTGGTAGGAATACATATTTTATTAGATCTTTTGTCAAAAGGAGAAAAAGTGAAAGCAACTTTTACTAAAAACTCTAGACTTGAAAACGTGAAGAAACTTTTTAAGTTTTACAACAAAGAATCATTACTGACCAATATCGAATGGGTAGAAATGGATATTGAAGATGTAATTCAAGTTTTTGACACTGTAAAGGGAGTAGATCATGTTTACCACAGTGCAGCAATTGTAAGTTTTTTAAAAAGAGATCAATCCAAGATGTCTAACATCAATATTAAAGGAACTGCAAATATTGTAAATGCATGTCTAGAACATAAAGTAAAAAAATTAGGCCACGTAAGTTCTGTAGCTGCTATTGGCAGAAAAGGGAATGGAGAATATTCCGAAGTAAATAGTTGGGTAGAGAGTAACGATAATAGTTTTTATGCTATAACTAAAAACAAAGCAGAAAATGAGGTTTGGAGAGGAGTTCAAGAAGGTCTTCAGTCTGTAATTGTTAATCCAGGAATAATAATTGGTCCATCCACATGGAATAGATCAAGTACAGCTTTATTTAAAAAAATCAATTCTGGGCTTTCATTTTACCCTTCAGGACTAAATGGATTTGTGGATGTAAGAGATGTTTCTAATTCTATTATAGAACTAATGAATTCATCCTTCAGTTCTGAAAGGTATATTTTAGTTGCAGAAAATCTTTCGTATGAGTCAGTTTTTAAGAACATTTCTAAATCTTTGAATGTTAAACCACCATCCAATGTGGCCTCAGAAAGATTAATGAATTTAGCATGGAGGATAGAATATTTGATAAGTTTAATAACAAGAAAAAGTCCAAAAATTACTAAAGAAACAGCAAAAACATCTTCACAAAAGAATTATTACAGCAATGAAAAAATAAAAAAACAAATTGGATATAAATTCATTTCTATCGAAAAAGCTATAGAAAATACAGCAAATTATATTTTAGAATTTAAGTAGTGAAATCACCTTATCAATATCTTCTTTTGTAACATCTAAATGAGTCACCATTCTTATTCTTCCTTTACCAAACGAAACAATAGAAACTCCTAGTTTTTGTAATTTTTCCACAAAATTAGAGTTTTGAAAACCTTCTTTCATATAGCCAATTACAATATTGGTTTCTACGTCCACGACTTTATCAATCCAAGTACAATTTCTCAACCCTTCCGCTAATAAATCTGCATGCTGGTGATCTATATCAAGTCTTTCAATATTATTTTCTAGAGCATAAATTCCAGCTGCAGCTAGCATACCAACTTGTCTCATCCCCCCGCCAATAACTTTTCTAACTCTTCTCGCTTTATGAATAAACTCTTTTGATCCTACTAAGACAGATCCTACTGGTGCTCCCAATCCTTTGGAAAAACAAATTGAAATTGAATCAAATAATGGACCTATATAGTTTGCTTTAACTCCAGTTTTAACCAAAGCGTTAAAAAGTCTTGCGCCATCTAAATGAAGTGGGATATTTTTAGACTTACAAAACTTAGAAATTTTCTCTATTTCTGTTATTGGATAACAAATCCCTCCTCCCCTATTAATTGTGTTTTCTAAAGCTACTAAATTGGTTACTGGATAATGAATATCATCTGGGTTAATATTATCGATTATTTCTTCTAAATATACAATGCCACTATTTCTATTTATTAATCTTGCAGAAGCTCCAGAATTTCTTGCAATTCCACCTCCTTCATAATTGTATATATGGGCTTCACTGCTACATATTACTTCGTCTCCTGGTCGTAAATAAACCATTAAAGCAATTTGATTGGTCATTGTTCCAGAAGAGCAAAACAATCCAGCTTCATGGCCAAACATAGTAGCAGTTTTCTCTTCTAGTTCTTTAACCGTTGGATCGTCTTGAAAAACATCGTCCCCTAGTACAGCATCCATCATGAAAGTCTTCATTTCTTTAGATGGTTTGGTTACAGTGTCACTTCTTAAATCAATCATATATATTAAAATTTAATGCATTATTTTAAAAATCATTTCTTTCAAGATTTCCTCATGTGAGGTGTTTTGGGCAAAAACTCCTTTACTCATCAAATCATAGTGCCTCAACTGAGATAATATTTTAGCTAACTTGGATTTGGAGTAAAATTTAGATGCTTGTTTGTATTGTTTTAAAAAAAATGGATGAACTCCAATCTTCCCAGCTAATTGGCTGTCTCCCATGTTGTCTTTGTAAAAATGAAATTTCATTAGTTTAGTGAAAAAGCCATAAAGATGACCTATGGTAACAACAATTGGATGATTTTTACTATTCTTTCCAAAATGATACGCAATAAAACCAGCTTTTTGAATATTCATAGCAGCTATAGCATCTGTTAATTCAAAGAGATTGTAGTCTTTAGAAAATCCAATATGTTTTTGAACCATATCGGCATCTACAACTTGAGAATCCTTAGCAAGTAACTTTAGCTTTTGTATATTTTTTTCTATTTCTGATAAATCATTACCCAAAAACTCAGAAAGTAAAACAATTGCTTGAGGGTCAATAGCAAGATTATTAATTTTAGCACAGTTTAGAATCCAATCTGGAAGTTGGTAATCTTTGACCAATTCTAAATCAAACAAAAAATTGCTTTTAGAAAGTAGTTTCCCAACTGATTTTCTTTTATCTATTTTTTTTCCTTTGAAACAGAATACCAAAATGGTAGTTGGAACAGGATTTTTAAAATATTGCTCCAATTGACCTAAACTTCTAGAGAGGTGTTGGGCTTCCTTAATAACTACTAATTGATGGGATGCCATAACTGGATATCTTTTTGAAATATCTAAGATAGAATCTATACTGGCATCCTTTCCGTATAAAATAGTTTGGTTAAAATCTTTTTCAGACTCTTGAAGAACAGAATCCAATATTTTATCTGTTATCTTATCTATAAAATAAGTATTTTCACCATTTAAGAAGTAAATTGGGTGAAAAGTTCTGTTTTCAATAGATTTTATGATTTCTTTAAAATTCAATTCTTTATATTTATAAAATATGGATAATTCATTTTCCCTAAAAACTAAGGTAGTTAATTCGAAAGAATATTTATTTGACGAACTTAGAAAAAAATGGATATTATCCACAGCCGAGGAGTTGGTAAGACAACAATTTTGGAAGTATTTAAATTTGATAAAAAAATATCCTAAAAGTTTAATCGCAATAGAGAAAAAGATTGTTATTAATGGGCTAAATAAAAGATTTGATTTATTGGTGTTTGATAAGCTTGGTAAGCCACATATAATTATAGAGTGTAAATCTCCAAAAGTAAAAATTGACCAAAAGACCTTAGATCAAGTTTTATCGTATCAAAATAAATTAGTTGCAAATTTTATTGTACTCACCAATGGATTAAAATCCTATTGTATAGAAATTGATTTAGAATTACGGAAAGCTAGCTATATAAAAGAAATTCCAGAACATAGCATTGGTTAGAAAAAAAGTAATTTCTTAACTCTAATCTGTTTAAAGTATAATAGAAATTTAATTGAATATTGATAAATTGTAGTTATTTTCACAGTAAATAGTTCAACTTTCAAAATGAAAAAAATCACCACCATCCTACTTGTAAATTTATTTATGTTTTCATTACTTAATAATTTACATAGTCAAAGTCAGGTAATTGAAAAGTGTGGATTTGACCGTCTAAGAAATATACTTTTACAAGATTCTAATTATTTAAGAAAAGAAATTGAAGCAGAGCAAAAAATAGCTCAGTATATTTCTCAAAGCCAATTAAGATCGTCCAGTTCAATTTATACCATCCCAGTAGTTGTTCATGTTCTGCATTTGGGAGAATTACTTGGTGTTGGTACTAATATTTCAGATGCTCAAATTCAAAGTGCTATTACCAATTTAAATGATGTTTATAGAGGACAAACAGCTGGAAGTCCTGTAGATTTTGAAATAGAATTTGCTCTTGCTCAACAAGACCCTAACTGCATGGCTCACTCTGGAATAAATAGAATAAATGCTAGTTCTGTTCCAAATTATTCTTCTGGGGGAGTAGATTACTACAGTGATGGGGGTGAAGCAGATCAGGATGTTCTAAAGAACTTAAGCAGATGGCCAGAAACTGAATATTTTAATATTTGGATAGTTAGCGAAATAGAAAATAACAATGGAGGATTTGGAATCCAAGGATATGCCAATTTTTTTACTGGTTCTGCAATGGAAGGTTCTGTAATGATGGCTTCTGTTTTTGGGTTTGACCCTACGAGTGCTCAGTCTTCATTTAATCTCAATGCACCTAGAGACAACTCAACTGTAGTTCATGAAATTGGACATTATTTACATCTCCACCATACTTTCAAAGGAGATGGTGATGCTGACGATGATGGTATTGGAGACGCTTGTCCTGGAGATGTGACAATTGGAGTAGATAGTGACGGATGTACAGATACTGAACCACATAAAAGATATACCAGCCAATGTAAATCTGGATTGTTAAATGATTGTATAGGAGCTACTTTTGGGGACAATACAGCCAAGAACTTCATGTCTTATGCTTCTTGTCAAGACAGGTTAACATCCGACCAGAAAACAAGATCAAGAGCAATGCTAGCCACTAGCGGAATAAGTTTGATTTATTCTAAAGGTGATGAAGCACCAATTATAAGTTCTGGTTCTTTAGCTAATGCCAATTGTATTCCTCAGAGTTCATCCACAGCAACTAGTGGAGGATATGGTGGGATTATGAATTTTACTATTATCAATGAATTTTCTGCATCAAGTTCCAATACTCAAAATGATGGTGGTTATGTTGACTACACTTCCAATTGTTTAAATACTATATCTTTAGAAGAAGATAGTACTTATAATTTTGAACTAACTACATGGTATAACGGTCATGATTTCAAAGGGTATATTGATTTTAATAATGACGGAGATTTTCTAGATGCCAACGAAGAAGTTTTTTCTGGTGCCAATCCTCCTAACTTAAATGGAGCAAATGGAACTAGTACTTCCACTGGAAATGGAACACTAAGTATACCAATTGCAGATGGAGCAAACGTATTAGCTAATACTCCTATTAGATTAAGAATTATTAGTGAATTGACATCTGTTACTGGCACTATAACTGACGCCTGTTACAATCCATTTTATGCACAAGCTGAAGATTATCAATTGGTTATAAATCAATCTGCTGTTACATTAAGTGCCGATTTCTCTGCTAGTGATTCTACTTTTTGTCAAGGAACTAGCGTTACTTTTACAGACTTATCTACGGGAAATCCAACTTCATGGGCATGGGATTTTGGCGATGGAAACTCTTCAACATTACAAAATCCTA
>JGI20159J14440_10000234_pt1 | contig 41092 bp, 43 predicted proteins | sample COG_09_FD_14440 | JGI IMG/M metagenome (IMG submission 14440) | reverse complement strand
GAATTCCAACTATTAGATAAAAAAATTTATCAAGAACTACTAAATTTTGATGATTATTATCCATATACACGAGGTATAATTGCCACATTAAGTAGTAATAGCTTTGGCATAGAATACACTTGGAAGAAAAGACTAAAAGGAAAATCAAAAACAAGCATTCTAAAACTTTTTGATATGGCTATTAATGGAATTATATCATTCAGTAATTTTCCAATAAGAGTTTTTACAGTATTTGGGGTTACATTGTCTCTTATTAGTTTACTTTTTATAATTATCCAAATGTTATCACATATTCTAATTGAAGGAAGAATGAGTACACCAGGTATTTCTACTTTAATAGTTGCTATATTTTTCTTTTCTGGAATTCAGCTTCTCTTTATGGGTATTATTGGAGAATATATATCTGCAATTCATAGTCAGGTAAGAAAGTCAAAAAATAGTGTTGTTGAAAAAGAAAAAATTAATTTGAATTAACCACATCTAAAAAATACTTATAAATTTTTTTGATAATCTTTTATTATTTTTTTTTATAAATTTAAAATAATTCCAAGCAAAAACTAATACGAGATCAATTTTAGAATTTTTGGGAGTTGATAGAATTTGAATGCTTGTATTAGGAATAAATTTTTTATTTTTTAAATTATTATCATCAATAATATAACTAATATATTTTTTTATATTAAAATAATTTATCAACGTGGTAGCTTTTGCTGGAGCACCATAACCTACAATTGTTTTATTTTTTCTTTGATGAGATAATAATATTTTTTTGATAGATATTTTTCTATTTGTAATTTTATATTTAAAGTCTTTAAAAAATTTAATATTATCAATATTGTTAATGTTTTCTTTATTTAAAATACTTTTTACACTTCTTTCTATTTTGTATTTATTATTCAAATCATTTTTAACATATACTCTAATTGATCCACCATGAGTTTCTATTAATTCAATATCAAACACCGTAGCTTTAATTTTTTTAAAAAAATAAATAAGGGTCGTTAAACTCCAATAATTAACATGTTCATGATAAATATTATCAAAAGATCCATCTTTAACCATATTTAACAAATATTGAACCTCGAGGATAAAAACTCCGTCATCTTTTAACATACTAAAAATATTTTTAGTGAGCGAATGAATGTCATTTACATGGGCAAAAACATTTGATGCTGTGATTAAATCAAATTTTTTAAGATTTTTTTTTGCAATATTACTATTTAAAAAAGAATTATAAGTTTTAATTTTAAGCTTTCTTGTTAAATTACATAAGTTTGTGGCTGGTTCTACTCCAAATAAATTTAAATATTTCCTTTTTTTAAATGGAATAAGGCCTACACCATCATTACTACCAATATCCATTATAAAAGAGTTTTTTTTTAAATTAAATTTTTTAATATATTTTTCACAAGCATGGTTAAAGTGTTTTTTAAGATCATATGAAATAGAAGATTTATAAAAATATTTAGAAAACAATTTTTTATTATCTACAGCAATTGATAATTGACAATTATAACATCTTTCACATCTCATTAAGTCTAATGGATATAATTTCATTTTTTTATTAGGTTTGTCACATAAGTTATTTGCAAGTGGTTGATTTAATAATGAAATTACACTTTTTAATTTTGTTGATTTGCAAACTCTACAATTATTTAAAATCATATTTTTTTATTTTATTATTAATTTTATTGCATATAACTTCTGTTTTTGCGATTAAAGAATAATATTTTAATAAATCTTTTTTTAATTTTTTTTGATATAGATTTTTATAATTTATCCTAATTAATTCACTAATTTTTTCTTTATAAATTGTCTCACTTATTAAATGATCTTTTTTGTCATACTTTTTTAAAAAATATCTATCATACCAATTTTTTGAGTTAGTATTTATTATATAATTGTATCTTTTACTATTTATGAAATATTTGTGAGTATACAAATTACTATCAAGTTTAAAATTAATAATCAAAATCTCATTATTATAGTTTTTAAAAGTTAAGTTTATTTCATTTAAAAATTTATTCTTTAAAGAATAGTTTATTTTATCTAATTTAATTTGGTTTGATTGCTTCACAAATGCAAATATTATATGAACTAAATAATAATTTATTATACCACCACCGTCACTTATAAAATTTTTCCATGAACTATTTTTATGTTTTAAAAAATGATGAAAAATATTTAGTTCGAAAGTAATTTTTGTATTTTTATCATTTTTTAAGATTGAGTGTATTTTTTTGAATATATTTAAATTACTATACGTAAAATTTAAGTAAAATTTAATTTTGTTAATTAAACAATATAATTGAAATTCATCGAATTTTTTTACATTAATAGATAATGGTTTTTCTAACATTATAAATTTGCATTTATATTTTTTTTTGAGAATAAGATTTATAAAATCTTTTTGGATATTGGGTTTTGCACAACAAACAATTGTATGAAAATCATGTTGAGCTATTATTTTTTTATAATTTTTAGAAAGATTACAACTTTTATAAAATTTTTTTTTATAAATATTTGGACTGCATATATGTATTTCATTATTTTTTTGGTTTTTTAAATATTTATAATGATTATAGGAAAAGTTTGATCCAATAATCAAAAATTTTTTTTTATTTTTCATACTTTTGTTTTTTTGATCTGTTCTAATTAGTACAATTGAGCATTGTTTGATTATTAAATTTATATGAATAATATATCTATTTAATTGATCTCTTCTATTTGATAATCTACATATTTTTAAATGTATTAATAATTTTAATGACTATACTTTTTAGTTTTTTTGGTACAATTAATATATTGATTAAATTTTATTTCCTAAAATAAGAAAAAATACTGTTAAAAAAACCAAAAAAAACATAAGAGAATTCAAATATTGAAAGGTAGTACATTGTTCTTTTTATAAGCAAGAAATATTTAAAAATTGAGCTTAAAAAAAGATTAGTTGATTTACCATAACTCAACCTTATTTTTTCGATTCTATTTATTTGTTGGGCATTTTTTTTATGTGTTTTTTGATCTTGATGAATTCTAAATGATGCAATGGTTTTATTAATATGAAATCCACAATTTGGGTAATTGTATAATATTCTTAAATACCATTCATAATCAAAATCAACATCATAGTTTTTTAAATATCCCAAATCTTTGGTTAGTGATTTGTGCCAAAAAGAACATTGATTACTTAAGGTCATCCCTTCATACAGCAAAGAACTGAAGTTAGGCTTTATATATTTCAATTTTTTAATTATTTGATTACTTCTTGAAATTAAATTCATATTTCCAACAAATAATTTTTTTGATGAATTTGAATTAATATATTTATTCATAAGGTTTAGTGCATTATTATTAGAAAAAAGATCGTCTGAATTTTGCCAAGTAATCCAATTTCCCTTAGCTAATTTAATACCTAAATTTATCGCATTGGCCTGACCATCATCTTTTTTTGAGTGCCAATAAGTTATCGACTTATTTTTTTTTGCAAAGTTTTTTATAATTTTTAAGCTATCGTCTGTGGATCCACCATCTAAAATTATTATTTCAAATTTTTTATAATTTTGTTTTAAAATACTATTTAAACAATCACTTAAATATTTTCCATGGTTCAAATTTGGAACAATAACTGTAAAAAAATTAGTCATTAAGTTAATTTTTTTAATAAGTATTTAATCGAAAGCTTTATGCTGGGTCTATGAATAGTTTGAATATGCCTATTTATATTGTTTGATGAAATTGCCTTAAATAAAAAAGACTTTGTATCTTTGTTTTTATAAATTGGATCAAAATCTTCTTTAAAATTATTATTGAAATTAATTCTTAAACTTTTATGACTTCCGCTATAGTCATTTCCAATATTTTTAATCAAACTAAATCGTGGCTGGATACTAAATAAATTTTTAGAATAACAGTAGAAATTAAACCTTATAGCCCACGAATCTATTAAAGAATTATTTTGCGCCCACAACATTAAACTCATGTCATTTCCTAATTTTAAGAAATTTTTATCCTTTTGATTAAAAAATTTTGTGTCATGAAAATCAACCTTATTCCATTTCTTTTTCCATGTTGCCCAACCCCAACTTGAATGCCTTTTAATTTTTAACAATCTATTAGATAATTGATTTTTATAATTCTTTAAATATGAATAAGCTGATATACTATAAATGGACTTATCATTCATATAATGGCTGAGACTTTTATTTAAAAAATTTATTGCATATCTGTTTAATATAAGATCATCTTCTAAAATTATAGCAGCTTCATTCTTTTTGAAAACAGCATTGATCCCAGATATGATGTTCTTTGAGAGTCCAAAATTTTCTTTCCTAAAAATTAATTTATAATTTTTTATTTTATTTAAGTTATTTATTATATTTTTTACCTTAGAATTATTTGCTTTATCTTTGTCATTCTTAAAATGATCACAAAAAAAGAAATACTTGTGCTGGTTATAATTTTTGTTTTGATAAATAGAAGTTAATAATTTTTTTAAATGATTTGGTCTGTTAAAACAGAAAATAATAATTGGGTAATACTTCATGGCTTTAAGTATTGAGTAAAATAGATTTATCTTGTAAATCAAAAAATAAAACTATATTATAAATTAATGAAATTGTATTTTTTTTTAGCATTATTAATTTTATGTATTAATACAAAAGCCTATGCATATCTAGATCCAGGTGCCGGATCATCAATACTTCAATTAATCTTAGCCTTTTTAGCGGGTTTAGGGACCTTCTTAAGTTTATACTGGAGTAAGTTTAAGTATTTTGTAAGAAAAATTTTTAAAAAGTCAAATTTAGATGATAACAAAAAATAAAAACTACTTACAATCTTAAATCCCAAATTGCTTAAAAAAAATTTAACCAAAGCTGAAAGTCTTAAATTTCTTCAAAAATTTTCTAAAGATAAATTTATAATTCCTAAGTTTATTTATTTTTCTTTAGGACAATATAAAAAAAACAAAGCTAAAATAATTAATAAAATTCAGCTTAATTTTAAAAATCAAAAAATTATTATACGTTCATCTGCAATAGACGAAGATGGTAAAAATAAATCAAATGCTGGAAAATATTTATCAATAGTAATTTTGATTAAAAATCAAAAGAATGTAATTGGCAAAGCTATAGATGAAGTTATTAAAAAATTTAAAAGTATTAATGATCAAATACTAGTTCAATCTTTTCTTGATAAACCTGATATGAGTGGTGTAATTTTTACCAAAGATCCAAAGAGCTCATCAGATTATTATATAATTAATTATGATAAATCAAAGAAAACAGATCTAATAACATCTGGAAAAAAAAATATAAGAATGAAAACTGAGCTAGTTTTTAAAGAAAAAATAGCACTGAGTAAAAATTTTTTTAAATATCTTAAAATAATAAAATTAATTGAAAAAAAATACAAAAATGACTCTCTTGATATTGAATTTGCCATTAAAAATAAAAAATTAATTATATTTCAATGTAGAAATTTAATATTAAAAAATAAATCAATAAATATTACTGATGCTCTCACTAATATTTATAAAAAAATAAATAAAATATCAAATAATCCATTACTCCCAGGAAAAACAACAATCCTAAGTAATATGGCTGATTGGAATCCTGCAGAAATTATTGGCTTTAAACCATCTAACTTATCTATTTCGCTATACGATACTCTTATAACTAAAAATATTTGGGCAATTCAAAGAGATAATTACGGTTATAAAAATGTTCAACCAAATGCACTAATGTTTAATCTTTTTGGATTTCCTTACATAGATTTAAAAACTGATATAAATTCGTTTCTGCCTAAAGATTTGCCCGATAAGATATCAAATAAAATAGTTAATAACTCCATTAATAAAATATCCAATGCTCCATATCTGCACGACAAAATAGAATTTGAAGTAATAGAAACCTGTTATGATTTCTTTTCTGAAAAAAGAATAGATAAATTTTTAAATAAAAAAGAAAAAAAAATATATATTTTTCATTTAAAAAAACTTACTAATAATATTTTAGTTAATGGAAGCTCTAGAATAAAGAGTGAGATGGCCAAACTAAAAAGTTTTGAAAGTAAATTAAGCTATCTTAAAAAACAAAAAATTAGTGAAGTTCAAAAAATTCATTTTCTCATTCACAATATAAAATCCTTTGGCACCCTACCTTTTGCTGGAATAGCAAGAATAGCGTTTATCACAACTAAAATTTTAAGATCTTTTGTTTCGTTAAAAATAATTAATGAAACTGAACTTGAAAAATTCTATGAAAGTATAGACCTATGTACAAAAGATATTTTAATTTCTGCTAATAAAGCATTTCAAAATAAAAACTTAAAAATTAAGTTTATTAAGGAATATGGTCATTTAAGACCATCTACTTACTCTATTACATCAAAAAATTATGAAGAAAATTTCAAAAAATACTTCATAAAAAAAAAGATAAATCATAAAGCACGTATAAATTTTAAATTTAATAATAAGCAAAGAATGAAGATGAATCATCTTTTTAAATCTCATAAATTACAACTAGATATAAAAAAATTTTTATTAGTTGCAAGAACATCTATTAAATTAAGAGAAGAAGCAAAATTAATTTTTACAAAGGGTATTAATGAAGTCTTCGTTAACCTAATAAAATTGGGTAAAGAAATGAAAATATCAAGAGATGATTTGCAATTTTTATCGATTAAAGAATTTGAAAACAGATATCAAAATTTGGATATAAATAAATTATCAAAAATTTTAAAAAAAAATATACAACAAAATAAAAAAGACTTTAAATATCTAAAATATATAAATCTACCAGATATAATAATTTCTCCAAAGTGTGTTTATCAATTTGAAAAATCACAGGTTAAAGGTAATTTTATAACAAATAAAATTATTAATGGAAATATTTTGAACTATACAAATATTATAAATAAAAAATTATTTATTAATAAGATTGTTTTAATTGAAAATGCAGATCCAGGTTTTGACTTTTTATTTGGTCTCGGTATAAAGGGTCTAATAACTCAGTATGGTGGAGCAAACTCACATATGGCAATTAGATGTTTGGAAGAAAACATACCTGCTTGTATTGGTATTGGTGAAAAAAGCTTTGATATTATAAAAAAATCAAAAGTAATAGAATTAAACTGTTTTCAAGATAATTATAAAATACTATCTTAATATGAAATTTCTAATTACTCCTTATGTATATTTGAATAAATATAATAAAATATGTTTTTCAATCAATAAGGAATGGGCTGATTTATTTTCAAAACTTAATGTTCAGCTATTTATGATTACTTATGATGAAAGTCTTAAAATAAAGAATAATGATATATTGGGTTATGATGGAATAATATTATCCGGTGGTGGAGAAATTAATCGACATAAAAAAAATAAAGTAAATATTTTAAGAGATAATTTTGAAAAGAAACTATTGAATATTTCAATTAAAAATAAGATCCCTGTATTAGCAGTATGTCGTGGTTATCAATTGGTTGCAGATAAATTTGGTTTTAAACAAAAAAAAATTAATCATCATATAAATACTAATCATAATATTTTTTCAGTTGAAAAAAAGAAAACAATTAACGTAAATTCTTATCATACCTATGGTATTTTAAAATTGAATAGTGATTTTAAAAAAATTTTTACTCACAAAGATGATACTATCGAAATTTGTGAGTCCAAAAGCAAAAAAATTTTTTGTTTTATGTTACACCCTGAAAGATACTCTAAAAACCAAGTATATATCAAAAATATGATAAAAGAATTTTTTAAAATTAAATGAATATAGTCATAATTGCTGCAGGTAAGGGATCAAGAATTTTCAAAAAATTAAAAAAAAATAAACAATTAATTGATTTAGAAGAAGGTGTGTTACTGAAAATACTGGTCGAAAATGCTATAAAAGCAAAGTTTGAAAAAATTTATGTTGTTGTAGGTTTTAAATCAAAAAATATCATTAATGCATTAAAAAACTATCCTCAGATTATATTTATATATAATAAATATTTTGCGACAAGAGAAATGTTTTATTCAATCATTTGTGGTTTAAAAAAAACTAATGCTGATACTTTAGTTTCATATTCCGATATTTATTATAATTATAAATTATTAAATATAATTATTAAAAAAAAATCAAAAAATATTCTTTTACCTGTAAACTTAAGTTGGAAAAAGATATGGGAAATAAGAGAAAAAAATATTTATGATGATGCAGAAACACTTAAATATAACAATAATTTAGAATTAATTGAGATAGGTAAAAAATTTAAAAAAAAAGAAGAGCCAAAAAGTCAATTTATGGGATTAATTTTTATTCCTCAAAAAAAAATTTCTCAAATAATAAAATATTATAATAAAAATAAACTTCAAAAGATGCAAACCACTGATGTTTTAAATCTATTATTAAGAAAAAAAGAAAAAGTTAAGGTTCTTCCTACTAAAAGTTTTTGGTATGAATTTGATGATTATGAAGACTTACACAACTATAATAAAAAATTTAAATAATTTTTTTACTGATTTAATAAAAATAACTATTTTTTTTTTAAAAAATAGAAATATTAAGATTTGTTTTTTTAATGAAAACAGACACACGTTCAAATATTTGAAATTTTATTTAGACAGAAAATGTAAGAAGAAAAAAATAGTATTACTTACTTTTGAAAAAATTAACTTTGATAATATCAATTGCTATGTTATTTTAATTAAATCAAATTTTTTTAAGGATTTTTTTTTTTTAATAAATAAGTTTAAATATCTTTATACTACGACACCAAATCTTAATTCATCACTATTTAAAAAATCAATTCTAAATAAAACAAAATATATATATATTCAACATTCACCTGTTAGTTTAATAAAGGCTTATCACGAAAAAGCATTTGTAGAATTTGATGCAGTACAAACTATTAATCGTTTTCAATATAATGAAGTATTGTTATTAAATAAAATCAATAAAAAAAAAATAAAACCATTTAGGTCAACTTATCATTTTCTTAACAAAACAAGAAAAAACAAAGACACTAAAATTGATGTTCTTATTGCCCCAACGTGGAAAACTAATTTTTATGAAATTAAGTACCATCTAATTCTGACAGAGTACTTTAAAAAAAATAATATCAATTACATATTAAGACCCCACCCAATGTCACTAGTGAAAGAGGAAATTTCAATAAAAGAATTAGATGAAAATAAAATTAATTATGATCTAAACCCCGAATTAAAAATTGAAAATTATGAAAACCTAATATCAAATTGGTCTGGAATATTTATTGAATTTGCTTTAGTTAATAAAAAAATGCCTTATCATGTGGATACAAGTAAAAAAATCTTAAATAATACCTTTGTAAATGAATATGAAACGATTGAAGAGTTTGCAAGAAGAGCAATAACCCATAATTTTAAAATGGATAATATAGATAATTTCAATTTTAATAAGTTTAAAATCTCTTCTCTATTCAATCAAAGCGAAGAAGTAAAAATTATTAACAATTTCCATAGAGAAAATTTTTTTTAATGAGCTCTAACTCAAAGTTGAATAAATTTTTTGATTCTCTTAAATTTGATAAGTTTAGAACTTTCAGAAAAAAAGTTTTAGATTTAAAAAATCATAATTTGTCATCAAATCATGATTATGGAAATGGTTACTTTTATCAAAGTTTTGAAAAGATTAATTTATCAGGACTTAGAAAAACTAAAGATAGGGTTAAGGCTTTAAATTTAGACTCTTTATTATATAATAAAAATGTCCTAGACGTAGGTACAAATACTGGGTTTTTAATTATGCAAACTAATTTAGCTTTTAAAAATTGTGTCGCTATTGATTGGGATAAATCGAATATTGAAGTAGCAAATAGTTGTAAAAAAAAACTACAGATTAATAATATAGATTTTATCTGTGAAGATTTTTTAAAATTGAACACAGATAAAAAATTTGATGTTGTTATGTCATTAGCAAATCATACAACTTATGATGGTGGAATAAAAAATTATAAAGAATATTTTTTACACTTAATTGATCATATGAATACAAACTCTATTTTAGTTTTTGAAACACATCATCCTGAAATTGAAAAAAAGGAACAAATATCTGAAATAATGGATTATCTTAAAAAATTTTTTATAATAAAAGATGCTGGTAATTATAATTTTAATAATTATGCTGATGATGGTAGAGAGTTTTATATTCTTGAAAAAATTAATTAAAAATTTTATTGAAAACATTTCTAAGACTATTGTCGTCTAAAAAACTATAATAATTACTATCTTGGCTGATATTATGCGGTTCAAGATCAAAAGTATTAACTTCATATAATTTTTTTAAATGGCTCACCCTTAATAATGGATCAAAAAAACTATACCAAATCCTGTAAATATCTTTTAAACTATATTCTTTATAATTATCAAATTTAAACTTTGGTATATTTAATTTCTCTCTCATTATTAGATCACCTTCATCAATCTTATTTGTCATAACAAAAGATGAGACACCAAGAGAGTTATGTTTAAGTATACTATTTAAACTACCATCAGCCCCTCTAACTTCTGGCAAATAACCAGGATGTATATGAAAAAAATTAATTTTAAGTTTCAAAATATTTTTTAAAATTTCATTTCCAGTATTTAAAAAGTAAATATCCTCAAATTTTTTATCTGATAATACATTTCTGATTTCATCACTATTAATACTTTTATTAGAAATATAATTTATAGAATTATTCTTTCCAAAATTTGCAAACTTATACATATCAACACAAAAATTATTTGGTAGTTCAAAAAATTCTTCAAATTGTGATATAAGTTTTATTATATTTCTATCATTAAGAAAATTTATAGCGTAAAAGTTATTTTTTATAAAAAATTTATAAGCGTTGATTTTATTTGGTAAAAATGACCTATTATTTAAATAAAAAAAATTTTTGATCTCAATATTCTCGTTTTCTAAAAATTTTAAATACGCTCTACTAATAGGGTTCTCATAAAAAATTATTCCTATATTTTTAAAATTTATACTTCTCATAGATTAAAGATATGGTTATATAACAATTTAATACCAATATATGAAAATTAATTTTAAAAGTTTAGCATTTTCACTTACATTATTTTTGCTACCTTTAGCTCAATTTACTAAAGAAAATTCAAAATTACTTGATTTTAATACTTTTGGTAATCTAATATTAATAAATATTACATGTTTAATTTTAATAATATTTATTAGCTTTCTTATTTACTTTGTAAATAAGACGTTAGATTTTTATGATACTTTGTTTTTTTTACTAATTTTTTACAATGTAATTTTTTATTTTAGTAAACTAAAAACGTTTTTTTTAGAATTTACTTCTTTGGCATCTTATTTTTCTTTAGGCTCAATAATAGTAATTTGTTTTTTTTTAACGTTTTTGATTAAAAAAAAAATATTCAATAGATTTCTTTTTTTTTTTATAATACTTAATTATGTAAATATTATCATATTTTCTATTTCAATTAATACTTATGAAAAAAATGAAATAAAAGTTAATCATGATAATTTTTTTTTTGAAAATGAAAAAATCTTTGAAAGAAATGGAGATTCATCGACACCAAATATATATTTTATAATTATGGATGGAATGACTTCTTTGGAACATGCATCAAAAATACTTAAAATAGACTACACAGATCACTGGCGGTATCTAGAGAAAAATGACTTCAATATTGTTCCTTCTCGTTCAAACTATAATACTACATACCTTTCTTTGGCATCAATAATTCAACTTGATTATGTTGTTAGGCCAACTAGTCCAAAATATTATGATAGAAATAACTTCTGGCCATATCTTTTAAGTAAAATAAATAAAAAACCAAACTTAATAAATTTATTAGAAGAAAATAATTATAAGTTTCAATGGTATGGAAATATGACGGCTTCATGTAAAAATTATTCTTATAATAAAGATTTTTGTTCTAGCAAAGAATTTAATTCAACATATTATGTTTTTAATTCTTTTTATGCTAACACACCACTTATAACTATATTAAGAAAATTTTTACCTAAATTAATGCTTAGTTTTTATGGTGATAGAATTGACTCAATCTCAAACTTTATAAATACAAACGATTTAAAAAAAAATTATGATAAAAACTATTTTACTTTAATACATCATCTTTCTCCTCATCCACCATATATATTTAACAAAGATTGCTCAATAAAAGAAGAGCTGAATACATCTATAGCCTCAAATGAAAATAATGGTTATAAAGATGCATATTTATGTTCTCTAAAAAAAATAGAACGACTAATAGATTATCTTAATATTAATGATCCTGAAGGATTAATAATAATAACAGCAGATCATGGTTGGAATATAGATAAAAACAATACTCAAACAATTGAAGATTTAGTGGATGAAAGAACAAAAATATATAACTCTATTAAAGTTAAATCTGAATGTCTAAAAGATGCACCTTTAAAATTAGATAATATCAATAGTGTAAGATTAGTACTTGGTTGTGCCTTAAATATAAAACCTATTTACAAAAAAACAGAAATCTTTTATGGTTTTCAAGAAGAAAATAAAGAAGATTATGGTAAAATTTTCAAATTAGATTTTTAATAAAGTTAGAAAAGTATAAATAACTCTTACCAAAGCAAAAACCTAAAAAATTATTATAAGGCTTATGCTCATAAGGTAGATTCATGCAAAAATCATTATCTATTAGAATATATTTATTTACTAATGCATTAATTTTTTTATTAAATGTTACATGCTCCACTTGAGATCTCATAATTCTTTTTTTATCAAGATAAGAGGCAAGTTTAAAATATTTAAAATGATAAATACACATTCCATTGAAAGATGAGATTGTTTCTAAATTTTTTGAGCGTGTAATTTTTTTTTGTATATCATAAATATATTTTTTTCTTAATTTATAACCAGTAAAAATATTTTTTTTTAATGATATAGGATAAATATTTTTAGTAAAAAAATTTTTTTTTCTAAAACTTAAAATATCATAATAATAAGGTTTTGACCCAGATGAAATTCCAAATAAATTAGATTTTTTTATTAATTTTAAATTTGAGTTATGAAATTTTTTTAGGGAAAGACTTTTTTTTATTACATCATCTAAATCAAACCAGCAAACAAAGTCCATTTTTTTTTTAAAAGTTTTAATTTTATCCTTTAAAGATTGACGAAGATTAGACATTTTTTCTAACCTATATTCATATTTTTCAGAAAAACTTGTGTCTACAATAATAAAGTTTTTTTCTTTTTTTTTAAAATTTTTTAATAATCTTAGGGTGTCATCTTTTGATCCATTTTCTCCAATAATTAAGTAACAATTTTTATAGTTTTTTTTAATCTTAGTGTAAAATTTTAAAAAATATTTTAAAGTTTCTTCTGAGTTTTGAATTAATCCAAGAAAGACGATATTTTTATTTTTTAATTTATCTTTGTGCAAAGCAATTGATTTTATTTAATAATATTAATTATGTCAGTTATTTTAACAGGAAAATTGATTTTTTTTCCATCATAAATACTCTTCATATGATCTATTCTTAATTTTGCTTCCCTTTTTTTATAACTTTTTATTAATCGTATTATTGATATGGATCTACTACCTTTATACGATAGTGGTGTGGAACCACAGCCAACCAGATAATCAAAATTATTTTCTATTAATTCAAAAGGTTTATTAGGGTTAATTTTGCTCATTTTTGACAAATTAACATTGAGTCTGGAGTTCTCATTTGGATGATCTTTAAAATAAGTCTTATAACCTTTTTTTTTAAATATAGTTGAAATTTTTTTATATATTTTAACTGTTTCAGAATTGTCACAAAACTCACGGCCTAAGACAAATAAAATTTTTTTATTCTTAACCTTAATATTTTTAATTATTATTTTAAATTTCTTAACTATGACTTTATATGGATATTTTTTTAATGAGAAATAAAATGTATAATTTTTTTCTTTTCGATAATAAATAGTAAATAAATTATAGAAAAAAAAATTAAAAAGTTTTAATTTCAATATAGTTTTATAACCTACTTGTTCAAATTTATTATTAAATTTATTAAAACCACTCATTTTTACTATTGGGATATAAAAAGATTTTGGGTTAAAAATCTTGACGATTATATCAAATTCAGGCCAACAACATTCATGAAAAAAAATGAATTTAATATTTTTTAATTTATAATAAACAATAAGAAAAAAAATATTTAATAACCTTAAAATAAAATTCTTAGGTAATAACTCTAGTTCAATATTCTTTTTTTCTTTTTCAAGAAATTGATATGATTTATGAATTTCATGATTTTTTACAATAATTAGAGTTTTTTTATTTTGATTATTTCCTAAAATATATTTTAATGGCAATGTTGATGCCACAAAAAAAACCTTATTATAGATCATTTTATAGCTTTTACATTTAAACTAATTTTAATTTTTTTGTTATTTACATTGTAAGCACCATTTGACCAATCATTTAATTCTATCCCAAAATCTTTCTTAGAATTCCAAACAATGGCATCTTTAAAATTTGCTTTATTCAATAACTCAGATAAAATTTTAAAATCGTAAATTGACTTATGAAAATCATTTTCATAATTTTGGCCACCCATTATTGCATATTTAATTTGATCCAAGTTTTTTGATTTTTCATAAATTTCTTGTAACTTTGAAAAATCTGGCACAGAAATTCTAATTAAACCTCCTTTTTTTAATTTTTTATAAAGTTTTTTAATTAAAACATTGGAGTCATTAAAGGAAAAATGCTCCAAAACATGACAAAGATAAATTTCTGAAATACTTTCGTCATTAAACTCTTTCAATTCAAAATCTTGGTCAATAATATGAGTATGTTTAAATTTTCTTGCATCTACATTTATCCACCCCTGTAAATTTATTTCACCCGATCCTAGATGTACTTTTAGTCCAGGCTCCTTATTATCTAAATAAATTGGTAATGGTTCAGAATAGTTATTACTAAAATTATTTATTTTTTTAAAAAAAATATTAAATTTATTTTTTATAAATATTAGACTTTTTTTCATTAATTTGATTTTTTAGTATTTTTTATAAAAATTTTGTATCATATATAGTAAATTGTAAAATAAAGTTTTTATATGAGTGTTTAAAAATTTTATATTTTTCTCGATCATCTATTAGCATTTTTTCGGAAATCTTCATCAACATTAATTAACTCCTCAAATGTCCCTTCATTTTTTATCTCACCATTTTTTAGTAAGTAGATTTTATCACAGTTTTTAACTGTATTTAAACGATGTGTAATTAAGATAATAGTTATATCTTTGCTGAGATTTTTTATTGCATCCATTACTATTTTTTCAGTTTGATTGTCTAAAGCACTAGTTGCTTCATCTAGAATTAGTACTTTCGACTCATGGTATAAAGCTCTTGCAATTCCTATTCTTTGACGTTGTCCACCTGATAATCTAACCCCACGCTCACCAATTGTCGTGTGGTATTGTTTGGGTAATTCATTTATGACATAGTTATGTAAATTTGCAATTTTAGAAGCTTTTTCAACCAAATCTTGATTAATATCTTTAGGCTCTACACCAAAGGCAATATTGGCTGCAATACTATTATCTGTTAAATAAATATGTTGTGGCACATAACCAATAGAACGCTGCCAAGATCTTGAATTTTGTTTTGTGATAATTTTTCCATCAACTTCTAAAGTACCTTTTTGTGGTTCTAATAAACCAAGAATAATATCAACCATTGTGGTTTTGCCACTGCCAGTAGTACCCACCAATCCTACTGTAGATTTTGCAGGAATACTTAGACTTATATCTTTAATCGCTGTTCTTGATGCATTGGGATAATTATAATAAATATTTTTTAAAGTAATTGTTTTGTTAAGTGTTAAAACACCTTGGTCCTGATTTTCGTTAAATGGTTTGAGACTTTTAAGATCATCATATAATTTGTTGATTGAAGGACTAACAAAAGTAAGACTTGTAAAAGAAGCATAAATTTGTTGTAGAGCTGGTATCAAACGATAACCAGCAAAAACATATAAGCTGACGATGGGTAAAGCATTATTAAAACTGCCTGTTTGAGCCATAATATAAAGTATTATTAATAAAATGCCACCAAAGGCGATAGCTTCTAAAATAAAACGTGGCAATTGAGATATAACTTGAGAAGAAGCTTTAGATTTAGCAAAAATTCGAGCAGAATTTGAAAAATTCTTAATGTAAGTTTTTTCTAATCCTCCAACTTTAACCTCCTTTGCAGCTCCAAAGGCTTCATTAACTGCAGTAAAACGTAACTGATTATTTATTAGTCTTTCTTCTCCAGTTCGATTGAGATATTTACGTACAAAATAAAAAATAAGTCCATAAGCAATACCAAGTGATAAACCAACAATAAATGCAAGTTTTGGATCAGCTATAATTAATAATGTTATAAGTGCAATTACAACTATGCCTTTGGCAAATAATTCCATCAAAGGTCTTATACCATCTGCAATTATTACACTTACTTCTGATAAAATAGTTTTTCCAAGATCTGCACTATGACGAGATAAAAACCAGCTATAAGGTTGGTGCAAATATCCCTCCACTAAACGTTTACCAATACTAAATTCACAGATTTCAACAAATCGAACTTGTACATAAGTTGTAAGTGCTTTGAAGCAAAGTGAAGTCACTAGTATTACAAACATAAGGGCTCCTAAAGTAAAAAGAAACTCTTGAGTATTTTCAACTCCAAATATATTTGAGACTTGAAACATAAAATTTAAAATTAAGTTTGTCTCAACTAGATCAGGGTTCGTTAGAACTGCCATAAAAGGTAAAATTGATGCCACACCAATCGTATCTAGCAATGCCATTATTATGATCATTATTATTAATAATCCTGCACTTTTACGTTCATGGGGGGTAAGTAAAAATAAAAATTTTTTAAGTGTTTGCATTAATACTTTAATATCGTTTTTAATATACTTTAAATTATTGATTAATATCTGATATTTTTTTTATTAATTATAAAGAATGATTGTAATTTAGGCTATATTCAAATTTATCTTATAATTTTATCTTCAACTTTTTCTAATATAAAATGACCAAGAAAAATATGACATTCTTGTATTCTGGCAGTATTATTTGATGAAATTATTAATGGTTTATCACACATTTTTTTAACTTTACCACCCCCTTTACCCAAAAAACAAACAGAATAAATTTTTTTTTCTTTTGCCTCTTTTAAGACATTTAAAATATTTTTAGAATTACCAGAAGTTGAAATACATATTAAAACATCATTTTTTTTTGCTAATGCTTGAAAAGGTCTTAAAAAAATGTCATCAAAACTATAGTCATTGCCACAGGCTGTTAGGGTAGATGTGTCTTGAGCTAAGGTAAGAGCTGGTATAGGATTTCTATTGATATGAGGTCTTAGTCTTACAATAAATTCTGCTGCTAAATGTTGTGCATCTGCCGCGGAACCACCATTCCCACAAAATAAAAGTTTACCACCCTTTTTTAATTTTTTTTGAATATTTTCAATTACATCAGTAATATCCTTTGATATTTTTAATATATCTTGATGAATATTAATGTTTTCCTCTAACTGATTTTTTAATTCAATTCCAATTTTTGACATCACTTTAATATTTGATATGTGCTCTTAACTTTTTAGCTATAGGTAGCTCATCATCTATTATTTTACCAAGAGATGGTTCACCAAGCGAAAGTATAATCTTATTAATAGATTCTGAGAGATTTTTCATTCCTAATAATTCTAGAGAAGCTGCTTGATCAGATCCATACATGGCTCTATCTAACGTTATGTGTCTTTCAAGAGAAGTAATGCCAAGCATTACTGCTGCTAAAGACACAACGACCCCATTCTCATGACCACTATAACCTACATTACAATTATATTCTTTTTTTAATTGGCTAATTGTAATCAAATTAGCATCTTCAATTTTCATAGGATAAGTTGAAACACAATGCATTAACTCAAAACTGCATTTATTTTTTTTAAAAATACTAACAGCATTATCAATGTCTTCTTTTGTTGACATGCCTGTTGAAATAAAAGTATGTTTATTTCTTCTAGCAACTTCAATTAATAAATTTTGATCAACAATCATAGCTGATGCAATCTTGTGATATTTTAAGTTATAGTTATCCAAAAATTCAAGACTTTTAATATCCCAAGCTGATGCAAACCAATCTATGTTAAGTTCTTTACAATATTTATCTATTTCATCATATTCTGATTTTTCAAACTCAAGGCCAAATTTTTGTTCTCTTGTAGTTGTACCCCATGGACTTTCTCTTGGTGTATCAAGCGTTTTTTTATCATAAACCTTTTCTATTGTTCTTTTTTGAAATTTTACTGCATTAAAACCGGACTCATTAGCTTCATGAATCAGTTTTTTTGTAATATCTAGACTTCCATTGTGATTTATGCCAATTTCTGCAATTAAATATGGTTTATTAAACATTTTTTTGAATTATATATCAGAATACTTTAAATTAAAAAGAAAATTAATTTATAACTAATCCTAAATAATTGTTTTTCCTCCATCCACTAAAATATTTTGACCTGTAATATAAGATGATTCAGAACTTGATAAAAAAAGTAATAATCCTAAAATTTCTCTTGGGTTACCCAATCTTTCCATAGGTATTATATTACTTAACTCGTTTAAAAGTTTTTTACTTTGGTTATTATGAACAGGCCCAGGTGAAACCATATTTACTCTAACATTACTTTTGCCATACAAAGATGCAAAATATTTTGTAAGGCCCAACATGCCATGTTTTATTACAGAATAGGTCACAGGTTTAATGTAATTATCATAAGAAGATTTATATATGTTTTGATTTGGAGCTATGACAGATAAGTCTGATCCAATATTAATAATTGAACCACTTTTTCTTCGTTCCATCTCTTCTCCAAAAAATTTAATCATAAAAAAAGATCCTTTTAAACTCACATTGATTTCATCATCCCACATTTTATTTGTAGGAAATTTTTGAAGAGCTTCTTTTTTTTTAAAGGGTACAGCATCAATGGCTGCATTATTAATCAATACATCAACCAAAAAAGATTTATTAATTAATTTAAATAACTTTTTAACTTTTTTGTCATTGGTGATATCACACTCATAAATAAACAAATTTTTAGAATTGATAAATTTAAAGGATTTAAAAGTTTTTAAATTTTTTTTACTATTATCAACACACAAAACAACATACTTTTTTTTCAAAAAAAATTCACAAAATTTTCGACCTAAAAAACCTGCTCCTCCAGTAATTAAGCAAACTTTTTGTTTCATAAACTTTCTCCACCATCAATAATAAATTTTGAACCTGTTATATTATTGCCTGATTCACTAAATAAATAATCGCACATTTCTGCTATTTCCTGTGGTCCACAAAATACATTTAAAGGGACGTTTGCTTTAATATATTTCTTAACTTTACTCTGATTCTCTCTAAGTTTTTTACTCCAATTGTTATTTTTCATTAAAATATTACCGGGTAACAAAATATTAATATTTATATTATATTTTGCTAAATCTTTAGCTTTCATTTGAGCATAAAAATTTAAAGCAGATTTTGCTACTGAATACGTAATTGGTGCTTTTGTTATTTTGTTTGATGCTATGGATGATATCACAATAATTTTTGTTGGTTTTTTTTTATAAATTTTCAAGTAAGAGTCTAATAAATTTGTGAAACAAAAAAAATTGTTATTAAAAGCAAAATTCCAGTCTTTGATAGTTTCGTCTACCTTATAAGTTTTTTTGCTTACACCTGCACATGAAATAATAAGATCTATTTTTATATATTTTTTTTTAATCTTTTTAAAAAAAATTTCGGTTTTTGTTGCATTACTTAAATCGCATAAATAAGTATTTTTATTAATATCAGATTTACTTTTTTTAGTAACTCCGATTACATTAAATTTTTTTTCTAAATAAAATTTTGTTAAATAATTTCCCAAATTTTTTGAAGCACCTGTTATTAAAACTGTCTTATTTGTATTCATTTTCAAAAAATTTTTTATTTATTAAAATTTCTTCTGTGTGTTTGTTATTTGGGCTTCTTGCTGTTTGTAATATAAAATTACCTTTATACTTACCTTTTATCAATTTAAAAAACTTTTTATAGTCCCAATTTCCCTTGCCTAATCGCACAGTCTTTCCATTTAAAATTCTGTCCTTAATATGGATATTTTTTACATATTTAAAATACTTAATTTCATCATCTAGATCATAATTTAATCCAGCACTATTACCTGTATCATAATTTATACCAACTTTTTCAGTTTTAAATTTTTTTATAAATTTAATTATTGCTTTTGGTTTGTAGTCTGTCTCAAAAAGTATTTGAGAATTTTTTTTTAATATCTTTGATAATTTTTTTATTTCTTTAATTAATATTTTTTCTTCACTTGGAGAGGCTATACTTCCATTATCAACTAATGGAAAAATATGATATTTAACTCCAATTTTATTACCATTCAAAATTATTTTTTTTAATTTATTTATAATCTTATCTTTTATTTTAAAATTTTTTTTTTTAAAAAATGGTTTTTGCATAAAATAATCATTTGTTATAGATGGTACTTTAATCTTATATTTTTTAATCATTTTTTTTAAAATACTTAACTCACCGTTGTAAATTGGGTTTTTTTTTATATTTTCATTGTTAATTGTCCATTCTATAATCTTCAAATTAATTTTTTTTGCAGTTCTAAATTCTATTGGCCATTTTTTTTCAGGAAAATATTGTATTGAGTTTTTTTTTTCAGAATCAACAAGTCTGCCTTGCATAAAACCAATTTTTTTAATCATATTTTCTTTAATATTACTAATTTAAGTTTTCATAAAAACAATCAATCTATAAAAATGAGTACTACTATAAATATTATGTTTTTGATGAAAATTGATAAGGTGTAGTTGAACTATTTTTATTTAACTTCTTGCATTCTTTTTCAAATTTTTTAATTTGTTCAATTATATCTACACCAACATTTTTACCCCATTTTTTAATAATCTCTTTAGTTATCTTACCAAATTTACCATTTCCTATTTCTGTTTCATTAAACCTAAATACAGGCAAAACACAAAATGGTGTCCCAGTCATAAATGCCTCATCTGCTGTATATATGTCATAAGGTTCAATATTTTTTTCAACACATGCTATTCCAAGTTCTTTGCAGACTTCGAAAATATAATTTCTAGAAATGCCTACTAAGCAGTTTCTACCTTCAGGAGTTATAACGGTACCATTTTTTATTATGAAAAAATTATCCCCACTTCCTTCAGCTATAAAACCATCTGTATCCATCATTAATGCCCAATTATTTTTACCTCTAAACATTGATGCCTCAATATTAGCCATTTGATAAAAAACTCTGCTTCTATTTTTTATTTTAGGATCCATTAAATGTGATGGTATGGCCCTTTGGTTTACCAAAACTGCATTCACACCCTCATCATATAGTTTACCCATGCTTGCAACTGTCCATTTAAGTGGAAAATCAGCCACTACAACTGTTGGTTCAATTATGTTGTCAAAAACTGGGGCATAAATTCCAAGAGGACCTCTGCTTATATTTATCATTAATCTATGTTCATCTGTTGATTCAAAAAATTTGTCATTTCTCTCTACAGTTTCTAAACAAATTTTTTCTAAATCATTTATGTTAAGATTTAAAGGTATTCTATAAATTTTTACTCCATAAAGAAGTCTTTCTAGGTGCTCTTTTAACTTAAACTGTTTTTTGTTAAAAGATCTAGTCATTTCAAAAACCATATCTCCAAACATCAGCGCAGAGTCAAATATAGAAATCTTGGCTTCATTTTCTGGAACATATTTTCCATTCATGTAAACAACTCTTCCTTTATCAAGGTCTATTAAATTATTTTTTTTCATTTTTATTTAGTATATAGATCTTATGTATTGTTTCTAATAATTTCCAATCATCTTTTTCATCTATTTCAAAACTTTGCCAAAAATCCATATTAAAAATATCAAATTTTCCTCCAATTCTATTATTCTTTTTTATTATCAGGCTTGGTTTAAATATATAAATTGAACCATTTTCAACATACCCTAATTTTCTATTTTGACGACTTCCTCTATTCTTAAAATCATAATTTATACTTTTATATTTTTTATAAATTTTATCATAATTCCATATTAAAAAATCTGTAAGTTTTGAGCCTGAAAAACAGCTATCTAGTTTATTTAAATAGAAAAATTTAATAGCATTATCTATATCATTTTTTTTTCTTAATGGACTTGTGGGAGGAAGTAAAATAATTGCCTCATAATCATTTTTAAAATATTTTATACAGTGTTTTATAGCACTTTCTGTGGTAGCTTTGTCACCACTAATATTTTTTGGTCGCAAAATAACCTCTGCACCTAATTTCTTCGAAATATTTAATATTTTTAATGAATCTGAACTCACCACAACTTTATCAATCAATTTACTTTTTAAAGCTAATTTAATAGACCATTCTATCAAAGGCCTTCCATTAAATAATTTGATGTTTTTATTGGGTATCCCCTTTGATCCGCCTCTTGCAGGAATTAATGCTAATACTTTTTTCATTAAGGTTATTACAGTCAGTTAAAAATACTAATATTATAAGTTCAAATAGTGTTTACCACATTTTGATAAATAATTCTTATTTTTATTTATAAAAATAAAAGATAAATTTTTACTTTTTAACATTATACCTTTTTAACAAAATGCTTATGATTTTTTTCCCAAGTGTTCCTGTGCCACTATTAATTAAAATAACTTTATTTTTTATTATATATTTAGCATTAAAAGATTAGTCATAATTTATTGCTTTTGAATTTTTTTTCCATTTCAAACTGTTTTGATTCATCTCTACTAAAAATGATTATTTTTTTGGATTAAATTTTCATGATTTTATTTATAGTTTTTGGGTATTTTTATTTTATCAAAACTATAAATACTTTAAATAACATTCGGTGTAGAACGTTTTAAAAAAAAAATTTTTTAATTAGATATTTAACTTATAATTTTTAGCTACAATTGTTTTAATAAAGAATCTAGCTGTTTAAAAAAAACTTTTGATTCTTTGTCAAATACACTTGATTTACTACCTATGCCAACTCCAGTCGCATTGATCAATTTGTGATCTTCAAGGACTTTTAAAATCCATTGCTTTGATAAGTCGGCAAGCACTATGTCTGTTTCTGTCCATTTTTTATCAATTTCAACTAAACTTTCAATTTCAGAAAATTTAATAATTCCTGGCATTTCAGAAAACCACGGGGATCCAAAAACTAAAGTTCTCAAACCTAGAAGAGAGCGCTCTAAAGCAATCGTTCCAGAGATTGTCACTGGTAAATAATTCTTTGCGCTACTTATAGAGCTTGGATAATCAGCAGAAATAAATTCACAACCAAGTGCTTGAATTAAATTTATGTATTCCGGATTTCTATATAATCCAGCACGGCTAATACCAACTATTGGATTGTAAAATTCAAAATTAGCTTTATGCTCTTTATATAAAATTTTTTCTTTATAACCCTTTGATCTTAGTGCCAAACACATATCAATAAAACTTGAAGAATACAAACCTTCTGGAAAAGAACTTGCCTCAGGCTGCATGCTAGAAAAAATAATAAGTTTTACTTTATTTATTTCAGCTATTCGAGTATTTGCTGATTTTTTTTTATAAATTTCTATAAATCTTTTTTGAGCATAAAGCATTTTTACATATGATAAAAAACTATAATCAGAGTAATCTTTTGGCAGAGGACGTGTATTTTTTGAAAACAAACCTAAAAAAGCATAAAGCCAAATTCTTAAAAAATTTTTCAATTTCTGTCTAATTAATGCAAAAATTGAAAAAAAAAAAATGGTATTAATTTTTTTTATCTCATTACCTCCATAAAGTTTTTTTCTTTGAAAAACATTATCTAAAAAATCTTTTAATACAACTTCTTGGTTTTTATTTTGTATTTTGATGTGCCTTGGTATAACTCTAGTTGAGATATCGCCTAATTGCAGTAAGGGTATTATGGAATTATCAATTACATTTGGATAAAGAAAAATTTGTTTTACAGAAACTACTTCACATGCGATGGATAAAGTTAAAGAATCTATGTGATGAGGGACTCCTGTATGAAAAATGACATTTTTTATCTCATATTTTTTTATTACAGAAGCCAACGCACATACATTGAATACTATTTCGTCTCTTATTAATTTATATTGATTAAGATTTCCGCACCATCTTTCTATAATTGGACTCCAAAAACTTAGAGATTTTCTAATATCAGAAATACTTAACCCTTGTGGTGCGCCATCAAAACTATCGTTCACAAAAAATGGAGTAATTCGTTTGTTAAAAATTGAGACACCATCATAAAAAAAAACATTATCTAAATTATCATAATATTTTTTAATAAGATCAGGTGGAAATGCAATAATAATATTTTTCATAATTTTAATACAGAATAAACATATATTAAATAAAATTAGTAGAATAGTTTTTAAATGCCATCTCTGCTCACTTTCAATCACATTGTCTATATCAACAACTCTCCAGGGAGGTATTGTCAAGCATTTTTCAAACTTATGAATATTTTTTTTTCTAATCCATGAGTCTGCATTTCCCCGGTAAAATTGTTTGGTAAATTTATCTCTTAAAAATCAAGAAACCAAGTGTAACTTTTAATTACACTTTTTCTTAAAAAATATAATTTATAACTTGACAAAGATGAACTCAAGAATATTTTTAATCTCAAAATACTGCCTCAAAAAAGTTAGTTAAGAATAAATATAAATCAATTTATATATAAAATAGGTGGTGAAAAGAAAATGTATTCTAATAAAAATACATATGATATTCTTATGTCGAATATTAATGAAAAGGAAGTAATAGATAATTTAAAAAAATTCATATCTAGCAAAAAATATACTTTTGAATATGATTTAATAAAATATTTTCGAACTAATAATAAATTTTAGCTTGATATGATTGATGATAACAGTAATTATATTAGGATCATCAAATCTACTCATAAGGTTCATTTAATAACTTAAAAATTAATAAAAATATTTATTAGAAATATATTTGAATAAAATTATTCTTATTATTTCAAATTTTAATAGTTTCTAAATAATTGAGTACATATAATAATATTATTATGCATAATATCAATATGAAAAAAATAACTCTACCAAAACTATCAAAAGTTAATTTTTGCAGAGTTTGTAAATCAAAAAATATTACGAAATTAAAAATTATAAAAAGTTTTTATCTAAGTAATTTTGATTTAACTATCGATATTCCATATGCTTGTTGTAATGATTGTAATTTTATATTTCAAATGATGTACGTTGGTGATGATTTTTTAAATTACTATTATTTAAAAAGTCCAATGTTGAGAAGAGATAAGCTCACAAAAGAAGATATTGATCAAAGCAAAAGGTGTTACGATTTTTTTACCAAAAGTTATAAATTAACAAACAAAACAAAAATTTTAGAGATAGGGCCTGGTAATGGGGCGTTGCTAAGATACATTTATAAAAAAGATAAAAGCAAGCTATATTTTTCTGATTTGAGCAAGGAAGCATCTAATGTACTAGAGTCAATTAAAGGTCTGAATAATTTTAATAAATCAAAAATAAATAATTTTGATTTAATAATTATGAGACACTTATTAGAGCATATACATGATTATGATAAATTTTTCTTATATTTAAGAAAAAGATTAAAAAAAAAATCAAAATTATTTATAGAAGTGCCAGACTGGTCTATTTTAGATTTGCATACAGATCCTCTAATTTTTGAACATCTAAGTCAATTTAATGTATATAATTTATGTAAGCTTTTAACAAAAAATAATTTTCAAATTGAAAGTTTAGAAAAAGATATTGTGGTAGATGATCCATCGTCACCTAATAGGATTGTGCGAGTTGTTGCTGAATTTGTTGATGTGCCTTTTTTTAAAAATCAATTTGTAGATTTTTTTAAAAAATTTTATTCCAATACTTCAGCTAATTGGATAGATAATTTAAATAAAATATTGAATAAGTTTAAAAAAAAGAAGGTTGCCCTCTACCCCTCAAGTACATTAACTTTTGAAGCTATAAAGAACTCTGATTTTTCAAACGTAACGGTAACAGGAATTTATGACATCGACAAAAAAAAACAGAATAAAAAGAATTTAGGTTATTCAGTTTATGATCCTTTAAAGCTAAAAAAAGATGACCCTGATTTAATTTTAACTTTTTCAATGGCATATGAACCAGAAATAAGAAGGTTGTTAGAACGAATGAAGCTGAGGGCAAAAATTATTTCGATACAAAACTTGATAGAAAATAATATGTTAAAGTAAATTAAATTTTTCAGGATTTAACGGGTAACCTATAAATCAATGCAATAATGTAAAAATTTTCCACTTTTTAACATAAATTTAAAACCCACATTTTTGAATGTTTTTTTGCTTGCAATATTGTTAAATTTAATTTCAGCATAAATTATTTTGATTTTTGGAAATTTCTTATTATAGAAATTAATTGACTTGTCTAAACAAATTTTTGCTATCCCTTTTCCTCGTTTTGCTCTACAAAGATTAATTGATACTTTTGCAGTTAGTTTATTTCTATCAAACCTAACTGAAGCAATTTTACGATTTTTATCTAAACAAATTAATAAGTTAATATTTTTATTTTTTAGAGATTTTTGAAACCATCTTACATGCTCTTGCATCTTTAGAACTTGAGAATTTCGGAACATGCGACGTGCCAAAAAATCGTTTCTCAATTCAAAAATTTTATGACAGTCAGTATAGTTAGCTGGTCTTACAATAATCATAAATTGTTTTATATAAAATTAATTGATTTGTTTTAATATATTTATTAATTATAACTTTTAAATATTTTATTAAAAATAACGTTAATTAAATACAAAATTACTGTAATAAAACTTACATAATTTTAATGAAGAATAAAAAATATTACTTAAATATAATAAAACAAATTGAAAATTTTAGAAAAAAGAATAATGTAAAATAGATGAATTTACTTCGACTTTCTTTTGAAAAAGATCCTAAAAGAACTCCTTTTATAATGTCTAAAATCTATAGGGATGATGCTAAAATTAGCCGTCTTATAAAAAAATTAACAAATTAAATTATTTAAATTGAAAAATATTCTTATCTCAGGTGGTGGTGGAGCTGGGTCTGTAGAAATATGGAGGATGCTCAAAAATAAATATAATTTATATTTTTGTGATCAGAATGTTGGTCTGATAAACAATACAATTCCTCATAAGATTAAATTTCAAGTTCCACCAGCTAATTCTAAAAATTACTTAGATTATATGGGTTATTTAACAAAAAAATTAAAAATAGATATTTTTGTTCCTGCTGTTGATGAAGAAATATTAGAAATATGTTCTAAGAAAAATAATTTGAAAAATGTATTCTGTCCTAGAAATAAAATAACTTTAATCTTTTTAGATAAATATAAAACTTCTATTTTTTTAAAACAAAATAATTATGATAATCTAAACACACTTATTGTTAAAAAAAAAAAAGATTTTCCACTATTAAATAAGTTGATAGTCAAACCACGAAATGGAAGGGGTTCGTCAAAAATACATACGATTTATAACTATACTCAGTACAAAAGTTATCTTAATTTATATAATTTAAAGTCAAAAGATGTAATAGTGCAAAAATTTATTGACGGAGTGGAATTCACAATATTTGTTGACTGTAAAAATAATGGTGAATTAAAAGCAATAGTACCTATAAAAGTTTTAAATAAAAAAGGAATTACTCTAGCTGGAGAAACTAATAACGATAAAATGATAATCAATTTTGTAAAAAAATTTAATGAAAAAGTAAAATCATATAATTCATATAATTTACAGATTATTAAAAAAAAAAATAAAATATTTGTTCTTGAAATTAATCCAAGAATTTCTACAACATTTATAATGACACTTAAGCTAGGTTATGATCCATTCACAGAAAATGTTCAAAAAAAAATTTTCATACCAAAAAAGAAAATTACACTAAAAAGATATTGGAGTAATATATTTACATGAGTAAAAATTTAATTCATTCATTGAATGATTTTGTTATTTCTGAAATTGGAACAAATCATAATCAAAAAAAATCATTAGTAAAAAAAATGATAAGAGAAATTGCAAAAACTGACTGTCAATGTGTAAAATATCAAATTTATGAACCAGATGAATTGGTTAATAAAAGAGTAATGGCGTCAGAATATGGACTTAATAAATACTATGGAGATATAAGTGCATATAAAATGTTTGATAAATATTTAAAAACACCAAAGCAATGGTTCCCAGAATTAATACATTATGCATCAAAATTTAATTTAAAGACTGCTGCAACAATACATGGTGATAGTGGTATTAGATGGGCCATAAAAAATAAACCACATTATATAAAAATTGCTTCAATGGATCATAATAATTTTCCATTTATAAATAAAATCGTAAGAAAATTAAAAATACCAGTATTAGTATCTTTGGGAATGGCAAAAATTGAGGATATAGAAAAATTAGTAAATATTTTGTCGAGATATAAATATGGCTATGGAATTTTTCATTGTATCTCTCTTTACCCGCCAAAAAAATCAGAATTAAGATTAAGAAATATCGCTTTTTTGAAAAAAAAATTTAATATACCAGTAGGATTTTCTGATCATTCAACAGATGACAAAATTTCAATGATGGCAAAAGAATATGGGGCAACTTTTTTTGAAAAACATATTACTCTTAATCGAAAAATGATTGGGCCAGATCATGCATTTGCATTAAATTTAAAAAACTTAAACAATTATGTGAAAAAAATCAAATCAGTTAAGTCTAAAATAAAAAAAATTAACATCAAAAAATTTTTAAACTTAAGTGAAAGAGAAAAACTTGTAAGAAAAAAATATCTAAAGGGCCTTATAGTTTCAAAAAATTTAAAAAAAAATATAAAAATAACAAGGAAACATATCAAAATTTTAAGGCCTCTTGCAAATGGACTTGAGCCAAAAGATATGTTGAAAATTATCGGTAAAAAAGTTTTAAAATCATTTAAAGAAGATGAAAATTTTAATTTGGATTATATAATATAAGTGAATATTTTAATTTTAGGAGGAACAAAATTTATTGGTGAAGCTTTAGTTAAAAAACTTGTTAAAAATAAATTAAATAAGATTGATATTCTTTCTAAAAAAAAAACACAAATAAAAAATATTAACAAACAATTTCTTTTTAAATTAGAAGATAAATTTTTAAAGGAAAAAAAAACTTATGATTTAATTATTGATTTTATTTCAAGTAACAAAACTCAAATAGCTAATATAAAAAAAAACTTTAGTTTTAAATCTTACTTCTACATTTCGACAATATGGGTAGATAAAAAGAAAAAATATACTGATTCTGTTTCAAAAAATTATAACTCTAATTATTTACCTACAATTACAAGAAATTACATTAATTATAAGCTCGAAGTTGAAAAAATTTTAAGAAGAGAATTTAGAAATAAGATAAAAATTTTAAGATTACCTATAATTTTTGGAATTAAATCTCCTAGAATTCAATATTATATTGATAGAATTTTTTATAATAAACAAATTATTCAGTCAAAAAATTTTGATAAAACTCATATATCTTATTGTGATTTACCAGCTTTGATAGATTTCTTGGTTAACTTTATTAAATATAAAAATAGATATAAAAAAAAAATTTATTATATAATTACTGGGACAATTTCAATGAATGAATTTATTTCTAAAATATCAAAAATATTAAAGCTAGATGTAAAAATATTTTTTTATGAAAAACTTTTTTTATTAAAAAAGAAATATTTATTTAATGATCCCTTTATTAATGAGTACAAAATGAATTTTTTAGGTAAAAATTTAATTAAATTAAAGCCTAAAATTAGCATTAAAAATTTGATAAATTTTAATTTTATTAATGTAATAAATTTAAAAAAAAAAAAAATAATACTTAATGAAGTAATATTTACCAAGAATTATAAAACGAATGAAATTAAGATATTCAAAAGATAAGAAATTAAATACATTACTTGGAAATATATTTGTTTTAGGCAAACAACTAAAATTATATCAAAAAAATAAAAAATACTTTAAATTAATTAATAAAAAAAAATTTAAAACTCAAATTGACTTAGAGATTCATAAAAAATTATCAACTATATTGAAAAGATACAACAATAAGACTATAATTTCAGAAGAAGATAAAATAAGATCAAAATTACCTTGTGAATTTTGGCTAATAGATCCTATTGATGGCACGAGAAGTTTAATTGATGGATATGATGGCTATGTAATTCAGGGTGCCTTAATGATAAAAAAAAATCCAATATTTTCTTTTATTTTTGCACCAAATAAGAATTTATTGTGGTATGCTTTAAAAGGTAAGGGTGTTTTTCTAAATGGAAAAAAAATTAAAAAAATTGAAAATTTTAAAGATATTCTAATTGATAATTATCCAACACCTAGAGGTATTGCAAAAAAGATTTATACCCGACTTTCCATGAAAAACTATATTGAATGTGGTTCTTTAGGGCTTAAATGTGCACTAGTAGGAAATAATGATGCAAATTTATTTGTTAAGGATATAAAATATTATGATTGGGATATTATGCCTGCACTTTTAATAATTAGAGAGCAAAAATACCTCATGAGAGATTTGAGTGGAAATTTAATTAAATTATCTGATGATTTAAAAAAAAATAATGGACTAATTGTTACTAATAACCATAAATATTTAAAAGATGTTTTAAAAAATATATGAAAAAAAAAATTCTAATTATTGCAGCCCACCCAGATGATGAAATTATTGGATGTGGAGGAACTTTATTAAAACATATTTTCAATAAAGATGATGTATTTGTAGTTTATGCCTCAGATGGAGAAAGTTCCAGAATTAATGGAAAAAGTAAAATTTCTAAAAGAAAAAAACAAGCAATAGAAGTAGCCAAAAATGCAAAAATAAAAAAATTTTATTTTTTAAATTATCCAGATAATCAAATGGATAAAATAAATTTACTTAAAATATCTAAATCAATTCAAACTATTGTAGATAAAGTTGAGCCAGATATTGTATATACACATCATTACAATGATTTAAATATTGATCACAAGATTACATTTGAGGCAACAATGGTTGCTTGTAGGCCAGTTAGAAAAAAAAACATCACAGAAATATATTCTTTTGAGATTCTTTCAAGCTCTGAATGGCATGGAAGATCATGCTTAAATTTTAAACCTAATGTTTTTGTAAATATAAATGATTTTTTTCAAAAAAAAATAAGTTTAATGAAAATTTATAATAATGAAGTTATGCATTCACCACACCCAAGAAGCATAAGGTCTATTACCTCTAAAGCAGCATCAAGAGGTTCTGAAGTGAATGTTTTATATGCAGAAGCTTTCGAATTAATTCGAATAATTAAATGAAGATCAAGACTTTAATTATAGGTCTAGGAAAAATAGGTTTTGACTACGATTTCAAAAAAAAATTTTTTTTAACTCACTTTAAATCTTTTTATAAAAATAAAAATTTCAAAATTGTAGGTGTTTGTGATAAAAACTTTAAAAAAAATAATTATTTAAAAAAAAAAAAAATTCCTCTTTTTTTTGACTTCAAAAAAGTTATTAAAAAACTTAATCCATCATTAGTCATTGTGGCAACACCAACGAATACTCATATGCAAATATTAAGATATCTATTAAGATTTAAAGATATTAAATTAATATTATGTGAAAAACCACTTGGTAAAAATTTGGATCAAGCTCAAAAAATAAAACAATTAAGAAATTCAAATAAAATATTTGTTAATTACATGCGATCTACAGATAAAATATTCGAAAAAGAAATTATTAGAAAAATAAAAAAAGAAGACCAATTATATATAGATATATTTTATAAAGGAAGCTTGGAGAATAATGCTTGTCATTACTTACATTTATTAAATAAATATTTTAAAAATTACAAATCAATCAAAAATGTTAAAAAATATAATAATAGTCAATTTGATTTTGATATTGATTATGGAGCAAAAGTTAAAACAAGATTCTTATCTTCGTGCTCTAGAAATTTAACTTTAGATACCATGAGATTTATTAATAAAAAAAATATATTTAATTATGATAATGGTGGCCACATAATTTATAATTTTACTAATGTTGATAATCCAGTATATTCATCAAAAAATTATTTTAAATTAAAAAAAATCATAAAAAATAAATTTTATGAAAATTCCCAAAAATATATTGTAGAGAATATATCGAATTTTTTTTTAAATAAAAAACATTATCTATGTAATTTGTCTGAGGCTATAAAAATTCACAAAATTATTAATATTATAAAACATGAAAAATAATTATCAACTTGCATTGAATGGTGGAAAAAAATTAATTACTAAAAAATTTAAGAGATTTAACACTTATGATACAAAAGAAAAAGATGCTGCAAATAAAGTAATTAAATCTGGTATTTTGTCTCAATATATAGCGGCGCCAGGAAATTTTTTTGATGGTGGTACTTATGTTAAAAAATTTGAAAAAAAAATTGAAAAATATTTTAAAGTCAAAAAAGCTATTTTAGTAAATTCATGGACCTCAGGATTGATAGCTGCAATTGGTGCTTTAGATGTTGAGCCTGGTGACGAGATTATTACAGCGCCTTGGACAATGTGTGCAACAGCTACTGCCATTCTTCACTGGAATTGTATACCTATTTTTGCAGATATTGAATCTGATACATTTTGTATAGATCCTCAATCAGTGGAGAAATTAATCACAAAAAAAACGAAAGCTATTTTATCTGTCGATATTGCTGGTCAATCAGCTGACATGATTTCTCTAAGAAAAATTGCTAAAAAATACAATATAAAAATCATTTCTGATAGTGCTCAAGCTCCAGGTTCAATTTATCATAAAAAATACACTGGTACTATTTCAGATATAGGGGGGTTTAGTCTAAATTATCATAAACATATTCATACTGGTGAAGGCGGAATATTAGTTACAAATAATTTAAAATTAGCACGAAGAATGTCTTTAATTAGAAACCATGCAGAAGCTGGGATATTAAGAAATGATAAACTTAACAATATGATTGGTTTCAATTTTAGATTGGGAGAAATTGAGGCATCTATGGGCATTGAGCAGCTAAAAAAATTAAAAAGTATTGTTAAGAGCAGACAGCAAGTTGCGAACAAAATAAATAAGGAATTAAAAAAATTAAGCGGACTAACTATACCTAAAGTTAGAGACATGTGTACTCATGTTTATTATGTTTATCAGATGAAAATTGATGAAAATAAAACAGGAGTAAGCAGAGATTTAATTCATAAAGCGCTGGTTGCAGAAGGAATCGAATATCTGGGAACTAAATTTTCAAATCTTCATTTAATGCCCCTTTATCAAAATAAATTAGCTTATGGTTCAAAAGGTTTTCCATGGAATCTAAATAAATCTAAAAATAAAGTTAGTTATAAAAAAGGAATTTGTCCAGTAGCTGAAAATCTACACGATAAAACATATATTGGTTTTCAAATGTGTCAGTTTGAGATGAGCAAAAAAGAAACTGAATTATTTATTAATGCATTTAAAAAAGTATGGAAAAACCTTGATGAATTAAAATATAAAAAAAAAATATGAAGAAATGTTGCTTTATATCTTGTTCAGATGCTGGGTCTTCAAATTTGATTTATTATTGGTATTTAAATAATAAAAAAATATATAATTTTTTTTTTAATTTGTCTGGTCCTGCAAAAAAAATTTTTAATAAAAAAAATACAAAAGTTAGTAAAAAAATAGACTTTATCATTACCGGCACAGGGAAAAATAACAAAAAATACATAAAAAAAATTTTATTTGGAAAAAAAAATAATATAAAAACAATTTCTTTTGTGGATCATTATACTAATTATTACGCAAGATTTTTTTATAATAAATCTTTAATTTTACCTGATGAAATTTGGACATTCGACAAAGCTTCATTTGCACTTGCTAAAAAAATTTACAACGGAACCAGGGTATTAAAAAAAAAAAATTATTATTTAGATTTTATTAAAAAAAACTATCTAAAAATCAATAAAGGTAAAAAATTAAAAAAGAATGATAATTTAAAAATACTATTTTTACTTGAACCTTTAAAGATAAGTTACAAAATACAAAATTTAATATGTTTTAAAATAATAAATTTCTTAAAAAAATATAAAAAAAAAATTAAATTAACTTTTCGTTTACATCCATCAGAAAAAAATAACTTAATAATGAATAGCATTAGTCAAAAACTATCTAATAATCAAAATATATCTATTTTTAGAGATAAGGGTAATAATATTATTAAATCTCTATATTCAGCGGATGTTATAATAGGAGGGCAAACTTATGCATTGGTTTTATCTTTAAAATTAAAGAAAAAAATATACACTTTTCTGCCATTAAGAAATTATCCTTTTAATTTACCATTTAAAGGAATTAACAAAATTTAAAGTTAAAATGAAATATTGTATTGAATGTTTACAACCTGATACTAGGCCAAATTCAAAATTTACAAATAAGATTTGTCCAGTTTGTAATTACAAAAAAACTTTATCAAAGGTGAATTGGGAAGAGCGTTTTGATATACTAAAAAAAATAATTAAGCCTTATAGAAATAAAAAACCCTATAATTGTATAATTGGAGTGAGTGGTGGTAAAGATAGCACCAGACAAGCTTTATGGGTAAGAGAAAAACTTGGTTTGAATCCTTTATTGGTATGTCTTGCCTATCCTCCAGAACAAGTAACTGAAATTGGTGCAGACAATATTTCAAATTTAATTAATCTTGGTTTTGACGTAGAAATAGTTTCAATTTCACCTCAATTTTGGAAAAAATTATTAAGAATAGGTTTTTTAGAGCATTGTAATTGGGCTAAATTTACTGAGCAAGCAATAATAAGCTCTGTGCCAAGAGCTGCAATACGACACAAAATAAACCTAATTTTTTGGGGAGAAAATCCTGCCGACAGTGTAGGTGATTTAAAAACTGCGAACAAAGATGTGAATAAAGGCTATGATGGAAATAATTTAAAAAACATGAACACAGTAAGTGGAGGTAATGTGGACTGGATATCTAGGAAATATAATTTGCCGATAGATAAACTTTATCATTTTAAGTTTCCAACTGAAACAGAATTTCAAAAAAATAAAATTCAAATTATATATCTTGGATGGTTTTGGTCTGATTGGACTATAAAAAGAAATGGTTTAATAGCAAGTGTATATGGGCTTAATTTAAGAAAAGATAAATTTGAAAATACACAAGATATAAGAGGATTTTTTTCTTTAGATGAAGATTGGGTGACATTAAATCAAATGATTAAATATTATAAGTATGGTTTTGGAAGGATTTCAGATTATGTAAATGAAGATATTAGAGAAAAATATATTACTAGAGATGAAGGTATCAAAATTATCAGTAGATACGATCATGTTTGTTCAAAAAAATATATAAAATCATTTTGTAAATATATTAATATATCAGAAGATCATTTTTGGTTTGTTGTTAGAAATAATGTAAATAAATCGCTTTTTCAAATTGATAATAAACAGAATATAATTAAAAAATTCGTTGTAGGTACTGGTTTATAAAAACAAATGACTGTAGCAATTTTAAAATATAGTTCATCAAATATATCATCTTTATCAAATTGTTTAAAATCTCTAAATGTAAAACATTATATCTGTTCATCAACAAACGATTTGAACTACGCAACTACAATAATTCTACCAGGTGTTGGAACATATGAAGATGTGGTTGATGAAATCAAAACAAATAATACTTTTAATTTAATTAAAAAAAAAGCTGCAGATGGTTGTAAAATAATTGGAATATGTATTGGTATGCAAATTATGGCTGATTATGGCAAAGAACTTTACCAAAAAAAAACAAAAGGACTAGGAATAATTAATGGCGAAGTGATAAAAATGAATGAATTTCACATTGGCTGGAATTACTTACTTGATAGTTCAAAATCAGAAAAATTTAAAATATTTAATCAAAAAAGTTTTTATTTTAATCATTCAAATTGCATAAAACTTAGAAATAAAAAAAATCAAATTTTTTATTCAAAGGTTGGAAATCATAATATACCTTCATTAATTGTTAATAAAAATATTTTTGGATTCCAATTTCACCCAGAAAAAAGCCAAATTTATGGAAATAAAATTTTAAAACATATAATTTATTATAAGTAATGAGTAAAATAGCAAGATACAAATTATGAATAAACGATTAACAGCGATGGTATCCATTTTAAATGGAATGGTAGTTCAGTCATATTCATATAATAAATATTTACCAATTGGTACTCCTGAAATAGTTTGTGAAAATTTGTCTAGATGGAACGCAGATGAAATTATTATTTCATTAATAGATTTATCTAAAAAAAAGTGTCCTCCGAATTTAAAATTATTAGAAAAAATTTCATCATCAAATATTTCAACTCCATTGATTTATTCAGGTGGAATCCGAAATGTTCAAGATGCGACAAACGTAATAAATTCAGGAGCTGATAGAGTTGTAATTGATTGTATTTTACAAGAAAAAAACATTGATTTAATAAACAACATTTCAAATAAAATTGGATCACAGGCACTAATTTTATCAATACCAGTAATCATAAAACGTGATCATCTTTACAGATATGACTATATTTCTAATCATGAAATTCCATTTAATAATATTATTAAAACTCTAGATGCTCTAAATTTTTCGGAAGTTTTAATTATAGACAAACTTAATGATGGTGGTGATGAGTTCAACTTAAAAATATTAAATTTAGTTCATAATTACTTTAATTGTAACTTGATGGTATTTGGTGGGATAAGTAATTATAAAATTATTAAAGAATTAACAAAATTTGATCAAGTAAGTTCTATAGTTATTGGTAATAGTCTAAATTATAAAGAAATCCAGATATCTAATATAAAAAATAAATTTAAAAAAAAATTTCGTAAGGTGAATTATGAATGATGTTTTTTTATGTAAAAGATGTTTGTATCCATCGTCCCATCCCTTAAAAATTACCTTTAACGAAGAAGGAATTTGCTCTGGCTGTATTGTTCATGAAGAAAAAGATACTTTAGATTGGAAATATAGACTTTTAAAATTAAGAAAAATAATAAAAGAATATAAAACAAAAAAAAATGCGTATGATTGTATTATTCCCGTAACTGGTGCAAATGACTCACATTTCATTGTTCATTTTGCTAAAAATATATTAAAATTAAACCCTCTTCTTGTTCATTATAATAAATATTACAACACCCCTATTGGTATTAAAAATCTTGCTAACTTAAGAATAAAATTTGATTGTGATATATATTTTAAAAATATTGATCCAAAACTAATTAAAAAAATTACTAAAGAAACAATGCACATGACAGGAAGTGTGTATTGGCATTGTCTTGCGGGACACACTGTTTATCCTGTTCAAGTTGCTAGGGATATGAAAATACCATTAATAATTTGGGGCGAACATCAAGGATTGCAGCAAGTTGGAATGTTTTCCCATAAAAATGAAGTTGAAATGACAAGAAGGTATAGAAAAGATCACGATCTCATGGGCTTTGAACCAAAAGATTTAATTAAAATTTCAAATAATTTATCTATAGAAGATTTGCATCCTTATGAATATCCAGATGATAAGATAATTAATAAAATTGGTATTAGGGGAATTTATTTAGGAAATTATGTGAGATGGGATCCAATTACACAGCATAATTTAATGATAAAAAAATTTGGATATAAATCATCTAGATTAGAGAGAACTTTTGACGCTTATGATTATATTGATAGTTATATTTATACTGGAGTCCACGATAAAACTAAATATTTAAAAAATGGCTATTCAAAAGTTACAGATCATGTTTGTAGAGAAATAAGATATAAACGAATTTCAAGGGAATATGGCAAAAAGTTAATTAACTTTTATGAAAATAAAAAAGATAAATTTGAAATTCTTTTTACTAATTGGTTAGAAATAAATTCTGGAAGCTTAAATTTATTTTATAATGAGATAAGAAATGACTCTATTTGGAAAGAGGTGAGTCCTAATATGTGGAAAAAAAACTACCCCTCTTTTAAAATTAAAAAAAACTCAAAAAAAGAAAAAAATATTAAAAATATTTATAAAATTAATGACAAGATTAATTGTAATAAAATGAATAAATATATAATTTTTGGCAAAGGTATATAAATTTTATTAATAGAAAAAACAAACTTAGAAAAAAGTATATATAAAGATTAAATTTAAATTTATATTCAATATTTTTTATTTTTTTTAAAATTTAATAAATAATTAAAAAAATTATAAAAAGATGTTATCTCACCCTAAGACTATGCTTTTGAATAACTATAGAAATAAACAAGGATGAATTCATTTTATTATGAAATTTAATATGTTAACCAATTGTTTTTTAAAAAGATTGAAAAGATACAAATGTATCAATTTTATAAAATAAAAAATTGATCAAATATAAAACGAAGTATTGCATAGGAGCTTGTGATATTTAAAAGTATAAATAAAAATAAATTATAATACTAATCCAAAATCTAATTGGTTGTGAAACTCACCTCCATAAAAGAGATGTGCTAATCTTTTTCCCTCTAAAATAAAGCCATTTTTTTCAAGTACTTTGATACTTCCAATATTTCCTTCAGCCGCACCAGCAAATAATTTATTTAATCGATACTTGGTTTTTGAAATTTGTATAATTTCTGAAACAGCAAAGCATCCTGCTCCCTTACCCCAGTAATTAGTATCACCAATCACATATGTAATTTCTGCACGCTTATGTATGCTACTTAAACCATTAATTTGTATATTGCCAATATGTTGATTATTATGGAAAATTCCATATAAATCGATATTTTTATTATTAAGGCAAGCATTAACAAATTCTTTTTGTTTTTCCAATGTAAATGTGCGGTATTGATTATTAGAATAGCGTGTTACATTTTTATCTTTATACCAGTCCACATATAATTGAGTCACATCAGAAACAGCTAATATTTTTAATTGAAATCTCATTTTTTTTTATTATTGATAGCTTCAAACATTTTTTCAGCAATCTGCCAATCTTCAATCGTATCAATGTCCATAGCTCTATTACGAGGTATCAATATAGGAGAAGCGTCATCACTAATTATTGTTTTGTTTTCTAACCAAGCATCCGCTAATCCCCAGTAAAATTGACCAGCATCATGAAAAGCCTCTTCTAAATCCTGAGATCTAGAATTATAATTTTTGGGATAAAACATCTCTATTTCTTTATTTTTCTTAAGTCGAAATGATCGTTGAATTGGATAAGCAAAATTTGTTGCAGGGAAAACATAATTCGAACCAGAACTCTTTAAAATTTTTAAACCACTTTGAAGATCACTTTTTTCAATGAAGGGTGCCGTAGCATAAATACAACAAACATAAAGTGGTTTTTGATAATGTTCGATTTGCCATTTTATTGCATGAGAAATTACTGGAACTGTTTCAGTATAATCGTCTGAAAGTGATTTTGGTCTTATAAAAGGTACCTCTGCTCCATAATTTTTTGCTAAATCAGCTATCTCAGCATCATCAGTACTTACAATAATTTTATCAAAACATTTACTTGCAAATGCTAGCTCAATAGACCAAACAATAATTGGCTTACCACAAAAAATTTTTATATTTTTTTTTTTAATTCGTTTACTACCAGCTCGTGCGGGTATTACACAAAGATTCATATAATTATCATCTTTTTTTTAGAGTTTCTATAACATATTTTTGATCTTCATTTTTAAGCATTGCAAACATTGGGATACTAATTGCTTCCTGATGAAATTTTTCTGCCACAGGAAAATCATTTTTTTTAAAACCTAAATTTTCATAATATGGGTGTCGATGGACAGGAGTGTAATGCAAATTAACTTCAATATTGTTTTTTATTAACTCATCGTAAACTTGCCTTTGAGATTTATTATTAAAATTATTTTTAACAAGAACAGGATATAAATGATAGCTAGAATATACATTTGGTGCTTGCCAAGGAGTTACTAATGATAGGTTTTTAAGTTCAGTATCATAACATTCAGCTATTTCATGACGACGACTAACATACTTATCCAATCGACTCATTTGGTTTAATCCTATAGCTGCATGTATATCGCTCATTCTATAATTGAAACCAAGGTCTATCTGCTGATAATTCCAAATTTCATCTTTATGACGTTCTTTCATTTTTGTTTTATCATTTACAATGCCATGGGTTCGTAATCTGAATAATTTATCTGCAATACTCTTATTATTAGTTAAGGCCATGCCCCCTTCAGCAGTAGTAATAATTTTGACTGGATGAAAACTAAAGATTGTAATATCGCTGTGAATACATGAACCAACTTTTATTTGATTATAAGATGCACCAATTGCATGAGATGCATCTTCAATTATCTTAAAACCATATCGTTTTGACAGGTCATGAATGTTGGACATATCACACGGTTGACCAGCAAAGTGAACTGGAATTACAATTTTAGGTAGCTTTCCTAATTTTTCTGCTTTTATTAATTTTTCTGATAACGCATCAGCACTCATATTGTAAGTTTGTGGATCAATATCAACAAAGTCTATATCTGCACCACAATAACGACCACAATTAGCAGAAGCTACAAAAGTATTAGGTGAAGTCCACAACCAATCCCCTGGACCCAAATCTAATGCAAGGCAAGCAATATGAAGTGCGCTAGTTGCACTATTTACTGCAACCGCATGATTGGCTCCACAATAACTAGCTACTGCTTGTTCAAATTTTGGAACTGTTGGTCCTTGAGTTAAAAAATCTGAACGTAATACTTTTTCAACCTCATCGATATCAGATTCAGTAATTTCTTGTCTGCCACAAGGAATCATGTTTTAAATTTTACCCATAAAATCTTGGTTGGTATTAATCCATTTTTGTAAGTCAGATTCTGTCATCCATTCTGTATTATTATTACTACTATAAATAAAATCTGCAGGCACCTTTTTACCAT
>JGI20159J14440_10000227_pt1 | contig 41545 bp, 38 predicted proteins | sample COG_09_FD_14440 | JGI IMG/M metagenome (IMG submission 14440) | reverse complement strand
TATAGTGAACAAACCATGAAATCTCATCTGCGTGAGCTTCAATAACTACTTTATATTTAGCCTCTGGATTTATTACTCCTACTACCGAACCATAAGTGTCTACAATATGAGAATCTATGTGAGGCTTTATGTAATCAAGCCAAACTTTTTGTCCTGCACTTTCAAAACCAGTAGGGGAAGCAGTATTTAAATATTTCTCTAGAAATTTCTCTGAATTTTTAGAAATATGATTAATCTTTTTTTTTGCCATTTACTTAAAATAGTTTTTTACTTTTCTTTTCAACTAATAAAAAGTTAACTCCAAAATCAAAATCTTGAGAGTAATTTTTAAATTCACCTAACAAATCACCACCATTGAGAACTTTCTGTCCTTGTTCAATCAAAAAATCAAAACCAATTGATACTTTATCTGTAAGATGATAATCAATTCCAGCACCATAAGTAAATCCCCAATCAATTTTGCTTAATCCATCTTCCCCCATTTCTATTAAAGTACCTTGGTTAATCACGTTGTTATCAGAATCATAAAGTTTAGATCTATTTTCTAGTAAAAATGATAAATAAGGCCCGAAATTAAGGTCAAATTTTAATTTTTTTCCAAAGCCCAAGTGAAAAAAAGCAGGAATATCAAAATAATTTAGCAATTGCTTACCATTAGTAATATTTATGCTATCTAAATTTGGTAAATTATTAGGTATCGTCAAATTTTTAACTTCGAATCCTTTGCTAGCAATATCAAAATCACCTTTGATACATAAAAATTTGTTAAAGTTATAAACAAAAGTTCCACCATATAAAGTTCCTAATTTATTACTAGCTATTTCGCTAATATCTATTCCTGAAGAAACATCAACATCTCTCAAATTGGCAATGTTAAGCCCTCCGTTAAGTCCTATTTCTATTCTGTGAACCTTCTTCTTTTCTTTGTCATCGTCTCCTTTTAATAATTTTATTTCACTTATAATTTTATTGTAATCGGTGTAGTTGTCTTGACAAAAACCCATAATTGGAAGTAGTGTAAAGAGGTATATAATTTTTTTCATGGTGCTTTTTTTTTGTAATAATTTTGGATTGACCATTGTCAACTTTATAAAAATAACAATTATTAGTGCTAATTAAAAGAAAGTTGAATAATAACCTGTTTTTAAATAATAAATATTCTTTAATATTTATCAATTTAAATTGGTAAACATTCTCTATTGTGTTTCTTGATTTTGTAGTTTTGATTATGCAAAAAATAGTTAAACCTTACGACAATTCTCAATTATCCAAAAAAAAACAAGTTGAAAAGATGTTTGACAATATTTCAAGTAATTATGATTTTTTAAATCATTTCTTGAGTTTTGGTATTGATCACATTTGGAGAAGAAAAACTATTCGCTTAATGCAAGCTAAAAATCCCAAGGTTATTTTGGATGTTGCCACCGGTACTGGAGATTTAGCTTTTGCAGCCTGCAAAAAATTAAATCCTGATAAAATTATTGGATTGGACCTTTCAAACGGAATGTTGGAAGTGGGTAGAAATAAAATAAAGAAAAAAAAATTAGAAGATAAATTAGAGTTTGTTCAGGGCGATTCAGAAAACCTTCCATTTAAAGACAATTTTTTTGATTCAGTAATGGTTAGTTTTGGGGTTAGAAATTTTGAAAATTTAAATATAGGTTTAAAAGAAATTTTCAGAGTTCTAAAACCCAGTGGAAATATATTTGTTTTAGAATTTTCTAAACCTAAAAAATTTCCAATAAAACAGCTGTTTGGATTCTATTCAAAAGCAATACTACCCATTCTAGGAAGCTTTATTTCCAAAGATAAGTCTGCCTATCATTATCTTCCAGCTTCGGTAGATGCTTTTCCAGAAGGTGAAAATTTCACCAACGAATTAGAGGAAGTAGGTTTTTCTAATTCTACATATAAATCTTTGTCAGGTGGAATTTCTTCAATATATGTCGCTGAAAAAATTTAGTTCAGAACACTTTTATTATATTAGATTTCAAATGAAAAATATTATTTTACTTTTTCTTTTTCAATTTTGCCTATTCTTTTGTTTTAGTCAATCTTCTAACTTAGGGAATTTTGATGATAAACCATTTCATTTTGGTTTTGCACTTGGTTTTAATCAACCAGGATTTTATTTGGAAAAAAAATCAAGCCATGTTTTTTTGGATGATTCATTACAGTCATTACTAGTAAATTCTAAAGGAGGTTTCACTCTAGGTGTAATTACGTCTTTAAATATTAACGAAAATTTTAAAATAAGATTTGTTTTACCTTCTTTATCCTTTCAAGAAAGTGAAATGGAATACACCTATTTAAATCCTTCAAATTTACAGCCAACAGTTTATATTAAGTCTTTAAGACCAGTATATCTAGATTTCCCAGTTCTTTTAAAATTTAGAACCAACAGAATAAATAATTATGCTGTTTATGGAATTGTAGGTTTGAGATATGGAATCGATATGTCCTCCAATATTGATGTAAATAATTCCATTGACTTAGAAGATCAGGTAATTAAATTAAATAAACACGATTTTGGATCTGAAATCGGAGGAGGAGTAGATTTATTTTTAGAATATTTTAAATTGGGAATCGAATTAAAACTAGGCAATGGAATGAGAAATATGCTTTATAACACTCCAGGAGAAGANCCTACTAAATTTGACAATGCTATAGAGTCACTAAGATCAAGAGTTTGGACACTTTCATTTACTTTTGAGGGTTAATTTTCCNTAATTCATTCAATACTATTCCAGTNGCAACACTTACGTTTAAAGATTCTGCATTACCAACACCAGGAATTCTAATGGTATTGTTAAGTTTATCCATAATCTTTTTAGAAATTCCATTAGATTCATTTCCAATAACAATTATAGAATTAGTTCCGAGTCTTACAGAATCAATATTTTCTCCATTCAAAGAGGTGCCGTAAGTAACATGTTGTGGAAAAAGTTGTTGAAATTCGTCAAAGTCAATGTAATGACAATTAATTCTAAAAATAGATCCCATACTTGACATAACAGATTTATTATTAAAACAATCTACAGTGTTTTTTGAGCAAAACAATTGCTTATACCCAAACCAATCAAGAGTTCTTATAATAGTTCCTAAATTACCAGGGTCATTTACATTGTCTAGGAAAATTAATGGCTTTTTGTCCTTACTAATAATTTTGTAAGTAGGTGTTTTACATATCGCAATTACATTACTTGGGCTTTTCAAATGACTTATTCTGGCAATTTCTTTCCTGGAACATACGGTAGCTAAGGGAAATTCGTTTTGTAGATCTTCAGTGGCGAAAATAGATTCGAATTCAAAATCATTTTTTAGAAGTTCTTTACAGATTTTCTCGCCTTCAACTACAAATAACTGGTATTCTTTTCTTTTAATTTTCCGATTTAGAGAACTATATTTTTTTAAATCGTTATTGCTGATGGTCATATTGTTACTTTTGTAATGTGAACTCTGAGATGAATATAGTAAGAATTACGAAATATAAATTTCTTGAAAATTTTATTTTCTCCTATTTGTTTATATTTATTTTTAGCTCATGTTCTATTACAAAGCATGTTCCAGAAGATGAATTTTTACTTAGAAAAGTAAAAATTGAATTTTTAAATAGTAACAATTCCAATACTATTTCTAAAGAAGAACTCTACGACCTTTTGTTGCAGAAACCAAATAGAAAAGTTTTTTCAAATTTTCGCTTTTACTTAAGACTTTATAATTTATCCAATCAACAAAGAATAGACCAAAAAATTGTCAAGAAACAAATTAAAATCGATAAGGTAAATCTTAAGATTAAGCAACAAAATAGAAGCTCTTTGATTTTGGATAGTAATTATATTCAAAAGCCATTGAAAGAAAGAAAAATAGCATTTGGTGAAAGAATTCAAAACACTGGAGAAGCCCCAGTAATTTACAGTGCTTTAAAGTTAAATAGAACTAAAGAACAATTGAAAAAATATCTTTTTAATAAAGGCTATTTTAAAAACGAAATTACAGACTCTACAACTGTTTTAGATAATGGTCAAATAGATATTCAATATTTTATCCATTTAAGAGAGCCAATGTATTTAAGTTCCATTAAATACAAATGTCCAGAAATACTCATTTCAAGTTATTTAGACTCTATTAAAAGCAATTCGTTTTTAAAAAAAGGAGCGATTTTTGATACAGATAATTTAGTAAAAGAAAGAAATAGAATTAATGACTTTCTCACCAATAGTGGTTTTTACAATTTCAATAAAGAATTTATTTATTTTGATATTGATACCAATTATGTTTCAAAGACTGTAGATATTACACTAGGAATTCAGAATTATAAAAAAATTGATAAAATTAATAACAGTTTTAAAGACTTAACCCATAAGCAGTTTAAGATTTCTAAGGTAAATATTCAAATAGGAGATTCAAGTAAGTTTAACAACATTGCAAAGTTAGATAGCATTGAAAATTCTTTTTTTAAAATTGTCAATTACCAACCTATAAATTTTAAAAGCAAAGTTTTTAAAAATTCTATTTTCTTCAAAAAAGATGATTATTATAAAAAAAGTGTTGCCCAGCAAACTTACAGAAGTCTAATTTCTCTTGGTCTTTTCAAATATGTTAATATCAGTTTTGACACATTAACAGAAAATAAACTTGTAGGTAATATTGAATTAACCCCTTCAAAAACTCAAAATCTTTCTTTGTCTTTAGATGGAACAAACAATGAACGTTCATTTGGTTTTCAGGGAGGGATTGATTATTTCCATAACAATCTTTTTCATGGAGGTGAAAAAATAATAATTTCTCTAAAGAGTAGTTTCGAAATACAACTTTTACTTACAGACAGTAAAGAAACTGGAATTTCTAACAAACCAAATACAACAGAATTTGGTCCAGAATTTCATTTTTATTTACCAAAATATCTTTTAATTAATAAAATTGGAAACTTAAGAAAACACATTAACCCAGTAACCGAATTCACAGGTGCTTTTAATATTCAAGACAGACCAGATTATTACAGAAGAAACCAAGAACTTTCTTTCGGATGGGTTTTTCATGAAAATAAGACAACAACTTGGCATATTAATCCACTTTTAATTTCTATTGTAGATATTGAAATTAATAGTGACTTTCAGAATCAGATTGAGTCTTACAATGACCAATATATTCTTTCTAGTTTTCAAGACCATGTTGTTGCAGGTGGAGTCTTTTCATTCGAGTACAATGGTCAAAACTTAAGTTATAATTCAAATTCCCTTTATTTTAAAACTACATTTGAATCTGCTGGAGGGACCTTGTTTAACTTTCATGAGTTAATTAATAAGGATAAAAATCCCCTTACCGACAGTTATGATTTTTTAGGAATTAGGTATGCTCATTTTCAAAAAGCTACATTAGATTTAAGGTATTACCAAGGATTATCAGATCGTTCAAAAATTGTATATCGTATTTATTCTGGGGTTGGAATTCCAAAGAAAAACTTAAGTGACGCTCTTCCATTTGAGAAGAGTTTTTTTGCTGGTGGTTCAAATAGTCTTAGGGCTTGGCGCGCAAGGTCATTAGGTCCTGGTAGTTATTTCGAAGACTCAACAAGATATGATAAGATCGGGGATATAAAATTTGAAGGGAATGTAGAGGCACGTTTTCCGATATCAAAATGGATAGAAGGTGCTTTTTTTGTAGACTTTGGAAATATTTGGTTAATTGGCTACGATTCATTGCGTCCAGAAGGAAAGTTTAATTGGAATAATGTATTGGATGACATTGCTATTGGGACTGGATTTGGTTTAAGGTTAAACTTTGAATTCTTTATCTTAAGAGCAGACCTAGCAATACCATTTAAAAATCCAGGAATTCCAAAGAATAACAACCAATGGATCTTTAAAAGTGAAAAAAGAGACGACCATTTCTCCCCTTTGTTAAACCTTGGAATTGGCTATCCTTTCTAATAAGTTTTATTTGTCTCAATCATCAATTTTTATAGATTTGTTTGAGAAACATAATTTTAATAAAAATCTATAATAAAAATTACAATAAATGAGTTCGATAAAGCCAGGTGTAGCTACAGGAAATGATGTACAAGAGATTTTTAAACTAGCCAAAAGTAAAGAGTTTGCGCTTCCAGCAGTAAACGTAATTAGTTCAAGTAGTATAAACGCGGTTTTAGAAACTGCAAAAGAATTAAATGCTCCAGTAATAATTCAGTTTTCAAATGGCGGAGCAGTTTTTAATGCAGGCAAAGGCTTAGATAACGAAAATCAATCTGCAGCTATAGCTGGTGCTATAGCTGGTGCAAAACATGTTCATACTATGGCCAAGGCTTATGGAGTCCCTGTTATTTTACATACGGACCATTGTGCAAAAAAACTTCTTCCATGGTTAGATGGATTAATCGAAGCAAGTGAAATTAATTTTAAAGAAAAAGGATATCCTCTTTTTAGTTCCCATATGATCGATCTTTCAGAAGAGTCTATTGAAGAAAATATGTCTATATGTAAAAAATATTTGGAGAGAATGTCTAAAATAGGAATGACTTTAGAAATAGAATTAGGAATTACAGGAGGTGAAGAAGATGGAGTGGATAATACAGATGTAGACGATTCTAAGCTTTACACTCAACCTGAGGAAGTTGCATATGCTTATGAACAGCTAATTGAAGTTAGCGATAAGTTTACAGTTGCTGCAGCTTTTGGAAATGTTCACGGTGTCTACAAACCAGGAAATGTTAAACTAACACCAAAGATTCTTAAAAATTCTCAGGAATTTATTTCAAAAAAACACAATCTAGAGCAAAATTATATAGATTTTGTTTTTCATGGCGGTTCTGGGTCTTCAGTTGAGGAAATTAGAGAAGGAATAAGTTATGGAGTAATAAAAATGAATATTGATACTGATTTACAATATGCTTACATGGAAGGAATAAGAGATTATTTTAATGATAAATCTCAGTACCTAAAAACACAAATTGGAAATCCTGACGGTGAGGATGTTCCCAATAAAAAACATTACGATCCTAGGAAGTGGGTAAGAGAAGCAGAACTAACTTTTAAAGAGCGATTAAAGCAAGCATTCAAAGATTTAAATAATATTAATACCCTATGAGTGAACAAGCACAAAACCCTTGGTTTAAAAGAAAGCTTAAAGGCATTATAACACCAAGTAGAGAAAAAAAAGAAACTCCGGATGGTTTTTGGCATAAAACTCCCTCCGGAGATGTTATTGAAAAAACAGAGTTAAAAGAAAACTTTTTTGTTACTCCAAAAGAGGGCTACCATGTAAGGATTGGTTCTAAAGAATATTTTGATATAATTTTTGATGACCAAAAGTTTAGCTTAATAGCAGATAATTTAACCCCAAAGGATAAGCTTAAATTTAAGGATAAGAAAAAATATAGCGATAGAATTAAAGAATCAAAGAAAAAAACTGGTCTTAATGATGCCATGCGTAGTGCCTATGGTAAAACATCTGGTGAAGGTATTGTGGTAGCTTGTATGGATTTTTCTTTTATTGGAGGCTCTATGGGAAATGTGATGGGTGAAAAGATTGCTAGATCTGTCGAATATGCGATTGAAAAAAAATGTCCATTTATGTTAATTTCAAAATCTGGTGGAGCAAGAATGATGGAGGCAGGCATATCTTTGATGCAAATGGCAAAAGCTACAGCAAAACTTACACAGCTATCTAAAGCTAAATTACCTTATATTTCTTATTTAACTGATCCAACAACTGGGGGAGTGACAGCTTCTTTTGCAATGCTAGGAGATCTAAATATTGCTGAGCCAGGCGCTTTAATTGGTTTTGCAGGGCCAAGAGTAATTAAAGAGACTATAGGAAAAGATCTACCAGAGGGTTTTCAGACTAGTGAATTTTTAATGGAGAAAGGTTTTTTAGATTTTATAGTTGACAGAAGAGAACTTAAAACTAAACTAATTCAGCTTATAAAGCTTTTTAAAAACTAGCAATTATCCTCCATTTTTTCTATTTCAATTTTTAATTCTCTTTTTAGCTTTAAAAGACTAATTTGTTTTAAATTATCACCGTCAAGTTTTCTACTTTTTCATTTAACTAAGTGTAATTTTCTTAACTTTGAGATTCAAAGTTAAATTTAATTCATGAAAAATAATCAAACAGAGAAAGATTTGGGTCTAATAAAAGATCTAATGGAAAAATCAACTAAATTTTCAAACCTTTCAGGAATTGCTGTTTTTTTTACAGGTGTATTGGCTATGATTGGGGCATCTTTTGTTTATTTTAACATTGGATTCTCAATTAGCGAAATTAATATTTCATATGCTCAATTAATTAATCAAAATGGACAACCTGAAGATCTTTTTCTCAAACTAAAACTTTTAGTTCTTATTGCTTCTTTAATTTTAATTTCTTCTCTTTTCATTGTGTATTTAACAGCTCGTAAAAAGTCTGATATACAAGGGATTTCACTTTTTAATTCTTCTTTTTCTAGAACCCTTAAATCTTTATTTGTTCCGTTATTTTCTGGGGGAATTTTTTGCTTACTATTGATAAATCATCAAATGTACGGTTTGGTTGCTCCAGCAACTTTAATTTTTTATGGTCTTGGACTAGTTAGCTCAAGTAAATATAGTTATAACGAATTGGAGTTTTTAGGTTATTGTGAGTTAGTGTTAGGGTTTATTGCATCATTTTATATTGGAAGTGGACTTCTATTTTGGATAATTGGATTTGGATTATGTCACATAGTTTTTGGATTAATAATTCATTTTAAATATGATAAAAAGTAAATGGAAGGTTACGGTCTTTTAAATAAAGCTTTTGATTCAAGAGTAAGATTAGGGTTAATGTCAATTTTGTCTGTTAATGAATGGGTTAGTTATAAAGAGATTAAAAACCTTTTAAAATTATCTGATGGTAATTTAGCTAGTCATGTACATGCATTAGAGAAAATTAATTTCATTGAAATAAAAAAACAATTTATTGGAAAAAAGCCTTTAACAACCTACAGAGTCACCAAAATTGGAAAAAATGCTTTCAATGAGCACATCTCAGGATTAGAAAAACTGATAAATAATTAAATTTCTTAGATAATTATTTTGTAACTTTAGGCAAATATATTTTATTAGCAAAAAAAAAATGAAAAGTTTATTTATAAATCTAACTTTAATAGCATTTCTCTTTGGATTTTCATCATGTGCTTCTTCTTCAGATGAAAATAATTCAAAAGAAACAGTTGAAGTTGTAGATGAAGAATTAGTAGAAGAATCAACTAACGATAATATGTTTTATCAGGTTCCAACCCCTAATGAGTTGTTTGCAGTCCTGAAAAATAGTGATGCTCCGTTTAATAAGGAAATATTAAACGATGTTTCTAATTCAGGAAATTATTTGACTAAATATTCCAAAGCCTTAAATTTTGGTGTTTATACTGCAGATTTAGCTTATGTAACAAGTCAAGGAAGTTTGGAACATGCTGCGTCTCTATTTGAGGCTGTTAAAAATCTTTCAAAAGATTTAGAGATTGAGAATGCAATTGATAAAATAATTTTTGAGAGGTTAAAGAAAAGTTTAGATAATTCAAATTTAGATTCTTTATTTTATTTATCTAACGAAACTTATTACAGTGCTTTTTCTTATCTAAAAGAAAATAACCGTCAGGATATTCTTGGATTGATTGCAGTAGGAGGTTGGATTGAAGGTTTAAATATAATTCTAAATCTGGAACCTTACAGCCAGAATTCAGAAATTTGTCAAGTAATTGCAGACCAAAAATTAACATTAGAGAATTTGTTAATTTTTGTTTCTGATATTGAAAATGATAAGTTTTTGGATTTATTAAATGATCTTTCTAAAGTTGAAGAAATTTACAACCAAGAGTTTGAAAACTTTAATGATGAATCCAATGATGTAGATGATGTTAATTCAACAAATGAAAACGGAGTAATTGTTTTTGCTGGAGGTAGTTCATTAACTATTAGAAAATCTCAGTTTGATCAATTAAAAACTATGATAATGGATTTGAGGACTTCAATAATAGAAGGAAACTAGTTTAAATTTATAAGAATGAAAAGAATTAATCTATTAGTAATAATTTTCTTAATGTTAATTCCTTCGGTCGATTTTGCCCAAGGCCAAAGAGAGTGTTACAACACAGTATCTTTTTGCGATACAAAAAGAAAAGAAGGATTTACTAAAAACATGCAGAGTTTAAGCGGCGCATTTGAACAGGGAGATACGTCAGTAGTTCAGATAATTGTTTACAAAAATATGGAATATAGGGTTTCTGTATGTTCACCCTCTAATCCTGAATATGAAGGTAAACTTCAATTCAAAATTTCTGAAGACGTAAATAAAGGTGTCTGGAAAGAAACTACCATCTTTGTTGATTCCACTTACGAAGATGAAAATTACGATACTCAGACTGTAAAAGTTCCTAAAATTCAAAGAAAGAGAGTTTATGAGACTAATGAAGAATTAAGATATGATAATGCAGACGATGAAATGAGTCAAGATTTTATTTTCAGATCAAACAAAACAAGGAAGCTTAAAGTAAAAGTTTATGTTCCTAGTTCTGAAGGTGAAGAAATGTCTTCTGGACTTTCTGGTAGTAATTATGCTTGTGTAGGCATTCTCATTGAACACCAACCTGGTGTTATTACAGGTTTTAGTAGGTAAATTGAGCTAATGGTTTTATGAAAGATCTTTTTAAAACCAAAAATCATGCATTAATATTATCTCATCAAGGTCCTGATGGAGATTCTATTGGATCTTCTGTTTCACTTAGCTTATATTTAAATAAAATTGGAATAGATAACATGATAATCTTTCCAGATAGTTATCCAATTTTTTATTCTTGGGTAAATGGTATTGAAAATTCAATTATTGCATCTGAAAATTTAGAATTACTTAATGATCTATTTGATAAATCAGATTTAATATTTTGTTTGGATTTCAATAATAGAAAAAGAGTAGGTAATAATTTAAGTCCATATCTATTCAAATCATCAAATAAACACATAATTGTAATTGATCATCATAGAAATCCTGAAAACTTTGGTGACTCTGAAATTATTGACACTTATGCTTCATCAACTTGTGAAATGGTATTTAATCTAATTAAATCCAATGGAGATTTAGATCTTATTGACATTCCAATTGCTGAATCTATATATATTGGTCTGATTACTGATACAGGTTCTTTTAAATACTCTTCTGTTTCTTCTTCCACTCATCTTATTGCTTCTATGCTTATACAAATAGGATTAAATCATGTGGATATTCATAATAATATTTTTGATCAAAACTCTGTGTCTAAAATCAATCTTTTAGGATACGCTTTACAAAAAATCATGATCGATAAAAAATCTTCTTTGGCTTATTTAGCGCTTTCCCAAACTGAATTAAAACAGTTTGATTTTCAAAAAGGAGATTCTGAAGGGTTTGTTAACTATTGTCTCTCTATTAAAAATATTAAAAACGCTGTATTCTTAAGAGAAGATAAAAGTCTTATTAAAATCTCTTTCAGATCCAAAGGGGATGTAAAAATGAACGAATTTTCTCACAAATATTATGGCGGAGGAGGTCATCAAAATGCAGCAGGTGCAGCTGTCGAAAGTAATGATATTGATACTGTTACAAAAACATTAATTGAAAATTTCAGATCCTTTTGTTCCGATTAATATTTATACTTTTTCTATTAAGTTCTTTATTGTCTTGTGATAATAAAGAGAATTTTCAGGACAATGATTTATTAGCTGTTTTTGATAAAGAAACTTCTATAAAAATGAATAAGTCTTGGTTGGTTGATGAAGTTTTTAAAATTGATCAGTATTGCTTAAGACAGGGATGGGATATGTTAATTACAGAAAGTGGTCTTAGATATAAAATTATTAGTAAAAGTAATTCTAGTATTAAAGCCAATGAAGGTAGCGAAGTAGTTATTGCTTACGATATTAGATTAATGGATTCCTTTCAGACCAAATGTTATAATTCAGATTCAAGTGGACTTGCAATGTTTAAAGTTGAACATTCTACCATAGAAAGTGGTATTAATGAAGTTGTAACTTATCTAGAAAAGAACGATAGTGCTTTAGTGATTTTGCCTCACCATATAGCTCACGGAATTTCCGGAGATTCTAAGCTTATCCCTCCTTTATCTACAGTTTTATACTTTATTAAAATTATAGACGTTGAATAAAGCTATTTTTTTAAATATTTTTTTTTTATTTTTTTGTAGTTGTAAAGAAAAAAGTAATTCTTTTATTAAAACTGACAATGGTTATTTACTAAATTTTCATGAAATTTCAGGGGACACTAATCATGTAAATAAAGGATGCATAGTCAATTTGAATATTATTGCTAAAGATGAAAACCAAAATATTATTTTTTCATCCAAAGAAAATGGTTTAGATGGGGTTTCTTCCTTTTTCTACGATTCCACTATTTTAAAATCTGCTATGAATGGTATTTTATTAAAAACATTTAAAGGGGACAGTTTGTCATTTTCTATGAAATCCTCTGTTTTTTATAAGAGTTTATTTGGAGAGAAAATTTTAAATAAAATAATTGTAGACACCTCTTTTTTAAAGGTAGACTTAAAAGTTTTGGGGTATTTTAGTTTTAAAGAGCAAATAGATTATCAAAAAAAACTTGAAATATCTGCCCAGGGTAAAGAAGATTCAACATTGAATTTTGCAAAAAAGTCATGGGACAGTAAATTTCTAAATATTTATAAATGTCGTGGTTTGTATGCTATTAAATTATCTTCAAATGATTCTTTGAATTTTTATGGAGATTCTATGAAAAATGAAATTTTTATTGATTATACCATGAAGGAAATTTCAGGACGTTTAATTTATGAAACAAGCTATTTAAAACCCGAAATATATGACATAAGCAAAGAGGGACAATTATTAGAAGGGTTTGAAATTCTTGTAGGTAATTTTCAAAAGGGTGACTCTATTGTCGCATTGATTCCTTCCAATCTTTTATTTGGAAGAAACGGTTCATTTATTAACCAAATCCCTCCTTTTACTCCAATGAAGGTTAATTTAAAAATAAATTAAAATTTATTCAAATATAAAGATAGTAGGTTTTTTCTCTAGAATAATTTTACTATTAGATAATTCATAGACACTTTTGGTAATAATCTTTTCACTTTTACCAGTTAAATCAACAGCAATGCTTATTTTTCTGTTTTGAGGTTTAATTNGTTTTATTAGGTCTTCTAGAACTTTTTGATTTCTGTATGGTGTTTCAATAAAAATATGAGCCCCAGTTTTTTTTTGAATAATGTTAATTTCTTTAATTCTATCTTTTTGTTCAATTGGGAGGTAGCCATGGAATTTAAACTCTTGGCCATTTAACCCGCTAGCCATTAATGCTAACTTGGCCATTTAACCCGCTAGCCATTAATGCTAAAATAATTGAATTTGGTCCGATTAGCGGTTTTATAGCTATTTGATGTTTGTGAGCTAATTCACATATTTCCTGTCCTGGATCTGCAATTCCTGGACAGCCTGATTCACTCATTATGCCAACATCATTCCCATCTAAAAGATTATCTACTATTTCTCTTATAATTTCTTTTCCTGTTCTTTTATCTACAATAAAAAAATTGGTATTATCTATATCAAAATTTGGATTTAATTTTTTAATAAATCTTCTACTAGTTCTTATATTTTCTACTGCAAAAAACTTAAGATTATTGATTAATTCAATTATGTTGGGAGGAATAAATTTAATATTGAAATCTTCTTCACTATGAATAGGGACTGGTATTAGGTATAATATTCCTTTACTCATTTATCAAGATTTCACTTATTATTTTAGAGCAAGCATTTTCGAGTAATCTATAAATTTTCTCAAATCCATCTTCTTTACCATAATATGGATCTGGTACAGAGGGATTATTTTCTGGGTCAATTATTTTTAAAATCAACTGAACTTTATTACATTCTTTTTCTTTAGAACACAATCTTATTATATCACGGTAATTGCTGGTGTCCATGACATATATTTTATCAAATTCTTTAAAATCATAAGTCGAGAATTTTCTTGCTTTTTGATGGCTAATATCTATATCGTATTTTTGAGCAACCTTTATACTTCTTAAATCTGGTGAAGAACCTACATGAAATCCTGTAGTTCCTGCAGAATCAACATAGATATTTACATTACTTTCCTTAGATTTTTTTTCAAGTATTCCTTGAGCTAGGGGAGACCTGCATATGTTACCTAAACATACCATTAGGACTTTGTACATTTACTAAAAGATATTTATTGTACGCTTAGCTTTTTTTCTAAATCTGCAAGATAAGTTCTAAAGTGCTTATCTGTTTCTGCAAGATTGTTAACTGTTCTGCAAGCATGAAGTACTGTAGCATGGTCTTTGCCACCGCAATGCATACCAATATTAGCTAGTGATGACTTGGTCATTTTCTTAGAAAAATACATAGCAATTTGTCTTGCTTGAACAACTTCTCTCTTTCTAGTTTTAGACTTCATAAGTTCAATTGGAAGATCAAAATAATCACATACAACTTTTTGAATATACTCAATAGAAACTTCTCTCGCGGTATTTTTAACAAACTTGTCTATCATTTGTTTCGCCAAATCAAGTGTTATAGACTTTTTGTTAAGGGAAGATTGTGCTATTAAAGAAATTAATGCACCTTCAAGCTCTCTTATATTGTTAGAGATGCTGTAGGCTAAATATTCTACAACTTCAGATGGTAATTCAATTCCATCAGAATACATTTTTTTGTTAAGTATGGCAATTCTTGTTTCAAGATCTGCCATTTGTAAGTCTGCAGAAAGTCCCCATTTAAATCTAGATAGAAGTCTTTGTTCCATTCCTTGCATTTCAACAGGTGCTTTGTCAGACGTTAAAACCAATTGTTTTCCTGTTTGGTGAAGGTGATTGAAAATATGGAAAAATACATCTTGTGTTTTTTCTTTACCAGCAAAAAATTGAACATCATCAATAATTAAAACATCAATCATTTGATAAAAATGAATGAAATCATTGGTAGAATTATTTTTAACAGAATCAATAAACTGATGAGTGAATTTTTCTGACGATACGTAAAGTACAGTCTTGTTAGGATGCCTATCCTTGATTGCAATTCCAATAGAGTGCCCTAAATGAGTTTTCCCTAGTCCAACACCACCGTAAATTAAAAGTGGATTAAAAGCTGTTCCTCCTGGCTTCTCGGCAACTGCGAAACCAGCAGATCTAGCCAATCTGTTACAATCACCTTCTATAAAGTTTTCAAATGAATAGTTAGGGTTTAAGTTAGAATCAACGTTAACTTTTCTAAGTCCAGGTATGACAAATGGATTTCTAATAGTTTTATTGCCAATATCTACGGGCATACTAACTTGTGGGTTTTTAAGAATGCTATTGTCTGTAGTAGGTATTTTGATTGTGTATGGATTTTTATTGCCACTGTTGTTTTCCATAACAATGCTGTATTCCAATTTAGCTTCAGCACCAATTTCTTTTCGTATGGTCTTTTTTAGTAAATCAACATAGTGCTCCTCTAGCCATTCGTAGAAGAACTGAGAAGGAACTTGAATAGTTAAAACATTGCTTTTAAGTTTTACAGGTTTTATTGGCTCGAACCATGTTTTAAATGCTTGAATAGATACGTTATCTTTAATGACTGTTAGACAATTATTCCAAGTTGATTCAAAAGATTTACTCATTTATTATAATTTTTTTTGTTAAAAAAGGGTAGCTGTAAAAATAACAATTGAGGTAACCATTGAAAAATTTACTGAATGCTTAAACACCTAACAAATATTTAATAAAAAAGTTAAAAAAAAAACTTATTTGCTATTGTTTTTTAAAAATATTTTATTCTGAAAAAAAATCAAATTTTGGCATAGTTTTTTTTGGAAATATCGTTAACAGAAAAAGTATTAGATTTTTCATTATTTTTTGAAAATTCTAAATCAATTCGTCCTAGAGCAAGCGCTCCCCAGCCAGCTTGATTGACAATTACATTTTTATTTTCTGAATTTTTCACAAGTTTGGCTTTTTCTAAAAAAGTATGTGTGTGACCACCAATAATAACATCAATATTTTTTGAAAGTCTTGCTAATTTTAAATCTGAAATTTTATCGCTTTTATATTTATGTCCTAAATGACTAATACAAATTATCAAATCACATTTTTCTTTATTTTTAAGATAATTGGTCCAATAGTTACTTGTTTTTAAAGGGTCTAGATATTTTGTCTCTCCATAGTAATCTTTACCTACTAATCCTTCCAGCTCAATACCAAGTCCAAAAAAACCAATTTTTATTCCATCCATTTCTTTCACTAAATATTTTCTAGTTTTTTCATTCATTTCGCTATCAGAAAATTCATAATTGGAGCAAATAAAAGGAAAATTAGCATGGTGCAATACTTCTTTGAAACCATTTATTCCATTGTCAAAGTCATGATTTCCCATGGTAGATGCAATATAACCCATACTGCTCATAATCTTCAGCTCCAAACTTCCTTTGAATTTATTAAAGTAAGGGGTTCCTTGAAATACATCTCCAGCATCTATTAAAACAACATTTTTTTCTTCGCCCCTAATTTTTCTAACAAGACTAGCTACTCTTCTCATGCCTCCCATTCCTGGGTATCTAGAGTGATTTTCAGGAAATGAATCTATATGACTATGCATGTCGTTGGTATGTAAAATAGTAATTTTTTTGCTCCTTGTTTTTTTATTTAAAAAGCTAAAGCTATTTAACAGTGGAATGGAAACACTTGCTAAAACAATTTTTTTTATAAAAATTCTTCTATTGGAGAACTTGTACTCTGCCATCTATTTGAGCGTTTATTTTTATATTATTCTTTCCTAATTCCTCTATGTATCTAATAATTACATCTCTAAGTAAAAGTTTGGTGTTTAATAAAGTTCTACAGTTCTTAAAAAAAACCATGTCATCTCCGCCACTAGCTAAATAATTGGTGGTTAATACCTTGTAGGTTTTCAAAGGGTCATACATTTTATTACTAATCATACATCGACTGACTTTGTCTCCACTTATTTTTAGTCTTATTCCACTCAAGGGAACACCTGATTTTTGTGAAATATTGGTGGTGGATTTATCTTTAATATATTTTATTAAATCATTCATTTCTTCCCCTTTTATCTCTAAAATCAATAGATAGTTGTCAAACGGCATTATTTGAAAAATATCGCCTATTGTTATAGAACCCATATTTAGTGAACTTCTAAATCCTCCATTATTTAAAATACAAAAGTCAGGATTGAATTCGTTTTCAGTAAAGTTTTTTCTGATGTAAAGTATAGATAAATCAGATATGAAATCCCCTAAAAGTCCTTCTGGACATCCAACTTCCATAGTAATTGAACAATGGTTAATTATTTTATCCATTTCCTTTGAAATAGAATCTCTATATTTTGAAAGTTCGATTTCTTCGAATTCTTGCTCAGATACGTTTTTGTCAATATCTATAATGGAAGAATTTGCATCGACTATTTTGTAACCTTGACAAGATAAATTCAGTATAGAATAAGCTGCAATTAAGATTGAAAAATTATAATAACGTTTTAACACATCCCTAAATTAAATAATATGTTCCAATCAACAACAAAGGTGAGAGTAAGATATGCAGAAACTGACCAAATGGGATATTGTTATTATGGAAATTATGCCCAATATTACGAAGTAGCAAGAGTTGAAGCTTTGCGATCGTTGGGAATTAGCTATAAAAACTTGGAAGCCCAAGGGTACTTATTACCAGTTTCTGATTTCAGCATAAAATACATATTACCAGCCTTTTATGATGAAGAATTATTGGTTAAATGTTCAATATATGAATTAACCAATTTCAAAATAAAATTTAAATACGAAATTCATAATACGAATGGTGATTTACTCAATTTTGGAAATACTACTTTAGTATTTGTAGATAAGGAAACAAAAAAACCCGTAAATTGTCCTAAATTTTTAAATAATAAATTGTTAAAATTTATACATGAAAAATAAATTAATTCTTCTTTTATTAGATTCTAAAAAACTAATCAATGGTATTATTCAGTCGTTTAAAATTACATATTTAAAAATTATTAATTATCCAGAGTTTAATCGTTATTCAGTAACAAATAGTAATATTAAAATTATTAAATAAGTGCTTCAAAAATTAACCATATCAAATTATGCGTTAATTTCTAAGTCAGTTATTGACTTTAAAAAAGAATTTACTGTTATAACGGGAGAAACAGGTGCTGGTAAATCTATTATTTTTGGGGCAATAGAGCTTTTAATTGGAGCTAGATCATCCAATAAGATTCTTAAAGACCCTACTTCAAAATGTGTAGTCGAAGGTATTTTTTCTTTAAATGAACAAGTTTTAAAACAACTTGTTAAAATGGATTTAGATATTGAAGAAGATCTAATTATAAGAAGAGAAATTAGAAAAAATGGAAGCTCTAGATCATTTATTAACGATTCACCAGTAAAATTAGATCATCTAAAATTTATTAGTCAGTATGTCATAGAAATAAATGGACAACATCTTATAAATAAGATGGGCTCTTTGAATTTTAAATACGAATTTTTAGATAGTTTTTTAGATAAAAAAAATACTTTAGTTAGCTATAAAAATGCTTATTTAAATTATTCTAAATCACTAGAAAGACAAAAAATAATTGTTAAAAAAGTAGATGTATTAAATGAAAAAAAAGACTTTTTAAAGTTTCAATTAGATGAATTGTCCAATTATGACTTCCAGAACTGGGATGAGGAAGCAATTCAAAATGATTATAAAATTGCAGCGAACCAAGACGAGATAAATGATATTTTAGAAAAAATAAATAATATCTATACTTCAAATAGTGGTCTAAGAGATTTATTTGGAGATTTAAATACTCAAGCAATAGACTTGAAAATACATTTACAAGATTTTACTTCAATTTCTGATAGAATAGATTCAATTAAAATAGAATTGGAAGATGTTTTTCATGAAATCAATCAAAACTTCTCTAATCTTAGTGCAGATAAAAAAAATCTTCATGAACTCGACCAACAATTAAGACAAATTAATTTTCTTTTAAAGAAATTCAATGTTACAGATTTAAAATCTCTAATTCTAAAAAGAGATATTTTCCTGAAAGAACTTTCTGAATTATCTGAAATGGATCTAGAACTAAAGGAGGTAAATAATTTAGTAGAGTCTAATAAAAAACTGTGTCTGGAAACTGGCAACGAACTTTTTAAACTTCGTTCTCAGAAAACATCGATTATAGAAAAAAAGATAAATAAAGTATTGAAAACCCTTTCCATGGGGCATGCAAATTTTAAAATTGAACTAACAGAAAACAACTCTATTACAGAGTATGGTACTGATCAAATAAATCTTTTAATTTCTGTAAATAAAAACCCTAAGTTTGCTCCTTTACATCAATTTTCCTCTGGTGGTGAGCTATCACGAATTGCATTAGCTATGAAATATATATCTTCTTCATTTAACAAAATATCTACCCTTATTTTTGATGAAATTGATTCAGGAATTAGTGGTAAGGTAGCTTCAGAAGTAGGTTCATTGTTGCAAGAAATCTCTACTTCTTCTCAAGTTATTAATATTACCCATCTTCCGCAGGTTGCAGCAATTGCTAAACACCATTTGAATGTCAATAAAAAGGAAATTGCAGGTGAAATGGAATCTAATATAACTTATTTATCTAAGGACGATAGAATTCAAGTTTTAGCTAAAATGCTAGGAGGAGATAAGACAGGGGAGGCTGCACTAAATAATGCGCTAGAACTTCTTAATTAACGATTGTCAATTTCGTCTGAATTTGGATGGCTATCTGAATCCCAAGAAAATTGCTTAGTATTTATTTTTGGATTACTTGTAAGCTTACTAATTGTAGTCTTTATAGTTACCCCATCTTTCGTTTTGACAGAAGCTTCGGTAATTAATTTTAAGGATTCATTTACATTCATTAGGACGGTATGAAATGTGCTTTTATCTGGTTGGATGGGAAACATTTTAATTTTATGAATAGTTTGATTATTAACTATTGTTTTGTTCATGTACTTAAATTTAAATCCTTCTTTCCATAAAGTGAAAATTTCACTTGGATTAAGTGTGTTGTCTAAGTCTTCTAATAAATCTATGTAACACTCGTTATCTTCAGGCAAATAGGTCCAAACATTGACACCGTCACATATTACTTCTCTTTCTTCTGTTTTATAATAAAACTTTTCGTTTTCTATAAGAGCATATCCATTTTGAACTTCATTTATATCCTCACTTTTTATTTCCAATTTAAAGTTGAATTTGGAGGCCTTATTTTTTTGAATATTATCACTAACTTCTTGAAGAATTTTCTCACATTTTAAATCCTCACTTTCAAAAGATTGTCCAAAAAAAGTAGTACTTATTATAATAAGGATTATTATCAGTAATATTTTATTTAATCTCATAATTTACCTTTTTCTCTTAGGTTACTCAAAAACTGTTCCAAAGCCAATACGTCGGGAATTAGTACGTCTCTAGCTTTACTTCCTCTATGAGGTCCAATAAGACCAGTAGCTTCTAACTGATCTACTATTCTGCCAGCTCTATTGTAGCCTAGCTTTAGTTTTCGTTGTAATAAAGAAGCAGATCCTTGCTGGGCATTTACAATAACTTCAGCTGCATCTTCAAACAAGCTATCTAAGTCGTCGTCAATTTCTTTCAATTCATTAGCTTCGTCTATATATTCAGGAAGTAAAAATGCACTCGGATATCCTCTCTGAGAACCAATGAATTCAGCAATTCCATCTACTTCAGGAGTATCTACGAAACCGCATTGTAGCCTTATTAGTTCATTTCCTGGCGAAAACAACATGTCTCCTCTTCCAATTAGCTGGTCAGCTCCTCCAGCATCTAATATGGTTCTTGAATCGATTTTAGAAGTTACCCTAAATGCAATTCTTGCAGGGAAATTCGCTTTTATGGTTCCAGTTATTACATTTACTGAAGGTCTTTGTGTGGCAATTATTAAATGTATTCCAACTGCTCTTGCTAATTGCGCAATCCTAGCAACAGGTGTTTCAACTTCTTTACCAGCTGTCATAATTAAATCTGCAAATTCATCTATTACCAATACAATATAGGGCATGTACTTATGACCTTTTTCAGGATTTAATTTTCTCTGAACAAATTTGTGGTTGTATTCTTTAATGGTTCTAACCATTGCTTCTTTTAAGAGTTCATACCTAGCTTCCATTTCTACACACAAGCTATTTAAAGTATTAACTACTTTGGTTGTGTCAGTTATAATTGCTTCTTCTTCGTCAGGTAATTTTGCTAAAAAGTGTCTTTCAATTTTATTATAAATAGTTAATTCTACTTTTTTAGGGTCTATTAAAACAAATTTAACTTGTGAAGGATGTTTCTTATATATTATAGATACCAAAATAGCATTTAAACCTACAGATTTACCTTGCCCTGTGGCTCCTGCCATTAGTAAATGAGGCATCTTGGTAAGATCTGCAATTAAAGATTCGTTAGAAATAGTTTTCCCTAGCGCAACTGGCAACTCCATTTTACTATTTTGAAACTTGTCCGAAGCTATTAACGATTTCATTGCTACTATTTCTGGATTAGAGTTTGGAACTTCGATTCCAACCGTTCCTTTTCCAGGCATAGGTGCAATAATTCTTATTCCTAAGGCTGCTAAGCTTAATGCTATATCGTCTTCTAAGTTTTTGATTTTAGAAATACGCACTCCAGGTGCAGGAATAATTTCATACAGTGTAACAGTTGGTCCAATGGTTGCTTTAATTTTGGAAATATTTATTTTGTAATTAAGAAGGGTCTCAATAATCTTATTTTTATTCCCTTCTAACTCATCTTTGTCAACAGAAATATTTCCACTTCCGTGCTCTTCCAATAAATCTATATTTGGTAATTTGTATTCCGATAAATCTAATTTTGGATCGTATTCTCCAAACTCTTTCAACTTTCTATCTAAATCTTTTTTACTTAACTCTGTTTCAGTTTTTGCAACTTCAACCGCCATTGCAACTTCATCTATAGATTCAGAATTATCTTCTTTTTTAGATGCTGGTTTCTCTTCACTTATATTAACATCTAATTCTAAATTACTTGAGTTACTAGTAGTTTCATCAGACTTTAATTCGTTTTCCATTTCATTAAAATCCACTTTCAGATCTAAAGATGCGTTTTCATCGGAAACTTCCTGCTCATTTTCTATGTCGTTAGGTACAATTGTAAAACCATCTTTATCTGAAAGATTTTCTTTAATTTTTTTAGAAAATTTGTTAAAGAAATCTACAATCCAGGATAAAGACGGATTAAATAATAATACAACAGACGAAATGCCAAAGAAAAATATAAAAAAACCAGTTCCAATTTGACCAAAAACACTAATTAACCAGTTATTAATTACTTGACCATAAAGCCCTCCCATGAAATCTAAATCTGATTTCTCAAACACAAAGCCAAGAAAAGTACAAAGCCAAATTAAAGAGACGAAACTAACTTTTAACGTTTTAATTATAGGCAGTAATTCATATTTGAAAAGAGATTTGAAACCAGTAATAAAAAAAACTAAAACGAATAGGTAAGAAGCTACACCGTACCAAATTTTTAAAAACCTATGGGATATGTAAGCACCAAATTTACCTAACCAGTTTTGTATTTCACTTTCTTCGCCGTTAAAAATAAAACCAATTGATTTCCCATCAATAATACTCAAATCGAATTTCCAGGTAAAAAGATAGGATGTAAATGAAAAGAAAAGATTTATAGAAATAAGAACAAGTAATAAACCAGAGGTTTTATGAAATCTTTCATCTGCAAAAAAAGATTTTATTCCCGTGAAATATTTTTTACTACTTTTCTTTTTGGAAGAGTTAAATTGAAAGTTTTTGTATTGGTTTTTATCAGTCATTAATTACATTCCAAATGTAGTCTAAACTAAATATTTATTCTTAAAAATACAAAAGGTATTCTTAACGAACGTTTGTTAGGAATTATTGGGTCATTAGAGCTTTAAAATCCTCCATTTTATAGATAGATGTCTTGTTGTCAATCTCAAAAATTTTTGGATCTATATTTTTTTTGATCATCTCAACAGCTAAATAGGTAGATATTATATTATCAGAAATTATTTCGTAATAAATTGGAAAACCATTTAATTTCTTAAAATTAATATTGTAAGAATTGTCAATTTTTTTGGTGTAATAAATAGTGGAGGTGGTAGATCTATTGGTTTTTTTATTAATGCTATTCATAATAGCTTTTTTACATTCTATTTCTAGAAAATCTTCAGTTTCCTCTGTGTAAATGATATTTTCTACATCACTAGTGTCGTTATTATTTAAAATAATTCCAAACTTTTTATCCATTAAATTTATTAGTAAAATATTTCTTTTTAATAGTGTGTCAATTATGGTTGTTTGAGTTCCTATTTTTGTGCTTTGATCAATTCTAGCCAATTCTCCTGAAATATAAAAATCAAGTTTAGTAGGCATTGTTCCTATTTCATTGATGGTAGAATCTAAACTAGTGTGGGTTATTTTATACCTTATCAGACCTTCAAAACCTTGAGAGAGACTAGTTATGCTAATTAAAAAATAAAATAAGGAGATTAATTTATTCATCACAGTCAAAAATTGAAAGCATTGCTTTTATTTCTTTTAAATATTGTTTCATATTAGAAAACGTATATTTTTTTTCTAATTGTAAAAAGTCATCTGATAAGCTTATGTTTTTGATACTAACTGCCTTAAAATGCATTTCCATCCCATATTGATCTAAACTATATTCCATTATTACATCATTAATCATGTAAAAAGGCGTACACCAGTTAACATTTTTAATTTTTAAATCCTTAAGAGTAATGATTTCATAAGTTGAATCGTTTTGCAAAGATTTAATTTTTATTTTATTACAAGGTTTATCTAAGAAAAACATTTCTTGTGAACTAACTATGGTTTTATTATACTTGGGTAAATCTTTCAAAAGAAAATCAACGTTACTAGAATCCATAATAGTGTATTTTTTATTATTACCTAATCCAAATAAAAGTATTGCATTTTTTTTATGAGAATTATTGATTAATCCAAGACTTGAACTTTTAGTAGGAAAAACAAATTCATTTTTATATTGATCATTTGAAAAAGTCATAATCATCTTTTTTGGTAAGAAAAATAACAGAGATTTCTCATTTTTTTCTAGACAAGGATAACTTATTTCGTAAATAATTTCCCCTCCTTTCTGCTGTTTTACCTTCTTGGATTGACATTGAATTAATGTTAATACAATTAAAGAGATTAATAAAATTTTAAATAGAGTTTTTACCATAGTACTTCAATATTGAATATAGATGTATTTTTTTTAATAAAAGCTAATAAACTTATTATATTTAGAATTTTCTGGAGTTTTGAAATCTTTAGAACTTATGGAGCAAATAATTAATTTTTTCTTTTCTAATTTCAGCATATTAGTAGATTGAATTTTTTGTTGGTAAATTTCAACGCCAATTTTTTTTGGGTTGTTGCAAATCCAAGTAAAAGAACAATTATTTTCAATTAATTTTTTTGCTATTAGTTTTCCTTTTTTTCCAGAACCCCACAATACTAATTCATCTTTCGGTTTTAATTCTTTTTCAATTAAATATTTTAATTTTAAAGGAATGAAATTTTCAAATAGATAGTCTTTGCTATTCCTAGAAGTTCGCATTGGATGGTCTCTCCATAAATGGATTATTTCCTTTGTAGTTGCAAGTTTAATTTGGTTATAATGAACTCTAAATAAAAAATCATAATCTTCTGGATAGTCCAATTTTTTAAAACCTTTGATATTTTCAAAATCAGATCGATGCATCATCCAGCAGCAAGAAGGAATAGTACATTCTTTATATATTTCTTTAAAATTTTTCTCCTTGGATGTTAGTTCGTTTAGCCAATTAGCATATTTCAAATAGCCATTTCCCATTGGTTTTTTACTAGCGAAATACTTTACATTTCCTACAGCTATATGTTTTGTTTTTTTCTTTTCTAGTAATGATCTCAGTATTTCAATTTTATTTTCACTCATTATATCATCTGCATCCATCCTAGTTATATACTTTCCTTTTGCAATTTCACTTCCAGTGTTTAGTGCATCAACTATTCCCTTTCCAATATTTTTTACAAGTTCTATTCTTGAATCTTCATTTGAATATTTAAATGCTAATTTTTCAGAATCGTCTGTAGAATAATCATTAACCAGTATTATTTGTAATTTTTTATGGGACTGATTTACTATAGATTTCAAGCAATCTTCAAAATAAGGAAGTGGATTTTTATAAGGTATAATTATGCTAACCATAATATTATTTAAGAATACATTGAAAAAAATATTCTATACAAACATTGATTTTTATATTTGTTTTTGAAATTATAAAAAAATGTTTGAAAACTTACAAGATAGATTCGAAAGAGCCTTTAAAGTACTTAAAGGTCAAGGACAAATTACAGAAATTAATGTTGCAGAAACTTTAAAAGAAGTTAGAAGAGCTTTATTGGAAGCAGATGTAAGTTTTAATATCGCCAAAGCTTTTACCAACCGAGTAAAAGAAAGGGCCTTGGGACAAAACGTTCTAAACAGTATTTCGCCAAGTCAATTACTTGTGAAAATTACCCAGGAAGAACTAACTGAGTTAATGGGAAGTGAAAAAGCAGATATTAACCTAAATGGTAACCCTGGAATTGTTTTAATGTCTGGTCTTCAAGGCTCTGGAAAAACAACTTTCTCTGGTAAATTGGCAAATTACTTAAAAACCAAAAAAAATAAGAAGCCATTACTAGTTGCTTGTGATGTTTACAGACCCGCAGCTATTGATCAATTGCATGTTGTTGGCGATGGTATAGGGGTAGAAGTGTTTTCTAATAAAGAGGAGAAAAGTCCATTACAGATTGCAAAAATGGGTGTTAAACATGCTAAAGAAAATGGATTCAATATCGTTATTATAGATACTGCCGGTAGATTGGCTGTAGATGAGGACATGATGAAAGAAATTTCTGATTTGAAAAAGATAATTAATCCAACTGAAACTTTATTTGTTGTGGACTCCATGACTGGTCAAGATGCAGTAAATACTGCCAAGTCTTTCAATGAAAAAGTAGATTTTGACGGAGTTATTTTAACTAAGTTAGATGGAGATACAAGAGGTGGGGCTGCATTATCGATTAAATCAGTAGTTAATAAACCCATTAAATTCATTGGAACTGGTGAAAAAATGGATGCTATAGATGTTTTCCATCCAGACAGAATGGCCGATAGAATTTTGGGAATGGGAGATGTGGTTTCCTTAGTTGAAAGAGCCCAGGAACAGTTTGACGAAGAGTCTGCAAAGAAGTTGCACAAAAAGATTAAGAAAAACCAATTTGATTTTAATGACTTTAGAGATCAAATAGGCCAAATTAAAAAAATGGGTGGTGTAAAGGACATTGCCGGTATGATTCCAGGAATGAAGAAAGCCATGAAAGGAAGCGAAGTAGATGAAAATTCATTTTCACCAATTTTAGCAATGATAGATTCAATGACGCCCAAGGAAAGAGAATTCCCCGACTCTATTAATATGCAAAGAAAAAAAAGAATTGCTATGGGAAGTGGTAATGATCTCAACGAGGTGAACAAGCTTATGAAGCAGTTTAATCAAACAAAAAAAATGATGAAACTCATGAGTAACAAACAGAATATGATGAATATGATGAAACAGTTTAAAAAAATGGGTGGTAAAATGCCTATGTAGCTTATGGAATTATTAGACGGAAAAAAAACCTCCTTAGAAATTCAAAACGAATTATCTGTAAAAGTGAAGTCACTTGTTGCAAATGGGATAAATCCTCCACATTTAGTAGCAGTATTAGTTGGAGACGATGGCGCTAGTAGAACCTATGTAAATGCCAAAGTAAAAGCATGTGAAAGAATTGGTTTTAAATCTACCTTACACCATCTTAGTACAGATACAAGCGAAATAGAACTTCTTGAAGTCATAAAAAAATTAAATGAGGACGATTCTGTAGATGGTTTTATAGTTCAATTGCCTCTTCCAAATCATATGGATGATCATAAAATCACTCTTGCTATTTCTCCAAAAAAAGACGTAGATGGTTTTCACCCTGAAAATGTAGGGAAAATGGCTCTTGGTTTGCCTACTTTTTTACCAGCAACTCCGAATGGTGTTATGGAATTATTAAAGAGATACGAAATACCAACTGAAGGTAAAAATACTGTAGTTATAGGAAGAAGTAGTATTGTGGGGACTCCAATGAGTATTTTAATGTCTAGAAAAAGTAATCCTGGTAACTCTACAGTAACTCTTGCGCATAGCAGAACAAAAAATTTAGAACAAATATGCAAACAAGCAGATATTTTGATTGTTGCAATTGGAATTCCGGAGTTTGTTAGTTCAGATATGGTTAAGCCAAATGCGGTAGTTATTGATGTAGGTATTCATAGAATAGAGGATTCTTCGAAAAAAAATGGATTTAGATTAATAGGAGATGTGAATTTTAGTGAAGTTTCCCAAAAGTGTTCTTATATAACACCAGTTCCAGGTGGAGTAGGACCAATGACCATAGCCTCACTATTAATGAATACATATATTGCTTCTAATGAAAGAAATTAAAAAAATACTTATTGCAAATAGAGGAGAAATAGCTCTTAGAGTGGTTAAGAGTTGTATGAAAATGGGTATTAAAACAGTTGGGATATTTTCTGAAGCTGACAAAGATTCCCCATTATTAGAATATGTTGATGAGCAAATTTTAATTGGCCCTGCCCCTTCAAATAAAAGTTATTTAAACCAAGAATTAATTATTAAAAAATCTTTAGATATGAAGGTGGATGCTATTCATCCTGGTTATGGTTTTTTATCTGAAAATGCATCTTTTGCAGAAAAGGTAATTAAAGCTGGAATCATTTTTATTGGCCCTTCTCCAAAATCTATAAAGATAATGGGAGATAAATTATCTGCAAAAAAAACAGTTTCTAAATTTGATATTCCTTTAGTTCCTGGATTAAACGAAGAGATAAAAGATATAGATAAGGCACTGCTTGCTGCTGAAAAAATCGGTTTTCCTGTTTTAATTAAAGCCTCTGCTGGTGGAGGTGGAAAAGGAATGAGAATAGTTCATGAAAAAAAGAATTTTAAACAACAAATGAAAAGAGCAGTTAGTGAGGCAGAAAATTCGTTTGGAAATGGAGCTGTTTTTATTGAAAAGTATCTTTCAAAACCTAGGCATATTGAAATTCAAATATTAGCAGATCAACATGGAAATGTAGTTCACCTTTTTGAGAGAGATTGTTCTATTCAAAGAAGGCACCAGAAAATAGTGGAAGAAGCTCCTTCGGCAGTTGTTTCTAAGGAATTAAGAGAAATTATGGGAGAAGCTGCTTGCAATGTAGCACGTTCTTGTAATTATCACGGAGCAGGAACTGTAGAATTTATATTTGAAAATAACTCTTTTTATTTTTTAGAAATGAATACTCGATTACAAGTTGAACATCCAGTAACAGAAATGATTACAGGACTTGACTTAGTAGAAGAGCAAATAAATATTGCTAAAGGTAAAAAATTAACAATTTCTCAAAAGGATTTGAAAATTAATGGGCATGCTATTGAAATAAGAGTGTGTGCTGAAGATCCATTTAATGATTTTATCCCTGATACTGGCATTATTGAACTTTATGAAATTCCTAAAGGAAATGGCGTAAGAGTAGACGATTGCACCAAAGAAGGATCTGAAGTTTCTATATATTATGATCCAATGATTTCTAAACTAATTGTACATGCAGATAACAGAAAAGAAGCTATTGAGAAAATGATAAATGCAATTAATCACTACACTATATATGGAATAAAAACCACCCTTTCCTTTTGCAAATATGCACTTAACCATTCCGATTTTAGATCGGGAAATTTTGATACTGGATTTGTTAATTTATACATGGAAGATTATAAGTCAATGGTTATTGAAAATAATTCAAATAAAGTTGGATTAGCTGCAATTTTTCAATTGAATAAAATGGATAAAATCTCTACTTTTTTTCTTCCATCTACTGCTACTAATTGGCTAAGAAACAGGTAATACTGTCTTTATGTCAGTTTATTTGTCAGTTTGATTACTTGATTTCTGCCAAAATTCCAGAATTTCAAATGAATTTATCGATGGCATATACTTTGCATATTTCAAATAAATTTAAATATTATTAAAATGGCAAAAATTATAGGCATTGATTTAGGAACTACCAACTCTTGTGTTAGTGTAATGGAAGGGAATGAACCAGTTGTAATCCCTAATAGTGAAGGCAAAAGAACAACTCCCTCAGTAGTTGCTTTTGTTGAAGGTGGCGAAAGAAAAGTTGGTGACCCAGCTAAGCGACAAGCTATCACCAATCCTCAAAATACAGTTTACTCTATCAAAAGATTTATGGGTAACAGATTTGATGAAGTAAGTAAAGAAGTTAAAAGAGTTCCTTATAAGGTAGTTAAAGGAGACAATAATACTCCTAGAGTAAATATAGAAGATAGAAAATATTCTCCTCAAGAAATATCTGCAATGATTTTACAAAAAATGAAAAAAACTGCAGAGGATTTTATTGGTCAAGAAGTTTCAGGAGCTGTAATAACAGTCCCAGCTTACTTTAACGACGCACAAAGACAAGCTACAAAAGAAGCTGGCGAAATTGCTGGTCTTAAGGTGGAAAGAATTATTAACGAACCTACAGCTGCTGCTTTGGCTTACGGAATGGATAAGTCTGGTAAAGATATGAAGATTGTTGTTTTCGATTTTGGTGGAGGTACACACGATGTTTCTATACTTGAGTTAGGAGATGGTGTTTTTGAAGTCCTTTCAACAGATGGAGATACCCATCTTGGGGGAGATGATGTAGATCAAAAAATTATTGACTGGTTATCTGAGGAGTTTAAAAAAGACGAAGGGATAGATCTTAAAAAAGATCCTATGGCATTGCAAAGACTGAAAGAGGCTGCTGAAAAAGCTAAAATTGAGCTTTCTTCTTCTGCTTCAACAGAAATTAATCTTCCATACATAATGCCAGTTGATGGAATACCAAAACACTTAGTGAGAAGTTTAACAAAAGCCAAGTTTGAGCAGCTAATAGATGATTTAGTTAAAAGAACTATTGATCCATGTAAATCTGCTTTGAAAAGTGCGGGTTTGTCAACATCTGATATTGATGAGATAATTTTAGTAGGTGGTTCTACTAGAATTCCAGCAATTCAAGAAGCAGTAGAAAAGTTTTTTAGCAAATCTCCATCTAAAGGTGTAAATCCTGATGAAGTCGTTTCTCTAGGAGCAGCTATTCAAGGAGGTGTATTAACTGGTGAAGTAAAAGATGTTCTACTATTAGACGTTACGCCGTTATCTTTAGGAATTGAGACTATGGGTGGTGTTTTTACAAAATTAATAGATTCTAATACTACTATTCCTACGCAAAAATCTCAAGTATTTTCTACAGCTGCTGACAATCAACCATCTGTTGAAATACATGTTCTTCAAGGTGAGAGATCTATGGCAGCTGATAATAAAACAATTGGTAGATTTCACTTAGATGGTATTCCACCTTCACCAAGAGGAGTTCCACAAGTTGAAGTTTCTTTTGATATAGATGCCAATGGTTTAATCCAGGTAAAGGCAGTTGATAAAGCTACCAACAAAGAACAATCTATAAGAATTGAAGCTTCTTCTGGTTTGTCTGAAGAAGATATAGAGAAAATGAAAAAAGAAGCTGAAGCTAATGCAGATGCCGATTTAAAGATAAAAGAAGAAGTAGAAAAAGTTAATGCTGCTGATAGTCTAATTTTTCAAACAGAAAAGCAACTCAAAGAATATGGAGATAAAATTCCTGAGGAAAAGAAAAAACCAATCGATGAAGCTTTAGCTGAATTAAAGACTGCACATGCTGCTAAGGACATAGCAACCATAGATACTGCAATGGAAAAATTAAACACTGCTTTTCAAGCTGCTAGCCAAGATATGTATCAAGCAAGTAATGGGGATGCTGCTGGTCCTGCAGGAGAAGAGCCTAAAGCGGATGACAAAGGAAAAACTGACGAGGAAGTTACAGACGTAGATTTCGAAGAAGTTTAACTCCAAAATAAAAACTTATAAAAAAGCTGGCTAATCCCAGCTTTTTTTTTGAATAAAATTTTATTTAATAAACATTTTTTTTTCAATTGAGCCATCGTCGTATATGTAAAGCAGAATTGTATTAAGCTGTTTTTGACATTCTTGGCCCATTATGTTGACTATTTTAATAATTTGTTTTTCTCTGTTATTAACTTGTTTTATTCCTGTGTTTATAGTGAAAGATCTTACTGCACGTACTTTGTATTCCAATATTTTCCCCCTTAGAACAGTAAAATTACTAGGATATACAGCATAAGAATATCTGAAATCAGTTGTGCTGGTAGATTCTGTAGAACTCCAGTAAGGGTACAAAGGGGCAAAATCATCAAATAAATGCCCTCCATTATTAAATGCAACTGAATCAATAAGAACTCGATGAGTGAAAATTTCTTCTAATTCATTTTTTGAAGGTAAATACCAGTCGTTGAATCCTTGATTATTGGAATAACACATTGATGAACAGCAAAATTCCCTGAATTATAAAAGGTCATGAAATTTTGCGTATTAATTATCCCTGAGCCAATAGATGGTAAAGATGTTCCAGGAACGTGAGTAGAATAATTCCACCAACGGGATAACAAACTATCTAGTGATGTATTAACCATAGGATTTGGATTTGGAATATCGACAATATCAACTATAAGACCACCTCCAAATGAATCTAAATAGAATACCACGCCACCTTGGTAGTAATCACCTATAGATTGTGATTTGCAATTAAAAATTAGTAGAAATAGAAAAATAAATGGTATAATTGTTTTTGTCATTTTGAATTTATAATACTTTCCCACAAGTAAAAAGATAATGTGAAATACCCATTATTTAAAATTGTTTTTTTTCTAATCATTGGTATTTATATTGAGATAAATTACCACTTATTTCAAGTTGAAACTTACTTATTTTTTTTATTGACTTGTTTAAGCTTGCTTTTTTTGGAGCTTGTTTTAAAAAATACAAGTTACACTAAAAAGTTTTTTTCTGAGGTCTTAATTGCTTTATCCATTGTCTTTAGTGGAATATTAATAGTAGATTTTAAAAGTGATTCGCAAACAAAAAATTTCATTGGAAACGCAAAAATAATTAAAGAAAAAAGGAAATTTAAGACCAATCTAGCGATATATCATCCAATATTTATTAGTCAAAATAGTGTTAAAATTAAATGTGAAGTTATTAGTATTGAAAATAATTCTACAATAGAAAAACATATTGGAAAAGTTCTTATTTATCTTCCAAAAGATAGTCTTTCAGTAATGCTTCTCCCTGGTGATGAAATTTCTGTTAATTGTTTTTTTAATCAATTATCTAATCCAAAAAACCCACATCAATTTAACTATTCTAAATATCTTCAATCTAAACAAATTGAGTATTCAGCCTTTGTGTCTGATTGGACTTTTCTTGGTTCTTCTTGGACTTTAAAAAGGTTTTCTACAATTGCAAGAAATAGATGTCTACAATCATTTTCTGAAAGTGGACTTAAATCCAATGAATTTGCTATCGCTTCGGCACTAACTTTTGGATATAAAGACGAATTGAATCAATTTGTAAAAGGAGTTTTTTCTAAAACAGGAGCAATGCATATCCTTGCAGTATCTGGTTTGCATGTTGGAATTGTCTTTTTACTTATTTCCAGCCTTTTTAAATTTTTAAAAATATCTCATAGGTTTAAAATATTTCAACAATTGGTTTTAATTTTTTTTGTTTGGGTATATGCTATAATTACAGGGTTAAGTCCGTCTGTTTTAAGAGCAGCTACTATGTTAACTTTTTTTTCTGTTGCAGAGATTTTTAATAAATCCACTAATATTTATAATATTCTAGCTTGTTCGGCAATTTTCTTACTTTCAATAGATCCATATTTAATTACTGATGTTGGTTTTCAATTAAGTTTTTTCGCTGTTACTGGCATTATTTATTTGTACCCTATTATATTCAATTTAATATTTGTAAATAATTATATTTTAAAAAAAATATGGTCTATTATTTCTGTTTCTATTGCCGCGCAAATTGCTACTTTTCCTCTTAGCGTTTATTATTTTCACCAGTTTCCCAATTTTTTTTTATTGAGTAATCTTTTGGTTATTCCTTTATTATTTATTTTGTTAATTATTGGTCTATGCATAATAGCTTTTAATTTTTTGCCTTATGTGTCTATTTTTCTTGGAAAAATTTTAACTATTATAATCTCATTTATTGTTAAAGCTTTGTCACTTATTGAATCCATTCCTTATTCTCTTACCGATGGATTATTTATTTCTGTTTTTGAAACATTCATGCTATATCTTCTAATTTTATTGATACTTTATCAGCTTAGATTCAATTTTAAGTTTTTAAACTTTCTTGTTCTTATAATTGGAGTTTTCATTGTTTCCTTAGACTTTTCAGAAGATCAAAAAAGATTAGATAAAAGAAGTATTGTTGTTTACAGTATTCCAAATCATACGGCAATCGACTTAATTGAAGGGAAGAATCATTTTTTTATTGCGGACAAAAAGCTTTTAGAAAATGAAAAGCTTATTAATAATTACATTAGAAATAATTGGGACTACAATGACTTAAGAACTCCTAAAATTTTGAATTACGATAGCTTAATTTCAAAATCTATCGTATGGAAAAATAAATCAATTGGGTATATCAATGAAAAATGGAATTTTAGTTCTGATTTAGATTTTGCAATAATTGATAAAGATTTTCCAATGAATAAGTTGGAAAGTTTAATTAATTCAAAAACTATAATTATTCTTCCAAATATTACATACCATAAAAAAAACAAGATTAATACTCAAAGTTTTTCTAAAATTCCTTCCTTTATTCACGAGTTAAGAAAATCAGGTGCTTACATTTACCATTTTTAAAGATAATGCTTAAAAAATCAAAAAATAAATGGAACCTAGACTATTCTTTTTTAGAGAAAAAAGGATACAAAGATTTTGCTTCTAGATTAAATCTTAATAGTGAAAAATCTGCGAAAGCTTTTAAAGTTTTTTTTAATAGTTTAAGAAAGGAAGCCAGAGAGACCAAACAAGCTAGTTATTTAGTAGTAAAATTTCTTAAGGAGGGTAAGCTTTCTAAAAAGGAAGAAAAAGAATTAAAGCTTCAATTTTACGATGTGCTAAAAATAATGGGGGTTGGAATCCCTTTCTTTATGATTCCAGGGGCAACAGTTTTAGTGCCATTTTTAATAAAATTATCTAGGAAGTTAGGGTTGGATATTATTCCAACATCTTTTAAAAAAGATGAAGACTTATAAACTAAATTTTTTTATCTAAATTAGACAGAATATAAATTTTTACTAAAAATGAAAAACTTACTTGCTCTANTATTATTATTAGTTCCTTTCATATTATTTGCAGGTGATTGGAATGGTGCTGAAGTTGTTAAAAAGGAAGTTTGGAAAATGTCTCCATTATTTTTCATAATTGCAAGTTTATTTATAGGGATTATTAGTAAGCATTTTCTAAAAAAAGTTCCTATTCCTTTTACAGTAATTCTTCTAATTATTGGTATAATTTTAGGAGTTGTTCATCGCTTCGAATGGTTAGAAAACATTTCATTGCTTGACGAGTCAATCTTTTGGGCCGGGCATATTAAACCAGAAATTATTCTTTATGTTTTTCTTCCTACATTAATTTTTGAAGCTGCATTTGATCTTGATGTACATACTTTTAAAAAATCTTTTTGGAATGCCTTCCTAATGGCAGTTCCTGGAATTATAGTAGCCATTTTCATAAGTGCAAGTATGGCTATGGGAATAAAACATTTTGGAATTGGATTTGGAAATTGGGATTGGTATGTTTCTCTAATGTTTGGATCTGTAATTTGTGCTACTGATCCAGTTGCTGTAGTTGCTTTATTAAAAGAACTTGGTGGGGGTAAAAAACTTAGAACTTTAATTGAAAGCGAATCACTTCTAAATGATGGAACTGCAATAGTAGTTTTTATGATTTTTTATTCTGCAATTAGTTCACAAATAGGAGGATCTAGCAATCCTGAAATAATTGGTAGTGCTATTGATTTTATAAAAGTAGCTTTTGGAGGAGTTGCTATTGGTGCTTTAATTGGTTTTTTGACTTTATCGCTTTTTAAAACAGTTTTTAATGATAGTCTATTTGAAATTACAGCTATAATAGGTTCTGCATATTTAACTTTTTTTATTGCAGAAAGTTTTCATTTGTCAGGAGTAATTGGATTGGTTACTTTGGGATTGATAATGGCAGGAAGAGGTAAAACAAGAATCAGTCCTGAAGTTGGTCATTTCCTTCACGATTTCTGGGTATTGGCTGCATTTATTGCAAATACTCTGATTTTTATTGTAGTTGGAGTAATAATTGCTCATCGTACAAGGTTTGAAATGGAAGATTTTATTGATTTAGCCATTGTCTATGTAGGTATTCACCTTATAAGAGGTTTCGTTATTTTTATATTATTCCCATTAATGAAAAAAATAGGGTACGGAGTTTCAGTTAAGGATTCTATTGTTTTGTGGTGGGGAGGATTAAGAGGTGTTATAGGGTTAGCTATGGCTCTAATTGTAGCTGAAACATCTAGCATTCCTCACGATATAAGAGATCAATTTTTGTTTATAACTGCAGGAATTGTTCTTTTAACATCTTTAATTAATGCAACAACTATAAAAGCTCTTGTAAAAGGATTGGGACTAACTAGAGTTCCTTTAGCAAAAGCCACTTTGGTAAACCACACCATTGACAAGCTTAGACATAGTGCAGAATTGAGATTAGAATTAATGAGAAAAGATAGATTCATGGGTGGAGCAGACTGGAGTCATGTAGAAAAATATCTTCCTGCAGCTTGGAGTCCCTCAAAAGATGAAATACTAGACCAAGTTGAAAATGGGTTAATTAAAGAGCTCAGAATAAACTTATTGAATAAAGAAAAATCTTCCTATTGGAAATTGTTTAGCAAAGGTTTATTAGGTAGACCTGCTTATAATTTATTGATGAAAATAAATAACGAACTCTTAGACCAAGGTGGTGAGTTTTCTATTGCCAGTTCTACCAATATAGATTTGTTATGGGGCAGCTCCAAAATATTTAATGAAGTTCAGGATTGGAAAATCTTAAGAAAATCTTCAAATAATGATTTATTTTCTCAATTATATACCAATTACGATGCTGTAAGAGCAATGATTAAATCTCAAGATGATCTTATAGCTCTTGTAAAGAATCTAGAATCTGACAAAACTAATACAGAAGATCAAATTGATGTGTTAAAGTCTTTAATGGATGAGGTAAATGAGAAAAAAATTCAAGGACTTACATTTTTAAGAAATTTAAAAAATGCTTTTCCAGAAGTTTACAAAACAATAGAAACAAGGCAGGCTAGTAGAGATTTATTGAATTTTCAAAAAACAGAACTTACTAGTATGATTAATTTGGGTAGGGTAGATAAAGATGATTCTGATAAATTCTTATTAGAAATTGAAATGAAAATGAGTAATCTTCTTACAGATCCACCAATATTTAAACTTCCTAAATCACAGGATCTCTTAAAACTTATTCCTTGGATTGAAAAATTGGATGACTCTTCGGTTATAAATTTGTCCAAAATTATTGAAATTAAAATCTTCCCTGCAAATTATTCATTTGATAATGAGCTCAACTCCAATAATATAGGGATTTTGGTTAGAGGAAATGCAAAATTTAATGATAATGACCAGTCTAATGATTTAGAAATTGGTTTTATTATTTCTAAAAGGAATAAAAAAATCACCAGTTCAACTAAAGTTGTTTCCAATTCTCCACTTACTTTAATTTGGATTGCTGAATCCAAATACAATTCTTTTGTTGAATTGGTTAAAGATTTTGACACACAAATCAGCTAATTTTTTTGAATGGATTTAGATAAGAAATCTAGAGTCAAAAGCTATATTTAAGATGGAATTGTCATTTTTATAGGAGTTTTTCTTTCATTATTTGTCGAAGATTTACGTGTTCAAAACTTAACAATTACAGAAAAATACTAATATTTAAAAGACCTTAGGTTGACTCTTGATGATGATGTGAATCAGATAAATCATCTTAAGAAAGTCTTATATAAATCGGTTAGCTATATCAATCTAATTTAAGATGATATTGACCAAAATCATAGTTTTTTGAATGATTCAATTACCATAAGTAAGTTAATTGATATTGAAGTGGGTATTTCTTTTTTTTCTAAAGATGTAATTTATAATCAACTTATTGCAACCGACACATTTGAATTAATAAATAGCACAGGACTTAAAAATATTTTATTGGAAATGTACAATCATATAATAGAGAGATATATTACTAAATCAAATGAAATTGATCAATTTAATATTGGATTTAGAAGAACAATATTAGAGAATTTTAGAGTTAGATATAATTATGATTTGTTAGATGGTAAATTTTATGGAAATAGGTCTTTAAACTTTTCGAGTTCAATAAAACTTATTAAGCATCCAACAATTTTTATGGAATTTTGTCCCAAGCCAAGTTGAATTCCAATATGTAACAAAGGCAATTAAAAGATTTACATGATATTAATATTGAAGCAATCCAATTGGTAAATAAGGAAATTATTATAAGTTCTTTAGCGAAATACTAATAATTGAAACAAAAATGATTTAATCTTTAAAATACAATATATTTAGATTATGGTAAGAATTTATTTTAAAAATATCCCATTTAAATCGCATTATTTTTTTTCTTTTTTAATTTTTCAATTATTTTTTTCTATTGTTTTTGCTCAATCGATTAATTTTAAATATGGAGAATTTGATTTAACTAATTCTTATGAAGATTTCCTTAAAGAAGAACCTTTCGAGCCATCTTTAAATCAAACAAACTATTATAAAATAGTACGGTTTAGTTCAATTCCAAAGAGGGAAACTAGGAGAGAATTGGAATCAAAAGGAATTCTTTTTATAGATTATATTTCTCAAAACGCATATACAGTTTCTATTCCATATAATTTCTTGAAATCTAATTTTGTTGGCTATGATATTACTCATATACAGGATATTCCTAAAATTTTAAGATTTGATCCTGCAATTTTTGAATCTCCTATTCCACAATGGGCAGATAAAGGCGATAAAATTAATCTGGAAGTTATCTTAATGAAAAATTATGAGTTAAATTTTTTCTTAGAATATTTAGATGCTTTAGGTTCTACTATTATTGACATTAATAGTACTGCAAATATTGTAAGATGTGAACTTCCTAAAAATAAATTAATGGAGCTTTCGGAAATTCAATACATTAATTTTATTTCTTTTATTTCGGCACCTGGTGAACCCGAAGATACTGGTGGAAGGTCGTTACATCGATCAAATTCTATAAATACACAACTTTATAACGGTCGTAAATACGATGCTTCTGGTGTTAGTGTTTGTGTCAATGACGATGGATTTGTAGGTCCCCATATTGATTTTAAAGGTCGAACAGAGCAAAGTACGGTAGCCAATGATTTAAATGGAGACCACGGTGATATGGTTGCGGGAATACTTGGTGGAGCAGGTAATTTAAACCCTCAATACGAAGGAATGGCAAAAGGTGCTAAAATACACGTTAGACAATATAGTTCATCTCTTCCTAATTCTGTGCAATTGAATAATGATAGTAATGTTATGATATTTTCCTCTTCCTATGGTAATTCTTGTAATGCAGGTTATACCTCCTTGTGTTACCAAATTGATAGAGAAATAGTATTAAACCCATCTCTGATTCAAGTTTTTTCTTGTGGTAATTCAGGAAATAGCAATTGTGGTTATGGCGCTGGATCTGGCTGGGGTAATATTACAGGGGGACATAAGCAAGCAAAAAATGTAATTGCTACTGCAAATTTAAATTTTAATGGAACATTAGTTTCAAGTAGTAGTAGGGGACCAGCATCGGATGGAAGAATTAAACCTGACATAGCTGCTCATGGAAATGGTCAGATATCTACAGATCCTAATAATATCTATAATGCAGGAAGTGGGACATCAGCTGCAGCTCCAGGAATTTCTGGTGTTTTGGCACAACTATACCAAGCTTATAAAGAACTAAATTCAGGCTTAGATCCAGAATCAGGGCTTTTAAAAGCCTGTTTGTTAAACACAGCCCAAGATTATGGAAATACAGGTCCAGATTTCTCTTACGGCTGGGGAATTGTTAATGCATTGAAGGCAGTAAAGGTTTTAGAAGAAAATAGATACCAAGATTCTTTAATTGATAATGGGGAATCACATACGATTAATTTTACAGTTCCAGAAGGAACCAAAGAAGCAAGAATAATGCTGTATTGGATGGATCCAGAAAGATCTCCATCATCTTCCATATCTCTTCTTAATGATCTAGATTTGAAAATAAGTAACAACAATGGTGATTTCTATCCTTGGGTTTTAGATCCAACTCCAAATTCGTCGTTATTGTCCTTACCAGCAACTACTGGAGAAGATCACTTAAATAATATGGAACAGGTAACTATTTTTGATCCTGTGTCAGGTAACTACTCTGCAGAAATATCTGGATTTAATGTTCCTATTGGACCTCAAAAATATTACATATTATATGAATTCATTTCCGATGAAATTATAGTTACTTATCCAATAGGTGGAGAGGGAGTTGTTCCCTACAGATCAGAATTTATTCAATGGGATACTTATGGTTCTATAGGATCTTTTGATGTTGAATTTTCTATTGATAATGGTTTGTCGTGGACTTCAATTGGCAACCAAGTTAATGGCTCTATCAGATTGAAACAATGGCAAGTTCCAAATTCAGTTTCTGGACAAGCTCTTGTTAGAGTTTCTAGAGGTGGTATTTCTGGTCAGTCTTCTGATGTTTTTTCGATTATAGATTACCCTAAAAATATTAATATAAATAATGTTTGTGAATGTGAGTTTTCAATAAGCTGGAACGAAGTTCCATTTGCAGCAAAATACGAGATTTCAGTTTTAGGTGAAAAATACATGGATTCTATTGGCTCTACAACCGAAACTTCTTATAATATTCCAATAGATAATCCAAATGATGAAGTTTGGTTTTCTGTAAGGGCAATTACTGAAAATGGCACTAAAGGGGTTAGAGCAGTAGCAGAATATTATGACGGAAGTGGTGTTTCTAATTGTTTGTTAAATTCTAATTTCTATACCAACAAATCACAATTATGTACAGATTTTCCAGTGAATCTATTTGATCAGACCATTGGATGTCCAATAAGTTGGGATTGGAGTTTTATCCCAAGTACAGTTACTTATTTAGAAAACACCAATTCAAATTCACCAAACCCTGTAGTAAGTTTTGAAAATGATGGTTTGTATCAAGTAAGTTTGACCACCGAGAATGCAAATTCAATAAGTTCCATTGAGAAAAATGATTTTTATAATGTTTTATCTGAAGACCTTTTATCGGAAGAAATAGAGCTTTCTGAGAATTTTAGCGCTTTAAATTTCCCTCCTGAAAATTGGGAGGTTTTAAATATTGGTCAAAATTCTTCTTGGAAAGATACCAGTATATTTACTCAAGAAGGGTTGCAAAATAGAGTTGCTTATTTTAAGAACAATTTAAATGGTAATTTTGATAAACTTATTACTCAACCTATTTATTTGGATAATGAACTGTCCAATCCATATTTGTCTTTTGATGTTTCTTATTCTTCGATTTCCGATAGTTTTGAAGATGCTTTGTTGGTAGAAGTTTCTCAGGATTGTGGTTCTACTTTTACAGACACTATTTATTTTAAATCCGGAAAGTTTTTGTCTACGGATATTCAAAATAACTCGACCAACTCTAACCACCATACATTCAGAAATGAATCAGTATCACTAAAAGAGTTTCTAGGAAAAAGAATTAATATATCCTTTCTAAGCAATAGCGACGGTGGTAACAATATTTATATAGATAATGTAAATCTTACAAATAGATCAACAGAAGATTTCAATCCATTAGTTTTTGAAATATTTCCAAATCCAAGTTCTGGAATTTTTAATTTATATTTTGAAGACTTTTCTATTGAAAATTTTGACTTGACTATTGTGGATATNTCTGGTAAATTAATTCTTGACAAGGATTACTCGTTTTCAAATGGTAGCCCAAGAATGGTTTCTTTAAACTTGTTGAATATTTCTAAAGGAGTTTATTTGTTAAGAGTTAATGCTAAGGATAGAAGTATCGTTAGGAGATTAGTTATAAGTGATTAAAAAAAGTCCGAAACATATTTTATGTAACGGACTTTTTAGTGATCGCGCCAGTATTTCTTACAGTTTTATTAATCATCTGTTAATCAGTTTTTTAAGTAAATTTTCACTTTTTTTGGTGAAAATTTGGTGAAATTTTTTCAGCTCCAACTAATTTTAGTTTATAACCAAATATAGAAAAAACCACAAGCTTAGAATAGAGTAGTAGTCTAAATTTTAAAATAAGGATACACAACC
>JGI20159J14440_10000169_pt1 | contig 47101 bp, 38 predicted proteins | sample COG_09_FD_14440 | JGI IMG/M metagenome (IMG submission 14440) | reverse complement strand
GGATGACATTGATTGGAACACCACCATCAACCTAGACATTGTTCCAGATCCTCGGTTGAGCCCGGAGCAGCAAGCGGTCATCGCTGTCGATTTTGGGATGTGCGAGGGTGTTCTGCACATCACCCTTCGCGCCCGACTGCTCAACTATTTAGTGCAATTGCTCAATATCAATACGGGCACTCCCCATGACGACCCCAGAGCCCAGCAAGTTATTATTGCTAACCAAGAAGCAGTGGCGGACTGGCTTATCTAGCGTCGCTTACGCCCTGCCGGCTCGCCCACCGGTAGCTGCCCTTCGCGCCCGACTGCTCAACTATTTAGTGCAATTGCTCAATATCAATACGGGCACTCCCCATGACGACCCCAGAGCCCAGCAAGTCATTATTGCTAACCAAGAAGCAGTGGCGGACTGGCTTATCTAGCGCCCTCCCTAGGTCCTGCCAGCCCGTCTATCGGCATCTGGCAGCCTGTTTTTGTGATCGCCCTCACATTAACTGGCATGATGAGACTATTTTTGTGAAGCCCATCGCATAACAACGCATTGCTGCTACCCAGAGGTTTTCTGGCATCGTACCCTTCTTCCTCACAACGAAATAATTGCGCCCAACAGAGAGACAGCCCATGACGTCAACAACTGCAAACACCGGTGAGGTAACCAACGAACGCCGAGGGCGCGTGGAAGCCGTTCCTGAAAAACTTGATCGGTCATTGAGTTTTGAGCAGTCGGTAACGCTCACTACCAAAGCGCAGTTTGGTTGGTCAGTAGCGTTTGTCCGTAGACCGCTGTTTGTAGAACCCGAGGTGGTCATTACCAATCCGGATAAAACCGAGTACTTGCTCATCGCAGAGGATGGCTCGGAAGCACCGTTTTTTAACGCTCGTAACGACGATTTTAGTTGATCACACCTCAGTAAGCTCGGCGCGGGTAGCACAGTGCTTCCTGTAGCCGTTGTTGTCCCACCCTGTGACCTACGCTAGGCCTTCAGCGCTTACCCACTGACGGTGTTTTCAACCATCGATCGGCAACCACCACCATCNAACACCCCACCAGCAGACCGATAGCCGCTCCGGCCAATGATGGCAGCAGGCTCTCGGCAAGGCCAAGTCGTTGAGCACCCTGCTCAATCCACTGTGTCAGTGGATGCCAGGCATGCATCAAAATGCCTCCGCCTACGAAAAACATGGCTATGGTGCCTGCCACCGATAGAAACCGCATAAGCCACGGCGCAAAATTCACCAACCCATGACCAAACAGTCTAGTATTTTTGCTGATAAGATCGTCGCCATTGCGCTGAGTCAATAGCAGCCCCACGTCGTCTATCTTTACAATGACCGCGACAAGCCCGTAAACCCCCACAGTCATTAACGTGGAAATACCTGCCAACACAGCAATCTGTATGAGTAAATCTTGACCCTTAACGATACCCAGCGTGAGAACAATAATTTCTGCCGACAAAATGAAATCAGTCCGGATAGCCCCGCGAACTTTTTCCTTTTCTTCACTCACCAGATCTTCCGCCGTCCCCGAGAGTTTCTGCACACGCTTCGCACGCTGTTGATCGTTATGTTTAGGCGTCGGATGAAGCAGCTTTTCAGCGCCCTCAAAGCAGAGATACAACCCGCCACACACTAATAGCGGCGTAATCAAGATAGGCGCAAATGCAGCTATGATGAGGGCGCCAGGAACCAATAGGCATTTATTGAGCAAAGACCCTTTAGCCACCGCCCAGACAACGGGAAGCTCTCGCTCTGGCCGAACGCCAATGACTTTTTCAGCGTTGACTGCAAGGTCATCACCGAGTACCCCAGCGGTCTTTCTTACAGCCACCTTGGTCATGACTGATACGTCGTCCAAAATGAGTGTGATATCGTCAAGAAGTGCCAATAAACTGCCAAATGCCATACTATTTCCTAGCTTTTTTACGTCGCTTCGACGGCGCTAATTCTGGCCGCACCGTATTCTTAAAAAAATCTTTTACCAACCTGCGCTGGCCGTCATCGAGTTACTTTTCATTAATAAGAAAAATACCGCGGCGACGCACCTCTGCCACACGCACGCGAAAAAATTCGTCTACATTGCTCGAGAAACTCCCAAGATAGCGTACCCGCTGAATGAGGGGTACATCTGCGCTCTGTGCTTCCTGCAGAACCCGTGCAGTAAATGACAGCCAGCTTAGCTCTCTGGGGTAATGGTATGGGTCCCCTAGGTCGGCCAATAACCGCGTAATAGCGCTCAACTCGCTCATGGCATGCCCACTGGCTATTTGACTCAGGCGTGATGTCAACGTCTGCCTGCTTATATCCTTCGACAAATCCTCCCGTGGAATCGATGTAGCAAAGCCAACCCATTCCAGCGAACGCTCATGGTTTGAGCGTTAAGGTGTCCGTCTTTAACAACGCCAACACGTTTTCTACCGTATTACCTATTAGCTGGGCTTTGATGCCTCGACGCCCCACTGTACCCATCACGACGAGTTGAGTTTTTAACCGAGCGGCCTCGGAAACAATGGTTTTCGCCACCGGACCACGTTTAAAAATGAATATCGAGGGGGACAAACCGACCTCTTTGGCGAGTTTCTCCATCAGCGGGAGCTGCTCTTTTTGTCGTTCCTTGGCGTAGGTTTTTGGGTCAATAATATCCAGATCGGACAAGATGCTGGGCACGTCAAGCACACATAGCACCTTTAACTCGATATCGAGAATTTCAGCATAATGCCTAGCTTCTCTAAGAATATCGACATTGAGTCTTTGCTTCGCTTTGCTGGTGGTATCGAGATCTACAGTAGCCAAAATTGACGCGCCTTTTGCCCAACGCTTTTTATTGACCAGCAATACCGGTACTGGGCAGGTGCGTAATAAATGCCAGTCGGTTGACGTGTGCGCCAATGACTCTGATTTGTGACGACTTTTTACCACGGCGGCATAATGGCCGCTGGCTGCGCGTTTGCCGACCCAGTCGTGGATCATTTCGGCCCAAACCACAGTGAGCTTGATGGCACGGTCGGCACTTGGGATTTTACTCAGCCGTGCGCTGATAGTGAGTCGACGCTCGGCTATCAACTGTTTTTTGATCCTATCAGCGCTTATCTTATCCACCTTCAGACGCCCGATATCCAAAAAAGTAAACGCCACTATTTCTGGGACAAGATCCATTTCCTCGGCCAGATGTAATCCTCGCGCAATCGCCGAACAACGGTCCTCGATATCAGCAATGATCAATAATTTTTCGTTCATGGTGTCTACTACCCTCAATCTCTGCTATCCCTCAAGACTGCCAGTATAGAAGTACGCCTCCTGTGATGCACGCACTACACGCAGTCTTTGCTTATCGTTTCTCTCGCTCGACACTATTCATTGCTTGGCCCACACTGAGGTATTGGTCAATGAAAGTAATGACCCGCTGTGCACACTCAGCGGGCGCCTCGAGGGGAAGTAAATGTCCGCCTTCAAGCTGCTCTACAGCCAATGCTGGCATGGCTGCTTGCCATAGTTTCACAAGCTCTGGGGTTATGACGTCACTCTCCCGCCCAACAATCCCCAACAGTGGTGCACGCATCGCTTTTAATTTTCTAAAAATACTCGGTGCACTGCGATAGACGCAGGCCTCCCAAGCCCCGGACCAACGAAGTCGTATACCGCCATCCGCTGCTTGCTCGTGACCGGCATGAACGTAATCCCACAGCGACTGGTCAGATAGTCGCCGAAATGGCCGCTTCGCTCGATAAAACGTAAATGCTTCATCAACATGAGCAAATCTGTGGGGTCGATTTAGCGCCACTTTGGCCATGGGTAGTTCGTAAGCGAATAACCTCGCCATTAGCTGCATCGGCAACCAAAATTTCAACGGCAGCAACACCGGATCGATCGCCACTAAACCTGTCACCAAATCAGGTCGCTGCGCAGCAGCGAGCATGCTCACGACGGCTCCCATAGAATGCCCAACCAACCAGACAGGCTCATCGATATTGTTTTCTAAGCTCATAAGTAAGTCGTCGGCATATACTTGCCAATCCAATCGCTTAGGGGCGTGATTTTTTGACCACAGTGGCCTGTGTTCAATGGTGTCAACTCTGAAGCGACCCGCGAGACCTTCGAGGAGTTGTCGATAGCTGCCTGGTGGATAGCCGTTGGCGTGCAGAAAGACTAAACGCGGCTCGTCGCCAAGGTGTCGTTCACTGAGGTACTGATCGCTGAGCCGGAACGGCGTTAACTCTGAGCCCATGTCACTGCTTTCCTAGTCTATTACCGTCTGAACACTGCGCTCGATGGCGCGTTAAGCGTAGTCTCCCATATTTCATCCTCATCACGACACTCCTACTTAGTGGCAGGAATGAAAAACTCCGCCACAAACCCGCGGCGGTACACAAGGGGGCGGCCTGCTCAGATGAGAGCGGGTCGCCTGAGTAGAGCCTCCCCTACGCTGAAGACAGCAAACGACAAGTCCTCAACATCACTCACCGATTTTCATGCTGTTTGGAACATAAGGCACTTGTCGACCGTGGTGTATAATTAAGCAATTTACTAATATCAGCCGACATGACTAGTTAGCGCAGTGAGTACAGCATGCAAGAACAGGTCCCTAATTTCGATAAAGACACTATTGCTAAAATAATAGTAGAGCTATTTGGCATTGACGGTGGAATATCTTCATTAGTGTCTTTTGAAGATCAAAATTTTCTTATTACAACAACAACAACCAAATATGTGTTGAAAATTGCTAATAAGAAATGGGCCCACGAATTTTTAGCGACGCAAGCCAATGTACTTTGCTATTTAAAGAAGGCTGCACCTGAACTTACATTTCCTAGCATTGTAAAAAACGTAGAAGGCCAGAGCCTTAGCTACGTAGACGGTTTTGCCATACGGCTGCTAACCTATCTTGAAGGGGAGCTTTATACCCATGCCACAAAATCACCGGAACTTTATGAGGATATTGGCCGATTTTTAGGTCGATTCTCACGCGCCATGGAAAATTATAGTGATGGGTTTACAGAGGGCTCAGATGCGCTATGGAAACTTGATAATGTCATGGCCTGCAAGGTACACCTTGCTAAAGTTATCGATGAAGATGCAAGAAATCGAATCAGTCGACTGTTTGATGTTTACGAAGAGAACATCTTGCCGAGGCTTCCCTCTTTACGTAAAGCCGTCATCCACGGTGACGCCAACGAGCAGAACCTACTGGTGTCATCAAATAATTCAAAGCGAATATCAGGGTTGATAGATTTCGGTGAACTCCAATTGGCAAGTCAAATAAACGACCTTGCAATAACGCTAGCCTATTCTCTACTTGGAGAAGATGACATAGCCATGGCCTCGACAAAAATCATAGCGGGTTATGAGCGCGAATTCACTTTAGAACCTGCAGAGCGCGAGATACTTTACTATTTAATGGCAATGCGTTTGGTGACCAGTATTACTATGAGCTCCCACGCCGCCAATTTGTTTCCTGATAACGACTATATCGTAGTCTCTCAAACACCTGCTCGAGCATTGCTGGAAAAACTTGAACGAGAAAAATACATTCTGCTGTAAGAGGGCGCAAATGAGCTACATAGAACCCTGGTCAAAGAAGCATAAAAAAGTTGCCGGCAGCGCCGTATATAGTTTGTCCAACTCTTTTGTCGAACCACTTACTAACGAGCAATTGATTGAGTTATCCCTCGAAAGAGGCGATCAGCAGATTGTCGATGAATTTCGACACCATTCTTTAGCCTATACCCCCAGCGGTGGCAGCCTCGATCTTAGGCAAGTCATAGCGAATTTTTACGGACCGGACATTAGCGCCGATAATATTGTTGTGTTTCCAGGTGGCCAAGTCGCCTTGCAGACTGCGGCTGCCGCCGTCTTGGACAACAAAAGCCACGCTATCGTTTTTAGCCCCGGGTATCAGTCTGTTCAACAAGCCCCGGTACAGGCTACGAGCCAGATAACTACCATTCAACGTAGGTCAGTAGATCATTGGCAAATAAACCCCCAATGGGTAGAGGCCGCTATTCAGGATAATACGAGGTACATCGTGATCAACGAGCCTTATAACCCGGCGGGCACGCTGATGAGCGCCCAACTACAACAGCAGCTTAAAGATATAGCCCAAAAAAACGGCATATTCTTGCTATCTGATGAGGTGTACCGATTTCTAGAGCACGATGCCAACGACAGACTACCGGCCATGGCTGATCTCTATGCGAAAGGACTCAGTCTTTGCACGCTCTCCAAACCTTGGGGTGGCTGTGGTATCACCATTGGCTGGATAGCCCTGCAAGATATAGAACTCAAGCAAAAGCTCATTGATGTGCAGTATTTTGGCACCGCCTGCCCTGCTCGCTCCAGTGAAATTCAAGCAATAATGACCCTACGGGCCAGTGACATTATTCTTCAAGAAAAAATGAGGATCATTCACCATAACCTCACGTTGTTAGATCAATTTATTGAAGATTACAGCGATTTATTTGAATGGGTTCGCCCCACCGCTGGCGCTGTAGCTTTTGTCAAATTTAAAGGGCCGTTAACCTCAGAGCAACTTGGCCAACAATTAGCAGAATCAGGCATTTCAATAAAGCCGGCCTATGTATTTATGGCCAACACCAAAGGCTATGAGCATTATTTTCGCATCGGCTATGGTGAACAGAATATGCCCCAAGCATTGTCTGCATTGATTCACTTTGTCGAGGAGAACAAGGATAATTGGCGATAGTTATCGTTGGATTTCTGAGCCCTCCAGAACCGCCTGAACAATTTGCAAATCTTGAACACCAATGCCTGAGGAGAGAAACAACCTCAGTTTCTTATCCGCCGTTGCATCACGATATCCGGTGGCTAGAAAGTCACCAAATTCCTGTAAGTCAGACTCCACTATCACTTCATTTTTAAGCGCAATTGCAGCATTACCGTGATCACAGCCCTGAGCGATAGAGTCGATCAATATCGTATCGGCTTTCTTCAGCAGTGCTGGGGAAAGCTCGACTTTGCCGGGCATGTCTGCACCAATAGCAATGATCAGCGTGTTGTCAAAAATAATATCGGCGGCATCGAGCAAGGCTATTTGCGACGGCGTTGTGGTGATGATGAGATTAGCGTGTTTTGCCATCTGCCCGGGTGTGTCCACAAGGTCAACTTCCCAGCCGTTTTCTCTCATCTCATTTGCAAATATTTGTGTATTAGCCGGGGTGTGGCCGCACACCGTGAGCTTCCGACAAGCTGGGTAAAGCTCTTTTAGCAGTCCAAGGTGTAGACGCGCCTGCACCCCTGTACCCACCATGCCAATAGCGGCAAGCTCCTTGGCTGGCATCATTTCCTGTGCCGCATTTCTGCCTGCAATTGCTGTTCGGAGATCCGTTAGATGGCCCTCATCGTTCAGTACCATAAGGGGCCTACCTGTTCGAGCATCGAATGCAATCATCATGCCCTGTGAGGATTGCAAGCCCTTGTCGATGTTCCCAGGAAAACCTGTGGCTATCTTAAACACATAGATATCGCCCTGTTTTTTGTGCGCTCCTTTTAGGTGTAGATCGCCGCGTCCGCTGAACGGCATATAGATCACGGCCGGAATAGTCACTTCCCCACGACTGAATGCTTTGAATCCCTGCTTCTGTAGTTGCCATACACGTGCATCGCCCGTGGCCTTAAGGGTTTGCTGAATCTCAGCCCAGCTGATTTCGGGCAGCGTTGTGTTGGGTTTTTCAGAGTCACTTTCAAGCAGCATTTGAGTGATAACACCCGTATGAGCATCACCCACTAACGTAAAGCGACTGTCGATCGTACCGCTAGATCCATCACCGTTGGATGACTGAAACGAACTCGAAAATTGGATGACAAAGTGAGCTTCGCCGTTCTTGAAAACGCCTCTTATTGTCAAGTTACCCGACGTAGGATGTAGAAAATCCATAGTGATTTTATCAGTCACCACATCCAGATTAGCTGAGGTGTTGCAATCATTCGTGAGATAAGTGAGGCTTTCAATTGGGCTTAATAAGGCCCTCAACTCAGCGATTGATTGTAATAGCTGCATTATCTACGCCCCCACTCGCTTACCCCAAATGGGACGCTGCTGATCAATAAAAAGCCTAAAAGCCTGTAGGGCGGCTGGCATGGTGGTGCGGCTAAAACCGATGCGGAAATACTGCTTGAGGGAGTCATCGCAATCAAAAATGGCCGGAGGAAATACCAGTATTTCATGTTCTACCAGCTGATTGGCAAGCTCATTAGCACTAATAGGACCCTTGAACTTTACAAACCCTGTACCACCTGCCCTTGGCGATATCCATTCAAAAATATCCGCATTGTCAGCAAAATACTGCTCCAACAGAGCGAGGTTGTCATGAATAATTTGAATATTTTTAGCAATAATAATATCTGACGATCGTAGGGCCATCATCGCTTGAATTTCCCCGGCGCGAGAAAAGCAAACAGCGTAAATATGTTGAGCCTTTAATAACTTACTGCAAATATGTTTGTCTTGACATACTACCCACCCAATCCCAGTACCACCTGCTCCCCAAGGTTTTGACATTGTACTTAACGCTATGGCTTTGTTTGACAGGGATGCCATCGAGGGACTGCGAGTGAGCGGGTCATGCTCTAACCAGCGATACACCTCATCTGAAAATATCAAAATGTCGTGTTCCTCAGCTAGACGAACAAGCGCTAGTTTGCTGTCAAGACTCATCATCGCTCCCGACGGATTATGAGGATCATTAAGCGCTATATATTTGGTGTTTACCTTGATAGCCGCAGCAACGGCATCTATATCCATCTGCCAATGATCATCGGGTGATAGATTCACTCGAGTAATGTCGCACCCCGCCAGCTTAGCTCCCTCTTCAAGTGATTGATAACTAGGCGTAATTACGATGGCGTGATCACCAGCCTGTAGTAATGCCTGTGCCGTTAATGTCATCCCGGTTTGTGCGCCAGGGAAAACCACGACGTGCTCTGCTGAAATGCCCGCGTCGTACAACTGCGATATCTCTTGCCTCAAATCCCAACTGCCGCCGTTATCTGCATAGCCCAAAGAATGGTCATGGTAGTGTTGAACGAGCTGTTGATCGCCATTGTTTTCTGCCATTGCGATAAGTTCCGTTAACATTAACGGTTCTGATGACGACGCGTAAAAACGATGTCTGATATTGATTGTTTTTGCTAATAATTCTTCAGATCTGATTGGGCTATCTAACAGGTGCATGACAAATCCTTAACTTTATAGGAACCTAAATACTTCCGAAATAATGTGAGTATCCAGTGAACAGCCTTTTTACTTCACGTTATAATATGGGCTTAGCATGGAGTCCGGCATGGACCCTACCAATGTTGTGCTTTCAACTTGGTAACACCCTAATCAACGTTCCATAGTCTGTTTTGCCTTGGGCTATGCTCATAAAAGCCTGAGCATCCTTTGCATCCACAATCGCAACGGTATCGATACCCGATTGCAGCAGTGACAAGGCCTCTTCAACCTTTGGGATCATGCCACCCATAATAATACCGCGATCGATGTATTCCCTTGCCTCAGTGACGTCTAGATGGGCAAAGCGACTCTGGGGGTCATCGATATTTCTATAGATACCACCGATGCCGGTCACGAAGATAAGCAGCTGCGCAGTCATCTGTTTTGCCATTTGGACAACCGTGGTGTCCGCATTAATATTAAAAATATCGCCCCTGTCATTTATACCTATAGAGGCCAATACAGGCACTACACCCGTATCCAATAAGCACGCTACAAGCTGCGTGTTAATGGTAGTTACATCCCCTACCTCACCAAAATCAATAGGGTCGGTGCCCCCGCCCGACACTATGGTAGGCTCGCGCCTTTGGGCGCCTATGATTTTTCCAGAGGCGCCATGGCAACCGAATGCATTGACTCCCTGCGCTTGCATGATGGACACCAAATCTACATTTATCTGGCCACATAACACCTGTTTTACCACCTCTAGATCGTCGTCGCTGGTGATGCGCCGACCAGCTACTTTCCGGGGTGTTATCCCGAGTCGGGACTGCATGGCAGAGATCTGCGGACCACCACCATGCAGCACCACAACATGCCAACTGTCGCCTAGCAGACCCAGAATATTTCTTACTAACCCAATACGCTGACCGTCATCAAGCAAAATGTCACCACCCACTTTTACCACCGCTAGCGGTTTCTTTTGGTTCACGGCCACATCCCCAATGAATCAAGCTGGTAGCTGTTATCGTAGCCGGTCATCAAATTAAAGTTCTGTATTGCCTGACCTGCCCCACCCTTAATCAAATTATCCAGGACGCTGGTAACACATAAGGTTTTGGATCCATCGCTATGCGCCTCACTTATTTCAACACCAATTTCTATACGCGCAGAATTTTTGATGGCGACAACCTCTGGAGACATGCCTGTTGGTAGCACCGAAATTAACGGAAAACCGTCATAATACGCCTCATAAATTTGACGCAACTGAGCCTCAGTGATGCCGGCGGGCATGGCAAGTTGAGCGATCGACATCATTCCGCGAGCAATGGGCGCAGATACGGGTACAAAGTCCAGTTTGACCTGCCCTGCTCCAGCTGCGCTTAACGTTTGCAATATCTCTGGCGTGTGCTGATGATTAAACACTTTATAGGTCTTCAAGTTATTACTGCGCAGAGCGTGATGATTCCCCGCTTGGGGATGTACACCCGAGCCGCTTGAGCCGGTTAACGCCACCACCTTAACCGCCGACTCCTGCATGAGCCCCGCGTTCGCCAACGGTAAAAGCGATGTGGCTATACAGGTAGCAAAGCAGCCCGGATTAGCCACATACTTAGCGGTTGCAATTTGCTCGGCGTACAATTCTGGCATGCCATAAACAAATGAGCCGAGCCACTCAGGGCAAGGATGTTGATCGGCATAATACTTCGTGTAGTCACTCAGCTGGGTAAGACGAAAGTCACCTGATAAATCGATAAGCCGAACATCTAGCTCAAAAAGCTCCATCGCGACGGTTGCGGTTATTACATGCGGCATTGCCAGGAATACAATATCGGCGCCTGCGGCACACTCTTGCGGCGGAATATCCTCTAGGACGATATCGCTACATCCCCACAGTGAGCGGTTAACTTCGCCAATCGTTTTGCCTATATGATCTTTACTCGACACCCGCAATATTTCCACATCATCGCGACTTAACAAATGTCGCAGCAGCTCTGCAGCAAGGTACCCAGAGCCACCAATAATAGAGACGTTAGTTTTTTTCATAAGCTATTCTCAGTGTCGTTATCGTCAGCATGAACAATGACTAGGGCTCGTTGCCCATTAGCGACATTTTCATTAGGAAATAAAATTCGTTCGCCGCTTTTTGTCACAATGTATTGAAATTCTTTATCTGTCGCGAGAACATCACCCACATTAAAAGGCGTGAAATTGACCGTATCTGGCGGAAAAAGAAGGCGAAATGCGTCAGTTTGCTTAACGATCTCTGCGGCGACATAAAAGCGTTTTGCCGTTTTTCTCTCAATCGTTAAGCTTTCATCGCCACTAATCGCAGCTCGCAGTCCGGCAATCACAAGAGCGAACTCGGTCATATCATTACTACCGAAGGGTTTTGCACTACCAAGCTCTAGGGTAAAACTCGTGGCACCCAAACTATGCGCAGTGAATGCTGAGAATGTAGCGCTGCTTTGCGTCGTCGTTAAAATAGCTTCGATGCCCCACTGCTCCAATAACGAGCAGTGATAGCCGATCTCAGACCGGTCGACAGGGTTTGGCGATAGTGCAAACTGCCTATAGATAGAACCTCTGATAGCCGTATGCAAGTCATAGTGAATCTTCTGATGAGCTTCTAAACCAAAAAAATCACGACTATATTGTATTAAAAGCCGGCTTCTACAGCGCTCGGGAGAATCCCCATCTTTGACTGCTAAGGTGCCATCAAACAAGCGATTCATGTTTTCATCGATTTCTCGTTGCCCGGCTTTAATTGCCTTTGGGTTGGCGATGACAATCAGTAACGCGTGCCTGAGGGCAACTTCACCTGCCAGAATGTCAGTTACTAATTGATCTATCATTTCAATGGGCGCCGTTTCATTGCCATGAACCCCAACCGACAATAAAATGGAATGGTTGCGTGCACCTCCCTCAGGCTGAAAATATAGAACGCCATTATCCCAGAGTTCTACCACCACATTGTCGTTTATGGTCAGGCTAGGCTTCCCCAAAATGAGAGGCTCGTCTAAGGTAAATTGTACAAAGCTTCGACCGCCAAACAGCTCTTCCTGAAAACGGTTCATCCGGCTAAACCTGCTGAAACTCATAGAAACTTCCCAGTCCCATAATTTGAGTTAGCTCATCCAAGGCCGTCCTGCTCTCAGAAAGTAAACTGGGGTCTGACAAATCCGTGCTGCTCAGCCTCTCCCGGTAATGCTTCTCAAGCCAATGGTTTAGTGTGGAAAATAGCTCCTCAGTCAATACAAAGGCGGGGTTCACCTGTGCCAACTCATCCTCATTTAAAACCACTCGGAGGCGCAAGCAAGCAGGGCCGCCGCCGTTGCGCATACTTTGGCGTACATCGACAAATTCAAGATGCTTGATCGGTGTATCCTGTGTAATAAGGTCAAGCAGATAGGCATGCACGCGTTGATTTTCTTGGCTTTCCATCGGCAGTATTAGAGTCATGTCTTCAGACCCTGGTAAATTGACCAGTTGCGAATTAAACAGGTATGACTTGATCGCATCAGCTAACGATACGAGCCGCTCGGGCGCCTCGATGAAATGAACGGGCTGATCGCCAAAAGCTGAGGCAACCTCGTGAAATAATCTAGACTTATCGGCAAATGCCAGCTCATGCATAAACAAGACATTTTTATTACTTACGCTGACCACATCATTATGGAATCCCCCGGCGTCGATTACCGCTGCGCTTTGACAGCCCATCACCACTTTTCCGGATCTTAACCTGTGTTTACGTGCGATCGCCCTCGAGGCTTCTAAAGACTGCCGCGCAGGGAAGTGAGTATTGCCTTGGGATTCACCAAAATCATGTTTTCCGTAGACAAATAGCTCAACGCCCTGTTCACCATAATCCCTGCAGAGTCGATTGTGATTGGCTGCGCCCTCGTCACCAAAATGGGCCCCGCCCGACAGCGCGTGATGGTGACAAAAATATCGATCATTGGTAAAAATTGTCTCTAATATTTTACCGGTCATTTTGTACTCTATGGATCGATGAAACATGCTTATCAAGTTCGCTGGCGTAAAGTGAACACGACCATCTTCAGTGTCACTACTGGGTGAAACTGTGGCGGCATTAGCGGCCCACATCGACGACGCTGAATAACTCATAGCGAGCAAGTTGGGCGCGGTTGCCCCGACTTTTTCTATCACCGCCTCATCAGTGCCATAAAACCCTAATTTCCTCAGTGTAGGAATATGTGGCCGTTCCTGAGGTATTAAAATGCCCTGCTTTAATCCAAGGTTATGTAGCCGCATCATTTTGGCTAGACCTTCTTTGGCCGCCTGTCGAGGTTGCGATACCAGCTTGGTATTATTGGTTGAGGCCAAATTACCCTCTGACAGTCCGGCATAGTTATGAGTACTACCTATGAGGCCATCGAAGTTCATCTCAACTGTGTGGGACATGGTCAATTTCCTAGTTTTTGATAGCCAACGTAGCGACTCAAATAACGCTATAGCTCTGCGTACCTAACGACGTCATCGATTGATAAGTTAAGGGCGCTGAGTGTCTGGGCAGGCAGCAAAATATTGTTGTCATTGTCGATGCTAAGGCTGCTAATACACGCTGAGAAAGACGCAACATTGCCGCCACTGACAATGTATTGCTTGCTATCACATTTAACTGCCTGACCGACGATAGTGCCAACAGCGCTAGCAGTAATTGTTGCAAGTTGATCTATAAAGGTGTCCACGCTGGGTGCGCCATCAAAAATATCTATCTGTCCACGCCACTGGAAGCCCTCTTTCTCCAGCATCGCCAAGGCCGCCTTGCCTTGGTCATTGGGTCTTCCAATCACTTGCTGTGCCTCTGGAGACAGCAAGTTGACGTAAATAGGCTGCGTTGGCATCAAATCGGCGATAAATTGATTGCCGTTGACTGCACCAAATAAGTCAGCCGAACTAAAATCCATATCAAAAAAATGCTTACCTATAGCCTCCCAAAATGGCGATCGGCCTTGCTCATCAAAATAGCCGCGCAGATCAGCCATGACCTGCGCGGGGAAACGCTCTCTAAATTCAGCCATAAATAAATACCGACTGCGAGACAGTAATTTACCGTTGCCACTGCGACGATAGGACTCATCTAAAAATAAGGTTGCTACTTCGGCAAAGCCTTCAAAATGATTCGACAGGTTAAGCGTTTCAACAGTCACTTTTTTATTCAAAGCCTGACTGCTATGGGTCACCTTATTTAGCTTGTAGGAATAAAATCGGTCATCTTCACCCAGCCGGGCAATAATCCCAGCGGTACCCACCAGCCGTCGGGCATCGGTATCCTCCATAACGAGTAGGTAGTTCTCGCGCCCTGGTCCAGTGACATTCTCAGACAAGCTAGCCATTGCTTTAGCAATTTTTTTGCTCAATGTGGGCAGGTCGGGGGGTAACGTTGTCATACCTGGGTACGCGGCCTTAGCTAGCCGCAGTAAGCCATCAATGTCGTCTTCTCTAACCTGTCTTACAATAATCATATTTGACTACCCAAAAGTAGTGTTGACGTTAACCTAACCAAGTAAGTAGGCCTACAATACCTCTGACATCACGCTACGCACTGATGCATCAAATATATTGACGATGTTATCAATATCGTCAGTTGTGCAAATTAGAGGTGGCGAAAATGCCATTGAATCCAATGAGGGCAATGGACGAGAGATAAGTCCGTTTTCGTAACACTTTTGAGCCACTTTGGCAGAAATTTTTACTTCTTTACCAAAAAATGTTTTGTCCGCCTTGTCCTTTACCAACTGTACTGCAGCAATCATGCCTTCACCACGCACCTGCGCGACAAAGCAATCATGGGAGAACCGACTTTTCAACTGCTCTTGAAAATAAGCACCCACAGCAGCAGCATTATCAACCAAACGTTCTCTTTCGATAATATCTAGATTAGCCATTGCCACTGCGGCACCAATGGGATGCCCTGCATAGGTATAGCCGTGAGCAAAGTTGCCGTATTTGACCGAACCTTCCTTTACTAATTCCCAAATCTCCTCCGAAACGAAAGATGCCGAGTAAGGAAAATAGCCGCTGGTCAGCGCTTTTGCAGTAGTCATCATATCGGGTTTTAAGTCATACATTTCGCTTCCAAACCAAGTCCCTAAACGGCCATAGCCACACACCACCTCATCAACGATAAACATAACATCGTAACGTTTTAGTACTTTCTGAATGGCCGAAAAGTAACCCTCAGGAGGCGGAACAACGCCGCCAGCACCCAGTACCGGCTCGGCGATAAATGCCGCCACCGTATCTGCACCCTCGGCTAGAATCATTTCTTCTAGCTGTTGCGCTCGGCGTGAAGAAAACTCCAGTTCTGTCTCCCCCTCTAGACCGTGACGAAAAAAGTCCGGCGACTCGGTGTGTAGCACATTGTTCATTGGTAAATCGAAAGCGGTATGAAATGAGGGCAATCCCGTTAGGCTCGCGGTGGCAACTGAGGTACCGTGGTAGGCCTGCCAGCGAGAAATGATTTTTTTCTTCTGGGGCCTATTGCGAATATTGTTGATGTACCAAACGATTTTCATCAGACTGTCATTACCGTCGGATCCACCGCTACCGAAGAATACTTTAGACATGTCACTCGGCACTTTTTCCAACAAGCGTTCAGCCAACTCAATCTGCCCTCCGTTCGACATGCCAGAAAACGTATGATAGTAGCTAAGCTCTAACGCAGCTTTTTGCATGGCTTCTGCTATCTCTTCTCGGCCATAACCAACATTCACGCACCATAAGCCTGCCACTGCATCAAGCAGCTGTTTGCCTGAATTGTCCCGCAGGTAAATCCCTTTACCCGACTCAATAATTCTAGATCCAGTGCGCGCAAAATCATCGGCATTGGTTGCGGGATGTAAAATGGTGCTCGCGTCAATGGCGTTTAGTGTTTTCATTTCATCTCACCTATTGCTTCTCGTGAAAGCCGCTCATGAGTAAGGCGTAGCCCCAGCTTCCCTGATGGACTGTTAAGTACAGCTAAGGGTAGAACGACAAGCTATCAAACGATATAGCAATAATTTATATAAAATGTAACAATATTTATCAAATTGATATAATTTCATGTCATTTTGTTAAACAACTACTGCTACTGACCATCGAATAACACAGTGAGGGGCGAAACCATGGAAAAGCCTACCCGCGGAGTCAGCTACGATTCTCTCGACCGCGATCTCATCTCACTGCTCCGCACAGATGCTAGGGCATCTATTTCAACATTGGCTGAGCGTTTAAAAGTCTCTCGTGGCACGGTACAAAATCGCCTAGACAGACTGCTCGCAACTAAAGCAATTATTGGTTTTACCATAAGAGCCAGTGCCAGCATTGATGACGGGGCTATTCGCGCGATTATGTTGATTGAAGTGACCGGCAAATCGACTTCTACAATTATCAGCAAGCTACGTGGACTGCCCGAATTACAAAAAGTACACACCACTAACGGGGCATGGGATTTAGTAGCTGAAATTCAATCGTCGAGCTTAGCGGGATTTGACCAGGTATTGAGAGAAGTACGTTTAATCGATGGTATCGCCAACAGCGAGACCAGTATCTTGCTCAGTACAGTGTAATAGCGAATCATTGGGCTGAGCCAACACCAGCAGTGCCTATCAGAACGTGCTTCGCGCCGCTGTCAGTCAGCCAATAAAAAGGGCCAGCAGTGTGCTAGCCCTCTCAAACTTCAGGCATGACTGCTCCTCAGCAGTGCTACCTAAGCCGCTTTCTCATCTGCGTTCACACCGCCATCAGCATCCGCTTCTTCAGCTGTAGTATCGGCCACTGCTTCAATTTCCGATAACTTAGCTGTCATTTCTTTCAGCTCTCGCTCCAGCTCAGCCTTGTCGTTACGGGCTTCCTTCAGCGACTTCTGTAGCAGATCGGCCGCCTGAGTTTTTTCGGCCAGCTTCTTTTTACCTGCATCCAAGTTTTTCTTCATCCGGATGGGATCAAACTTGGTCAGCTCTTTGATTTGCTCGCGCTCGCTGGCTAGATCTTTCTGTAGATCCTTAATGCGCTGTTTGAGCGTCGTGATTTCAGCCGTCAGGTTGTCACTGCGGTTGTGTAGTTCTTGATTGCGCCGCTCGATTTTCTGATTGGCCGCGGCTTTGCTGGACAGCTCTTGGATTGTTTCCAGCTGCTGCTTGATGGTGCCTTGCAACGTCGCTACTTTTTCCAGCGTGTAGGCGAGTTCTTTCTTGGCGTGCGCAGTCTCGGAGGTTGCGCTGTCAATTTTCCCCTGATATTCGGCGCGCAAACTCTCTTCGAGCTCAATGATTTTTTCAAGTTTGTTGATAGTCAGCATGTTGTCTCTCTAGCCTTTGGGTCTTGGAAGGTAAGTCGCCCTACTTTGGGCGCCGCATTATCGCTTACCCATTGGATAGTGTCCATCGGGAGTTTGATCAACATTTAAGCATTTGCCGGGCAAAGGTCTACCCTAGGCCAGCGGCTATGCTTTGCGTCGATCTGGCATATCTTCGCATTGCGTCTCACAGATCCTTACAGATTTTGAATCAATTCACCCTCTTTAATCTACCTGGACTTCGATAATGTTGTCGTCTCCTTTACGATCAACGAACTTACTGTATGGATCAATACCCACAAACAAGGGTCGTTCTTTGGTAACAATGGTCAACGTTTGCTGTCCGGACTTTACTGGCCTCAATTCCAAAAACAGAACGTTTTCAGGCTGTAGAGCCTCGTAGTCCGGCCGCTTAGTAAAGGCACCTACATCAACAAAATTATCAAACTTATCCTCTAGCTCTACACCTTCACCATCAGCGTAGGCTTTTTTTACCGACGCGGTAACGGTTGTTTCAAAATGACCACTAGCCAACGAATGAGTAGTTGCGTCTATCACCTTAAAATCATATAGCGTGATTTTCTCTAATAGGTCACCCACCAATCGGCGTTCTGCATCATTGCGCGTCAAGCTTTTGAAACCAGACACTAAATCCGAAGCACTGGCGTAAGGTTGGCTTTTAAATCGGTATTGCGCTAACAACTCAGCGAGCATCTGATTAACTCGCAACTCTCCCAGCCGATCCTGTAGCAGGTACATCACAACTGCCCCCTTGCGGTAGTGGATATAACCCTGATTTTCCACCCGGTTGAGCGGTAGCTCTTCAATCACCTCACTCCCCCGCGATGATAAATAGGAATCTAATTCGTACTTCAGAAATCGACGTATCTGCTCCTCGCCGTAAAGCTGCTTCATCACCATTAATGCCGAGTACTGAGCCATCGTCTCCACCAATAACGTCCCGCCTTGCATATAGGCACTGACCAGCTGATGGGCCCAATATTGATGCGCATACTCATGCGCGGTCACATAAGTCACATAGTCAATGTCATTTTCATCCGCAGCGTTGGCAATAAAGCCAATTCGCTCGGAGTAAGGTACCGTCCCAGCAAAAGCTTGAGCAAACGAAGCATAGCCCGGGAACTCTATAATTCGAGCATAATCAAACTGATATGGGCCAAAATTCTGCTGGAAATAGTCTAGCGAAACTGCCATTGCATCCAACATTCGTTGGGCATTTAAGTCATGTGTGGGGTGATGATAAACTTCAAGGCTGACGCCATCATGCTGCTTTGCTGTCAATTCGTAATTAGCTGACTGAATAGAAAAGACGCCTAATATGGGGTTGGTAGACTCGAATCGCCTGATACGTCGATCTTCATCCACCCCTTCAAAGGTCAGCCGTCCAGGTGCAATGGGGGTTTGATTCACGCTCGTTGTCACCGTAATGTCTGACATCACCCAGTCCGCATTACCCACATAATTGCGCTCACGAGCGCCTTCATCTTCTAGCTTTGGCATACGCAGCTCGGCCGGTAGGTCATACTTACGGCGCGTTGTCCGATTCTGCAGTAATACGGAGCGATCAAACCCCAGTTGAGGGGAAAATTCAGCATTGCTCAGAAACGTTCCATTGTTAACTAATCGTGAATCCTCTGCTGCTGTCGAAAATGCCTTGTGAGTACGCTCGGAGCGGAAGGAGATTGTTAACTCTTCTTCAGGAAGCATGGCTTGTGCCAGCGTAAAAATTTGATAGCCATAGTCTTCGGACTCATCAACCCTGAGCACACTGCCCGGAACGTTGATTTCCAGCATCTCTGTATAGGTATCTTGAAATACGAGATGTAACTCTGCGATCGGTGAACTCGTATCATTAACCAAGCGATAGGTTCCTGCAAAGCGGGCCCTGCCATTTTCAGGATATAAATCTACCCGTAGATCAATATTTTTGATCGAAGGTTGCTTGACACTCTCATACTGAAGAAATAATTTCTCATAAGTGGCAAGCCTCTCCTCCCGCTCGTCGCTGGTAACGTAGTCGTTAATTATATTCATCTGATAAAACAACCACGCGCCCGATACGCCTGAAATCAATAAACCCGCCAGCCCAACGACAGCGAGTTTACCTGTCAATCTTGAAGGCATGCGCCGCAGCTGCGATGACATAGAAATACCGACCCCACGCCGCCAAAATAGGTAAGACAAGACGGCGAGCAGTAGACACACTCCACCCCAATAAAGCCGTAGCCACCAGGATTTATCGCCACCCACTTCCGCACCATTCATATCTGAAATAGAAACGAATCCGGTATCGCCAAAGTTGTACAGCGGATGTTCAAATCCCACAGAAACAAGCGTGATCGAACCTACAAGATAGATTGTCATCAAACCCCAGCCTACATATTTGGAGCTGCTTATTGATTGGAGAAACACGGCTAGAATAGCAATCATCAACATATCTACCGAGTTCGGAAGTACAAACCAAAGAAAATATTTATCCAGCTCTATGACGAAATAGCCACGGAAAAACTGAACCACTATTGCAGCCAGAGCAGCAATACACAGGGTGGCGATCAACACTGCGGTAACCGCAATTACCTTTGGAATGAAGTAAGCCCAATTGGGTAATGCGGTTGAATCAATAATCTCGTTCATTCCACGCTCGCGATCTCGCCAAACGAGTTCGCCAGCAAAATAGATCGCAATGATAATGGGGATTATCCCAAAGGAGCCCAATAACGGCAGGATCAAAGCAAAGGTCATTGGCACCGAAGGAGTACCGTAGAGCTCATTGGCGAACCACAGGGCGCCACCTGAATTGGTCAGTCCTAGCAAAAGCAGTACGAAGAATGCTGGACTGCGGAAGATCAAACTGATCTCAAGTCGTGTCCGGGCAACCAAACGAGGCCAGGCCGCGGCCGATTGAGTTGGGTTGGGGAGTTTGTCGACCACACTCGGACCGGTATGCAGTTCCTTCACTCTCTCAGCGGATGCCTTACGCAAATTGCGCACGGATGGGCTCTTCTCGGTAAAAGAATAACGCCAAAAGGCCACGGACAGCGCTACAAGGGAGAGAGCAATCACCAACAAACGGTTGGACGCGAGCGTTCCCTGTAGAGCGACTAACATATTGTTACTTTCTTCGGCACTCCAGTAGCGGGTGGCTTCACCAAAAGCACCCAAACCAAAGGGTTCAAATAGCGCGATCGTACTGCGGTATTCGGGTTGACTGCCGGCGAGCCCAGTCAACAGAAAGTAAAGCACCAGAAAAACAATCACGCCAACGTAACTGAGCATCATCGAGCGCGCGATGCTCGCGACGGCAAAAAAAATAGCCGAGGTAATCAACACATTGGGGGTTCCAAAAATAAAGAATGCATGCAGGTAATGCCCCAGTACAGACGGCCCAACAGTTTCTTGATCCAGCCACGGCATGTGCGAGCCAATAAGCATCGCCAACGGTACTGCCGCAAAACCCAGTAATGCTGCGGTGAAAGCTCCAGCAAAGCGACCCGCTAGATAGTCAAATTTACTGACTTGGGTCGAGCGGACCATGGGGCCAAATCCACTTTCGTCATCTCGCACCACTACGTTGGCGACAAAGGCGGTGGTTGCAAACATATAAAACAGCGACATGATCAGCACGGTTTGTGCAATGGCGTAAGGGCTGTTGACATGAATATTGCCCCCCGATCCAATCTGAATATCTTCCAGCGTGACGGCCCCGAAGGTGAGCAAGAAAAAAATCAAAGCTGTAACGATAAATACCGGGTTTCGAAGTTGATAGCCGAGCTCAAAGCGAAATATTGATCCAAACATCAGTGTACCCCTAGCGACTGATCACAGGCTGCCCTGCCCCTATTCTCGACTTGGCAAGCGTCGTGAAATAAACGTCCTCCAACCCGCCCTCAACACACTTAAAATCTGATCCGGGATCTCCATCAAACAATATATGAATGACGCTTCGTCCCGCCTGCAGCCGGCTCGAAATGATTTGAAACTGTTCCGCATAGGCAGACAACTGGCCTCTAGACACCGTCTTTTCCCATATCATGCCTTTTGTCTCCGCAATCAAGTCCCCGGGCGAACCCTCTAATTGGACCTGCCCCGCAACGATGACCGCCATTCGTGGACACAGGTCAGCAACGTCTTCAACAATATGCGTTGAAAGAATCACCACTACGTTTTCACCAATCTCGGCCAATAAATTGAGAAACCGATTTCGCTCTTCAGGGTCTAAACCAGCCGTAGGCTCATCGGTGATAATTAAATCGGGATTTCCGATCAACGCTTGCGCAATCCCAAATCGTTGTCGCATACCGCCAGAGAATCCAGCGATAGCTTTTTTACGCGCATCCCATAGATTGACCTGCGCGAGCAATGTTTCTACCGTGTCTTTTCTCTCGGCCCTAGTGGCAATGCCCTTAAGTACTGCCATGTGATCCAGCAAATCGTAGGCCGTCACGCGAGGGTAAACGCCGAAGTCCTGGGGTAAGTAACCAAGGCGTGCCCGGATTTTCTCCGGCTCTGCCGCGATGTCGATACCATCAAATATCATCGATCCCGCTGTTGACGTTTGCAGGGTGGCAACGGAGCGCATCAGCGTGGATTTACCTGCACCGTTAGGTCCCAATAAGCCGAACATGCCCTTGGGAATATCCAGATTAATATTGTCTAAGGCACGAGTTCCGTTCGGATAAACGTGTGTTACACCATTAAGCGAAAGCATGCATATCACTCCAATTTATAATGACACCGACTTTTTCCATAATTCGTTATTGCCCACTCCGCAAACCACGACCGCGTTACCATAGGGCGGCGCAAAGCCAGGGGCGGCGTCCCCGCACTGAACCGTTGGCAGGCTCACTCCAGCGACATGAGTTCGCTTCTCCTGTGACTAATAGGGTTTTTGCCTAAAGCCTGATCATCCTCACTGCCATTAGCCACTGACGATCAGCCCTCGATCAAGTAGAGAGATCGGAGACTACGCTAAGCTGCCGCCAGTCAAACGGGTTTTATCCGCCAACGATTATTGAGGGACATACACAAGTCCGACGGTGGGTACCTTAGCCGACACCCCTGTTCGTTAACTCAACATATACTTGTTTGCCTGCGATTCCAATACAATGAGCCTCGATCTAAAGCAGTGACACCGAAAAAACACACGGCCTCTCTGATTATGACCAGACGGCCAACTTAGGAACGATGGTGACGCTATCGGTAGCGGCTAGATGATCAGCGAGATTGCTTCAGAGTTTAGAAAATTCGCGATTTAAGTCGTAGCGGCGTGACGTGACATAGCGCTCCATTGATTCAACTCGCGCCAATGCCCGATCAAGACGCTCACGGGCTTTGCGCAATCGCTGGGTCGGTGCGTCGGAATATTTGAACACCGAGCGCTGCCGGTATTGCTGCTGATCTTCGTCATATTCCATCTCAACATCAATCTCCGCCGCCGACTTATCCCAGCGGGTGGGTCGTGCCGACAGTAAAAAGACCGCGGCCACGTAACCCCAGAAAGCCAATGATCCTGTAAATATGAGTAGCGCAAGTGCACCGAGCCTAATCATCCAAGTAGGCACACCCCAGTGATCAGACAGACCCGAACAGACCCCTGCAATCCATGAGTTACTCCTATTGCGATACAGGTTCATGCCCCATCCAGCACGCTTTCGGTCACTAAAACTGTCGTGCTTTTTACTTACCATGATTTACTCCTTATCAGTTGATTGCTGACGCCAGCTAGAGTGATCCGCATCTAAAATCGACTCCAGTGACTCGATGCGCTCACTCAGCTTGTCCACGATGGCAAGCATGTCATCCAGAGATTCTCGGTCGTCATTACTCAAACTACGACTTGAACGATTAAGACTTCGGTAATGCATCACAATCCAGATAGGCGCAACGAACACCATGAACAGAATCATTGGTACAAATAACATTTCAAACGGGTTCATCGTGCTACTCCTTGTCGCCTATAGTTCTTTATTTCGCATTATCAACCTTCCCTGGCCTGCCACTATTTCTGCGGTGCCTGGTCTATTTTTGCGACTGTTCACCGTCGGCCATTGATTGCTTAAGTCGATTGAGCTCTGCGGAAAGCCATTCGTCTTCTTGTAGAGAGTCGATCTCAGCCGCGAGTCCTTGGCCTTCACGCCCCAACTCTATGGCCTCCAACTCACCTTCCATATTATCCATTCGCCGCTCAAAACGCTCGAATTTAGAAAAGGCATTGTCAAGCTCAGCGCGATGTACCTGGCGCTTGACCGCCATGCGAGTCTGCACTGTCTCAGCACGCATTAGCATGGCTTTTTGCTTCGCTTTTGCGTCACTGAGTTTAGCCTGCAACTGACTAACCTCCTCATTAAGCTGGAAAATATGTTCATCCGTTGACGCTAACTCCGCATCAAGCCCCAGCAGTTCCTCGTCAATAGCGTGTTTTTCCTGGAGCGCAGCCCGAGCAAGATCCTCTCGATCTTTAGCAATAGCGAGCTTCGCCTTGGCTTCCCAAGTACTGGCCTCGTCTTTTATTTGCTCCTGCTTCCGAGCTGCGGTTTTACGATCGGCAAGCACACGCGCGGACGAGCTGCGCACCTCGACTAAGGTGTCTTCCATCTCTTGGATGATAAGACGAATCATTTTCTCCGGATCTTCAGCGCTGTCGAGCAGCGAATTGATATTGGAGTTTATGATGTCTGACATGCGTGAAAAAATACCCATGATGATGATCTCCTATTCAGCGTAAGGCGCTATTGCGGCTGTAGTCATCGATGACCACGCCGCACCAGTAGGCCAGCTCCACACCTAATACCATGATGATAAAGGTAGCGGTTGCGGCAACGACACCCGTGAGGGTTGCGATGGCACTGCAAATAAAAATGATGGCTGTATAAACCGCGAAACGTTCGTCGATAGCGTCCATGCTTGTTACTCCTTCCATGAATGATGGGTGGGTATCCCTACCCTTGGCGAATCCGCCTTTCCGGCGTCTCCTCCATGAATATAGCGAAAGGCGTGCCAGATAATTTTTTGTCAATAAAAACAGCCGCTTGCCAATATTCTCATAATGGGACGCAATTCAGGGGTCACTCATTAATAGGGTTTTTAACACTTTTAATGGTTTTTTTAACCGATAATAGTTATATTAGCCATTATGCAAGCCCAGCCACAAACCATTATTGGTCAGTCCCCCGCTTTGTCGGCTGCCCTGGACCATCTGTCGACCCTAGCGGCCATCAATAGACCCGTCCTGATTCTAGGGGAGCGTGGTACCGGCAAAGAACTTGGCGCGGAGAGGTTACACTTTCTATCACCGCGGTGGGCCAACACGCTAATCAAGGTCAATTGCGGGGCCATTACTGAAACCCTGCTAGAGAGTGAACTGTTCGGTCATGAAGCAGGCGCTTTTACCGGAGCCACCAAACAGCATATCGGGCGTTTCGAAAGAGCAGATGGGGGTACCTTATTTTTAGATGAGCTAGGAGCTATGTCCCTGCGCCTGCAAGAAAAACTCTTGCGCCTTATTGAGTATGGCGAGTTTGAACGGGTTGGCGGGCGTAAAACCCTGCAGGTAGATGTCCGCGTTGTCGCTGCCACCAATGCCGACCTGCCTGAATTGGCTGATCGGGGCGAATTTCGCTGGGATCTCCTGGATCGCTTGACCTTCGATGTTGTCCGCTTACCCCCCTTGCGAGAGCGCCCTGACGACATTGAAGAGCTAGCCACTCATTTCGCCATCAGGTTCACCGCTGAACTGAGCTGGGCGTTTTTCTCAGGCTTCTCTGACGCCAGCCTAGAATCTCTAGTCAAGCACCCGTGGCCAGGCAATGTGAGGGAGCTCAAGAATGTCATCGAACGCTCTTTATATCGCTGGGGGCCGCAAGAAACACCGATTGATCGCATGATACTTAACCCCTTCGATACTAGTAGCGGCATCCATCGCAGCCAACCCAAGGCCGTGGCTGAATCGAGCTCACAGGCGCAGCAGGCGCCGCCTGCGCAACTCCCAGTTGATCTTCGAGTGTGGTTACATGACGCTGAGCATCAATGGCTGCTGCGGGCGCTGCGCGCCACGTCTTTCAGCCAGAAGTTAGCTGCTAACCAACTGGGGCTCAGTTATGATCAGATTCGGAACCTCATTAAAAAGCACAAAGTCAATAGCAGATTGTTACGCGCATCAGAGTAACAATGGTACGTAGATCATGTCCCGACAGTCGCTGAAAACTTTTCTCCGCAGGCGACTGCTTCGATGAAATAATAGTGGCTATAACCCAATTTCCTTGCAGGAACCTACCGCCATGACTCTCCCCCTTAACGACCCACAGCTTCTGAAAAATAAAGCTTACATCAATGGCCAATGGCGCGATGCGGACGATGGGGCCCTGCTCAATGTCACCAATCCAGCAACGGGCGACATCATCACTCACATCGCCAAAGTAGGCGCCACCGAAACTCGATGCGCTATTGAAGCCGCCGACGCTGCCATGGTGGACTGGCGACAACAGCCCGCCAAAACCCGGGCGCAACTTCTCCGGGGCTGGTTTGATTTAGTCATGGCACATCAAGATGACCTCGCGATTATCATGACCGCCGAACAAGGTAAAACCCTGGCCGAGAGTCGAGGCGAAATTGCTTACGGTGCTTCCTATATTGAGTGGTTTGCCGAACAGGCGAAGCGCATTGATGGCGATGTCATTCCCGGCCCAGGGCCTGACCGTCGAGTTATCTGCATCAAACAACCGGTTGGCGTTTGTGCGGCCATCACTCCATGGAACTTTCCCAACGCCATGATTACTCGCAAGGCTGCGCCAGCGCTGGCAGCAGGCTGTACAGTGGTCATCAAGCCGGCCAGTGAAACGCCTCTCTCAGCGCTCGCATTAGCCGAGCTCGCCCACAGAGCGGGCATTCCACCGGGAGTCATTAATGTCATCGCTGGCAGTTCTGGCGCTATTGGGGGTGAGTTAACAAGTAACCCGACCGTTCGTAAACTGAGTTTCACCGGCTCGACTCCAGTGGGTAAGATGCTCGAAAAACAGTGCGCGGCGACTCTGAAAAAAACATCAATGGAGCTTGGTGGCAATGCGCCCTTTATTGTTTTTGAGGATGCCGATATCAATGCCGCTGTCGAGGGCGCTCTGATCTCGAAATACCGCAATAGTGGCCAAACGTGCGTTTGCTCAAATAGACTACTCATTCACGAGGCTGTGGCAGAGGAATTCACCGCAAAGTTCATGGCGGCAACTAAAAATCTCACCCTCGGCAATGGTGCCGAAGCCAACGTGACCATGGGCCCTCTGATCAATCATAAAGCGGTCAGTGATGTCGATGATCTTGTCAAACGGTCAGTCGCAGCAGGCGCTGCACTGCTACTGGGCGGCAAACCCAGTGACTTGGGGCCCTGTTTTTATGAGCCAACGATTCTATCGGGGGTAACGGCGGAGATGGCCGTATTTAGACATGAAATTTTTGGTCCAGTGGCCCCGATTATCACCTTCAGTAGCGAGCAGGAAGCTATTGCTATCGCTAACGATACCGAATTTGGTTTGGCTAGCTACTTTTACACTCGAGATATCGGTCGTGTCTGGCGGGTTTCAGAAGCCCTTGAGTACGGCATTGTTGGTGTCAATGAGGGAATCATCTCTAATGAGATGGCGCCTTTCGGTGGCGTAAAGGCATCGGGCTCAGGGCGGGAAGGGTCTAAATACGGTATCGAAGACTATCTCGAAATCAAATACATCCTTATGGGCGGCTTAGATCAATGATGCGCTTATCAACTACCCATGTGGCGACGCTTTCCGGGACCGGGCGACTTATAAACAGGCTAAACGATCCGTCCTGACAGCGAGCCCTTCATAGCTGCTGCGAATGCGGTGCCCTGATTTTTTTACTACGGACAGCTGAATGAACCCTACCGATCAACTCTCACCGCTGCTTTTGACGGTGGACGCCCATCTAAGCGCAGGCAAACTCGAGGCGGCTATTCGCCTTTTGCAGGAGAGACTAGAGCCTAAACCACCCTATTACTATGGCTGGCTTGTGCTGAGTCGACTGCTTTTTGAACACGGCCAAACCCAAGAGGCCGTCCGTATCGGGCAATTTTCTGAACAGCTTGATTCCCAGGCCCAACTATTTCAGTCCATCCAACGGGCTATGCGCTCCCAAGACTTACTAACTGCACGCACATTAGCCGACAACATGCTCGGTAACGTACCGGGACACCCTCGCGCCATTTTCACGGTGGCCCACATACAGCAAACCCGTGGCGACTTCGAGTCCGCAGCCAACACACTGAGTAACGGTCTAGAGCTCCATCCTGCCAACCTCCAGCTCCGGACCATGCAAGCGAGCGCATTTGAACAGTCCGGTCAGTATCGCCAAGCCATCAAGGCGGCCGAGACGACGGCCTTCATCGCCAACGACTTTCAACACCTGTGGAGCCTTGCCACCTTGCTCCTGCGCCTGGGGAAAAATGACGCAGCGCTCGAGGTCTGTGATCGGATCCAATCATCCCTGGGTGGGGATAAAGGTAAGCGTTGTTCAGTCGCTACTATGCAGGCGCAGATTTATCGTATTTTGGGCAACCGAGAGGCTAGTGTCACCGCTTTTCGTCAGAGTTTGACGCTAGATTCAAACAATGCGGCCGCGTGGTGGGGGCTGGCGGATTTTAAGGATTATCGTTTCAGTGACGCCGACCGTAGATCCATGGAACGGCTCCTAAACCGTATGGAACACGACTCACAACAGCGAAGTCTGGCCGCTTTCGCTCTGGCCTGTGCTGAAGAAGCTAGCGGAAAACTCGACAGCGCGATGGCGTACTACCACAAGGCCAATTCACTGCATAGCGTTCGAGCCTTTGACACCCAAGGGTTTGATGCAGCAATCACTCGGATCACCAGCACCCTATCTGCCACTGCATTGGCGAGGCAAGCGCGTCCAAAAAAGGGAGCCGCGCGTCCTATTTTCATCGTTGGCTTGCCTCGATCTGGTTCAACGCTGATCGAACAGATCCTCGCCAGTCACAGTGATATTGAAGGTACGATGGAACAACCTACACTGCCTGCAATAAAACGACGTGCCCATTTGATCTGTGCGACACAACACAAAGGCGAGTATTTGACCCGGCTCGGCGACCTCTCTGTGGCTGATCTCACGCGGCTAGGCCAATCTTACTTGGATGAAAGTCAGGTTTTTCGCTCCGGAGCAGGAGCATTTTTTATAGACAAGCTGCCACATAATTTTGAGCACGTAGGTCTTATCCACAAAATACTGCCCCAGGCCATCATCATCGACATACGTCGACACCCCATGGATTGCGGTTATAGCCTATATAAACAGCATTTCGCCCAGGGCGTCGAATTTAGTTACCAGCTTGAGGCCATTGGGGGTTATTACAACGGCTATCTCAAGCTAATGGATCACTGGGATAAGGTACTACCCGGCAGGATTCACCATCTCCAATATGAATCATTGGTAGCCCACCCTCGCATCAGTGTGAGCAGTCTGCTCGACCATATCGGCCTCGCCTTTGAGGACAATTGCCTGCATTTTCATAAGACCCAACGTCCAGTGCGAACCGCCTCCAGTGAACAAGTTCGCCAACCCCTCAACAGCAAAGGCATTGGCGCTTGGAAAGCGGTGGAGGCCGAGCTAACGCCACTAAAAAACGCCCTAGGAAATGAAACTTTAACGCGTTTCAGCGCATTTTTATGAGGCGCAGCCACTGTCATTTGGTCGCCAAAAACCAGTGAGTGCATTGACATTAATGGCCTGCAAGAGTCGCTCTGACATTGGCTGCTCACTGGAGGAGCTAACTGCTCAAGCGAGAGCGCCGGTAGCTACTTGGTCTAAGGTGCTATCCAACGCTCGCCCTAACTTATCAATGATTTCGTCGACATGCTCTTCTAGAATGATCAGCGGTGGGCACAAGGCTATCCGGTTGCCGCCAAGCGGTCTGACNATNAGACCATTCTGCTCTGCGGCGGCGGCACAATATTGGCCCACTCGCATTCCCTCAAACGGACGCTTGGTTGCTTTATCTGCCACCAATTCAAGCGCACCGAGCATCCCCATCCCTGACACTTCACCCACCAACGGATGATCAAGAAAAGACTCAAGCTTGGTTTGTAGGTACGCGCCAATAACAGCAGCGTGCTCAAAGAGCCTATCGCGTTGATAAATATCGATCACTTTGGCGGCCACGGCACAGCCTAAAGGATGCCCGCTATAGGTATAACCATGCCCAAAGACCCCCAGTTCACTGGCCGGTCCAGCAATGGCCTCGGCTATGTCACCGCTGACAATGGCAGCAGAAACGGGTACATATGCGGAAGACAAGGCTTTTGCACACGCCATCATTTTTGGCCGCATATTCAATCGAGTTGCGCCAAAATCTGTTCCTAGTCGACCAAAGCCACAAATCACTTCATCGTCCCAGAGTAGAATGCCATAGCGATCCAGTACCGCCTGCACCGCTTCGAAATAGCCTTCAGGAGGAACAATGACGCCGCCAGCACCATTGACCGGCTCTGCAATCATGGCTGCAATGGTGTCGGGGCCCTCCGCAAGGATAAGGTTCTCTAGTTCTACAGCGCGCCTTGCAACAAATTCTGCCTGACTTTCACCTTCATTGGCACAGCGATAATAATGGGGCGCGCCTGTGCGTAATACCCCGAGCGCATCGAAGGGTAGTTGGAAATGCATGTGATTAGGGACCAACCCGGTCAACGCGGCAGAGGCGACTGTCACTCCGTGATAACCTTTCTCGCGAGCAATAATTTTGGTGCGCTGCGGCTGCCCCGATGCCACCGCATAGTAGCGGATAAGCTTAACGAGCGTGTCATTGGCATCCGATCCCGAATTCCCTAAAAATACTTGGGCATTATCTATGGGAACCATGGCAGCCAGTTTGTCAGCTAACTCAATAGCTGCAGGATGGGTTTTACCACTGAACATGTGACTAAAGCTGAGCTCACGCATCTGACGTGTAGCCGTTTCGATGACTTCTTCATTGCCATACCCTAACGACGTACACCATAGTCCGGCCATACCCTCAAGGTAGCGCTTTCCTGCTTGATCAAAAATATAGGGCCCTTCACCTCGAGCAACAATCATCGTTTCGGTTGCCGAAGGGTTAGTGGTGGGATAAATCATTGCGGTCATGGTGGCATCCCCAGTAAACAATAGACGTCAGCCACTAATCTACCGTTAAGTGCACCACACGCCAAGCACCCACAACGGGTAGTACCGGAGATTCTCGCTACTGGGCTTTATTTTTTTCTCTGCCACAGCGCTCACATCGATAGCGAGTGATCAGCTCTCCGCGATGCACCGCAAAGGGATCGGCTGTCATTATTTTCCATTTGTGATGGCCGTTACGGCAGAGAGTCAGCTTAGCCGGCCGCACTGCTTTTCTGGCGCCAAAGGGAAGGACGTCAGCCACCATGATCACTGCTTAGTTGCGTACGCTGGATGGCTAGTTGCCAGGCAGCCATGCGCTGCGCACGCTTTTTGGGCGGCAGATTGACGGTAAACTCACGATCTATACCCCAGACCTTGCTCACCTCTGCACTGGAGCGCCATAACCCGACCCCAAGACCCGCCAAAAAACAGGCGCCGGCCACCGTCGTTTCAATAGCATTAGGTCGGATGATTTTACGACCCAAATAATCCGCTTGTAGCTGCATGAGTAAGTTGTTCACTGAAGCACCACCGTCAACCCGCAGAGGCTTCAAGCGAGACCCTAGATCTTGCTCCATCGCGAGCAGAATATCGGCGTTCTGTAAAGCCATCGCTTCGAGTGTGGCTCTGGCGATGTGCGCACGCCCGGTGCCACGGGTCAAACCACACAGCAGACCGCGCGCATCAGGATTCCAGTAGGGAGCACCAAGTCCCGTCAGGGCCGGTACAAATTCTACCCCGCCACTGTCCACTACGCTGTTCGCCAAGGGTTCAATATCCGCCGCATTTTTGATAAGTCCAAGCTCATCACGCAACCACTGCACCGCTGCGCCACACACAAAAGCGCCACCCTCTAAGGCATACTGTAAAGGGCCATCATCACCCAACTGCCAAGCAATGGTTGTCAATAATCCGGCCTCAGAGTTGACTCGGTTCGCACCCGTATTCATCAAGATGAATGAGCCAGTACCAAAAGTGCACTTTGCTTCCCCCGGTTTGAAGCAAGCCTGACCGAATAACGCAGCTTGTTGATCTCCGGCAAGGCCCGCTATAGGAATACCGTCAGGCAGTCCTGGAACGCCTTTGGTGCGTCCCACAATTGCGCTGGACGCCCGCACCTCGGGCAAAATATTCTGTGGCACCGCAAACAATGACAATAACTCGTCGTCCCATTGTCCGGTGTTGATATTGAGCAGCGATGTCCGCGACGCATTGGATACGTCAGTGGCATGAACCGAGCCCCCGGTCAAACGCCACAGCAAAAACGCATCCATGGTGCCCGCAGCTACTTTTCCCTGCTTTAAGCGACGCTCAATACCCTGCGTGTTGTTAAGCAACCAGCGATATTTGCTGGCCGAAAAATAAGGATCTAACATCAGGCCAGTTTTGGATTTTACCAACGGCTCATGCCCTGCCGCTCGCAGCGACTGACAGAACTCGGTGGTGCGACGACATTGCCAAACAATGGCGTTGTTGAGCGCTTTACCCGAATCTCGATCCCATAACATCGCGGTTTCCCGCTGGTTGGTAATGCCTATAGCAACGATGTGTGTCGACGTTGGGTTGCGTCCCTTGAATAACGCCCGACACCCTTTTAACACCGATGTCCAGATGGTTTCCGGATCATGCTCTACCCAGCCTGGTTGGGGGTAATACTGCGGGAATTCGTGATTAACACTGTTCAGCAAGCGTCCACTAGCATCCATGAGCGCAACTGTTGTGCCAGTCGTACCCTGGTCAATCGCTAAAATCACATCAGCCACCCTGTACTCCTACGATCCGGGGTCGAGAGACACTCTGTAAAAAAAAGGCGCCCTCGGGCGCCCTAAGTCAACTACGCTGCTCCGTAGCCTTCAATAGCTTTGATCTCCAGGTAATCGGTAAAGCCGTGGGCACCCCACTCTCGGCCATTTCCCGACTGCTTGAACCCGCCAAAAGGAACGTCGGTACCGCCAGAGGCGCCATTTAAGTGGATATTTCCCGCACGAATGCGCGTTGCCACTTTGCGTGCACGATCAATATCGCCACTTTGAACATAGCCCGCCAAACCATAGGGCGTGTCGTTAGCAATGCGAATAGCCTGCTCTTCGCTATCGTAAGGAATCATCACAAGCACTGGGCCAAAAATTTCCTCTCGAGCAATCGTCATGTCATTGTTGACATCTGAAAATACGGTCGGACGAACGTAGTAACCACAGTCGATGCCCTCAGGCAAACCCGGTCCACCACAGACTAGCTTCGCTCCCTCGTCGATGCCCTTGGTAATTAACGCCTGAATTTTATCCCACTGCACTTTAGAGACGACTGGGCCCATTGTTGTGGCCGCATCAGACGTGTCACCAATGCACACTTTAGTGCTAGTCACTTCAGCGGCAATGGCTTCAGCATCGGCCAATTTAGCGCGAGGGACCAACATACGTGAGGGCGCGTTACAGGACTGGCCCGTATTGTTATACATGTGTAGCACCCCTCCGGTGACCGCAGCCGCTAGATCCGCATCATCGAGGATAATATTAGGCGATTTACCGCCTAGCTCTTGGGTCACTCGTTTGACAGTAGGTGCGGCATTCTGCGCCACTAATGAGCCTGCTCGGGTCGATCCGGTAAAAGACATCATATCGACATCGGGATGCACTGACAGGGCGGTACCGACCGTTGGGCCGTCGCCATTGACCAAATTAAATACGCCGGCTGGCATGCCCGCCTCGTGCAAAATTTCCGCATAAATATAGGCCGACAACGGCGCGACCTCGCTGGGCTTGAGGATCATCGTGCAACCCACAGCGAGGGCTGGTGCGACCTTGCAGCTCACCTGATTCAATGGCCAGTTCCATGGGGTGATCAAACCACAGACACCAATAGGTTCTTTCACCACTCGGTGGTCACCGAGATCCTCGGTAAACGAGAATGTCTTTAGCACTTTAGCCGCCTCCATGAGGTGACCGAGACCCGCGTAAGCTTGGGCACTTGACGCCAAACTAATGGGGGCACCCATTTCCAATCGAATGGCTTCCGCTAGCTCGCCAACACGCCCTTTATAGATGCCTATAATGCGCTCGAGCAGCGCAACACGCTCGTCAATAGTGGTTTGGCTGAAGGTTTCAAACGCCGCTTTTGCGGCTGCTACCGCCTTATCAACATCGGCTTTGCTGCCAAGGGAAATAGTCGCACATACTTCCTCATCAGCCGGGTTGAGCACATCGAAGTCATGGGGAACTGCTGGGTCAACCCACTCACCGTTTATATAAAACTGTTTGTATTCGCGCATAGCATCCTCAGTTATTGTGTTAGTGAACCTTAGTCGTTAACGTTAACGCCTGTCATTGGAAGTGACGTCGCTTTGTCTGACGGTGACAGTATTGTACCCGTTTTAAACCACCAACGCTGCGGTTGACCCACCACAGTAGCTGAGCCCATCGCACCGATAGCATCCTTCGATTGGACCGTGAAGCGCGGCAACTGAAAGCCTGCCAAACGCCGCGCTAGCCGCCGTCAGCACCCTCGACGCGTAGCACTTTGCGTTTATAAACACATGTCGTCATACTGAATAGAAGGAAAAACATACCGAGGATTTCGCAATGAATCAAGCCATCGATTTCGACGAAACGACGTTATTTCGCGATATGGCGATCCGCGCCTTCAAACAGGAAATTGCGCCCTATTTTGAGGAGTGGGAAGCCCAGCAAACGGTGCCGCGGACCCTTTGGCATACCCTCGGGCAGGCGGGATTGCTGTGCCCGGATGTCGATGAAGATTACGGCGGTGCTGGCACCTCACCAATGGTCACTCTTGCCATGATCGAAGAGCTCTCTCGCCTTGGCTTTGGCGGTATAGCGACAGGCTATGGCATTCACTCCAATATTGTTGCTCCATACCTTTCGCGTCACGGGACCGCCGAACAAAAAGCGCAATGGTTACCGAAGATGGTCTCTGGAGAGTGCGTGGGCGCCTTAGCGATGACCGAACCCGGTGCAGGATCAGACGTGCAAGGTATACGGACACAGGCCGTCCGTGACGGTGACGAATGGCTGCTTAATGGCTCAAAGATCTTTATCACCAACGGCATCCACGCTGATCTTGTTATTGTGGCTGCAATAACCGACCCGGGTAAAGGCGCGAAGGGCACCTCACTCTTTCTCGTTGACGCTCACGCGCCGGGCTTTGAGAAATCAAAGAAAATAGAAAAAATTGGCCAGCATACCTCCGACACGGCGCTTCTGTTTTTTACCGATGTCCGCTTGCCCGCCAGCGCATTGCTCGGTGAGGTCAACAAGGGATTCGCTATTCTAATGGACGAATTACCGCGCGAGCGTTTGGGTATTGCTGCGCAGGCCGTAGGTGCCTCTGAGGGTGCGCTGGCGATCACCGTCGACTATGTCCAAGAGCGCGAAGCCTTCGGTCAAAAAATCAGTCAGTTTCAAAATACCCGCTTTAAACTCGCCGAGGCCAAAACCGAGATCGCCCTGAATCGAGCGCTGTATGAGAAATATGCTGACAAGTATACCCGCCAAGCGCTCACCACTGACGAAGCCGCTATGCTCAAGTTAGCCAGCTGTGAAATGCAATGCAAAGTGGCCGACCAGTGTCTGCAGTTATTCGGCGGCTACGGCTACACAACGGAGTACCCAATATCCCGCTTCTATACCGATGCCCGTATCCAAACCATTTACGGCGGTTCATCTGAGATCATGCGTGAGTTAGTTGCTCGTTCAATACTGGGCCGTGCCTAGGTGGTACTGATCCACACCTAACTGAAGTTTTGTTAAGCCTACCGGAGAGCGACAGCCAGTGCTTAAACCTTATTGCTTAGTGCACACCATTCGTGCGATCGCGGCACCGCTATGTATCGCGCCCTTAATAGCGGCGATCAGCGTACTCAGCTACGCCCAGGAGTCGATGGTAGAGAACATCATTGATGAGCATTGGGCATGGGTATTATCAGAGTATCCCGAGATGCGGCTAGAATATGGCGACCGATCGGGTAATACCTTATGGTCAGACGTCAGTCCTAGTGCTCATCAACGGCGCTATGAGCAACAACAAGCCTTTGTAAATGCCTTGACGGCCATTGAGCCCTCAAGTTTAGGCAGTGAATCTCGCCTGAATCGGACCATGTTACTGCGGGAATTACGAGACGACATCGCCGATTACGAAAATGGCATGCACCTCATGGCCATTAACATGCGTAGTGGCCCGCAGCATCAATACACCATGGCTGAGCGGCTATCTTTCACCTCAGAACAGGACTACCGCGATTGGCTAGAGCGCCTCAAAGCACTTCCCAGTCTACTCACACAGACTCAACGGCTGCTTCAACAAGGCATTGCGCAACAGCGGACCCAGGCAGATATCGTCATGCGACGTGTTCCTGATCAGATAAGCCGAGTGATCACTGACGACATCACAAACAGCCCCTATTACGCCGTCTTTAGAGACATCCCTGACGCTATCGATACCGATACCGCAAAGGCGCTGAAAATCAGTGCCCAACAAGTCATCAGTGAGATCATTAACCCTGCCTACCGCCGTTTTGGCACTTTCATGGCCGACGAGTATCTGAGCGCCACACGACAACAACCGGGCCTAGGTAGTTTACCTCAGGGCAAAGCGGCGTACCGTCAGCAGGTGGCGAAATATACGACCACAGATCTGACCCCAGAAGCGATTCACCAAATCGGTATCGATGAGGTCGCTCGTATTCGTCACGCTATGCTGGGTGTCATTGACGCCGTTGGATTTGAGGGTGATATCGAAGCATTTAATGAGTTCTTAAGAACTGATCCACAATTTTATTACCCTACCCCAGAAGCGCTGCTAGAGGGCTACCAGGCCATCTCTAAACGGCTGGATCCACAGCTCATTCAGCTATTTGGGAAGCTACCGCGGATGCCCTACGGCGTGCGCCCAATCCCAGCAGCAATAGCGCCCGATACTACCACCGCTTACTATATGCGACCCGCCGTTGATGGCTCACGACCCGGTTGGTATTACGTCAACCTGTATCGACCCGAGGTACGACCCATATTTGAAATGGAGGTCTTGAGCGTTCATGAAAGTGTGCCTGGCCACCACTTGCAAATCGCGCTCGCCCAAGAGCTAGGCAATCTTCCCCATTTTCGGCGTAATAGTAGTGTCACCGCCTTCATCGAAGGCTGGGGGCTCTACTCAGAGCGCTTGGGCTACGACATGGGCCTGTACCAAGATCCGTATTCACGTTACGGACAGCTGGTGTATGACATGTGGCGAGCAGTGCGCTTGGTCGTCGATACGGGCATACACTATTTTGGCTGGACTCGACAGCAGGCTATCGACTACTTCAAAGCCAACGCCGCCAAAACTGAAGCCGATATTACCAATGAAATCGATCGCTATATTGGCTGGCCCGGACAGGCGCTGGCCTACAAAATAGGACAGCTCAAAATACTGGCACTCAGGACCGAGGCGGAACAAGCTCTCGGGGACAAGTTTGATATTCGAGCGTTTCATGACGAGCTCCTCGGCGCCGGCGCTATTCCGTTAGATGCCTTGGAGGCTCGTATGCGAGAGTGGCTTCACAGGACGCTCAATAGCACCACCGACCCATAGCCCAGGTTCATGAACGCAAGAACCGATCAAAACCAGTCTGGATTCATGGCGTAGGTGGTGGCGTCGAGCTGGCAAAGTAGCTCTGCCCAGACCGACGTTTGTGGCAGCTCCCAGCGGGCAAAGTAATTCATAGCCTGTAACTTTCCTCGATAAAAAGCCTCATCTGCCGACGCAGATTCCAAGCGTTCAATGGCCGTTATACCCTGCTTAAGCCACATCCAACCGACCACCACATGACCAAAAAATTCGAGGTAACGGACCGAGTTAGCCATGACTAGATCAATATCCTCAGTGACCCTAGCCGCCAGCAATATCTCGGTCGTTCGCTGCAGATCGGTTAGTGCTGTTTCCAGGGCAGCGTGCATGGTAGCAAGTTCAGAAACACCCTCAGCCCGCTCCAAATCCGCTTTAATGGCGTTAACGGCGCGCGTGTAGCCCGCCATACCATTGGCCGGAACTTTTCGCCCCAACAAGTCTAAAGACTGAATGCCCGTTGTTCCTTCATGAATCGGATTCAAGCGATTATCTCGGTACATGAGTTCGACAGGATGATCGTTGGTGTAGCCCGCACCGCCGAGTACTTGAATAGCCAGGTCATTGGCTTTGGGGCCGTACTCTGACGGCCATGTTTTGACAATAGGCGTTAGGAAGTCGAGTAGTTCAAACGCGGCTTCGCGCGCGCTGGATAGCGGATGAGTCTTCCAATCGTCTACCAACTGAGAGGCGTATAAACACAGGCTCCATCCTCCTTCAGCGTAGGCCTTTTGTGCCAAGAGTAATCGCCGTATGTCGGCGTGCTCTATGAGCATGACCGGTTCAGAGAGCGGATCTTTGCAGGATGGTTTGCGCCCCTGAGGACGCTCTCGGGCGTAATCAAGACTGTATTGGTAACCACACATAGCCAATGTTGCGCCGCTGGTGCCGACCATGACACGCGCCTCGTTCATCATATAAAACATGTACTTCAACCCCTGATGGGGTTCACCGACCAGATAGGCAACTGCGCCCTCATCTTCACCAAAGTTGAGTGCTGTCGACGTCTGTCCCCGACCACCCATCTTGTGGAACAGGCCGGCTAATTGAACATCATTACGTTCACCCAGAGAACCATCTTCGTTGACCAGTATTTTTGGACAAATAAACAGTGAGATGCCTTTAACCCCGGGTGGTGCACCTTCTATGCGCGCCAATACCGCATGAACAATATTACTTGATAGCTCATGATCACCCCCAGAAATCCAGATTTTGTTGCCAAACAGTCGAAAAGTGCCATCGCTTTGTGGGACTGCTTTGGTGCGCATATCGGCTAAGCTTGAACCCGCCTGCGGCTCAGACAAAGCCATTGTGCCAGCAAATTCACCCCTTCGAAGGCGCGGCACCCAGGTATCAATCTGTGCCTTGGAGCCGTGAGCCTCTAAAAGATTGGCGTTAGCCGCTGTCACTGCGTGAAAACCATTGGTAGTACTGGCTGCGGCAGTGAGATAACCCGTAGCGCATGAGGACACCACCAAGGGCAGTTGCATGCCACCCATATCATAGTTTTGATCAGGACAAATAAGCCCTGCCTCAGCTACAGCGTCATACGCGCGCTTAATTTCGGGGATCATGATGACCTTTTCACCGTCCCAATCGGGTTGATTTAAGTCGACCTTGGCACGTATCGGAAGGAAGAATTCCTGAGCTATTTTTTCGGCAATGTCTAACGCGGCATTAAACGACTCGCGATTATGATCAGCATAACGCTCGCGGCTCGTCAGAGCCTCGACGTTGAACATTTCATACAAATAGAATTCGAGATCTCGGCGGGATAGGAGTGGTGCTGGCATAAGTTAGGGATCCAATAAGGTCTTTGTCGAGTTTATCAAGGGCAGCTGCGCCACAGAAGACATCTGCAGGCTACCCAGCCAAAGGCGCCCTCCACAGGGCGTAGCACTAGTGATGTAATGGTAGCCAAGTGTCGGGTCTTGCAGATTGGCCACCACCTGCCCTTGCGTATCTACAGCCACCACAAAGCTGCTAACACTCGCGCCAACACTGAGAAAATAAGTCGGCAGTACTGACAGCAAACGCCGAATAAAGGGCTTGTCAGCGAACCCATCAATGCCATTGCGCAAGGACGGCATGGCAATCCAAAACCGATCATCGCCATCAAAATTGATGTTGTCCGGTGTACCGGGTAAATGCTCTATAAACATATCGGCGGTGTGCGCCTTAGGCCCTGTAAGCCAGTAGCGTTGTACCCGTCCCAATCCGGTCTCGTTGACTAAGACATAATTATCGTTAGGGCCCATAGTGACACCGTTGGCAAAGAATAATCCATCCATATGCACAGATACCTTGCCATCGGTTGGCCGATAAGACAGCAGTCGACCCGTCCTACTGCCCTCGAAAAAATCCAAAAGGTTGTCTTCGATACCAAAACGCTGAGAGGCGTCCGAAAACCAAATGGTGCCATTAGCGGCAATGGCCAGATCATCAACAAATTTTAACGGCCTGCCTCGATATTGGTTAACCAAAACGTCAATCTCACCCTGCTCATCCATCGACAGTAACCCGCGCTGAGCGTCTGCAACGATTAAGCGTCCCGTGGCATCAAAATCCATCCCAAGTGGCCGGCCCCCAGTATTGGCAATGACGTCAGGGGTCGTCCCGTCTCGCCAACGGACAATGCGACCGTCAGCAAGACCGCTTACAAAGCTTCCATCGGCGGCACATGCCACGTCCTCTGGCCCGAACCCTGGCATGGACAGCGTCTCAACACTTGCCAGTGCGTTGTTAGGTGAGAACACGCCTGTGAGCTGAGGATTGGTGGGGGCTTGCCACTCTACGGGAATAATGGGTGCTCGAATGAATGCCACGAATAACCACGCCACTACTGCAATAATAATAAACAAAAAACTGGAGCGCGCGAGCGATATCATGTTGGCCTCTTAATCCTTGTTTGTACCCGCAGTCGCTCGCAGCGCTGTCATTGTGGTGATTTCTTGCTCTAGCACTGCCTTCTGTTCCGTAGTGCTCACGGTCACTGAGCGGCCACTAATAGTACGAGGGCGAGTCAGGCGCGTATGCCACGACAAGGGCGAGCACGGCGCTGGCAATACCCGCAATGACCAGCGCCCATCGACTAGAGACGGGCTTTTCTGAGCTAAAGCGATCTACTGCTCGACCGGTGATCATTGCCTGTACCAGCGCTTGTTTTTTCACTAGTTTATAGAAAAGAATAGCGCATACGTGAATTAATATCAGTGTACGGAGCAGAGTCCAGTTCGTCTCATGCCACGCACCCAGCGTCGCTGACCAGTCACCGGCCCAGTAGGCCAGTGGACCTTCAAACAAAATATCGTCACTGGCAAACAGCCCAGAGGTTGCCTGGCTTGTCACCAGTAACAGCAAGGCTACTGTCGACCACCCACCGAGAGGGTTATGGCCCAAGCCAGTAAATGGCTTTCCCCGAATATAATGCCAAACCGCCCTGGGCGAGCATAAAAAATTCGCGAACCGGGCATAGTAACTACCGACAAAGCCCCAAAGGATGCGCGTGAGCGACGCCACTAATAAACTATAGCCTACCCAACTATGCCACTGCATAAGCCCCTCACCCCCAGACCACCACATAAAGGCAATAGCAAGAGGGAAGTACCAATGGATAACGCGCACCACCACATCCCAAACAGGCCAATCACGTTGTCCTTGGCGCATTATTTTTTAAGCAAATCCATGAGGGCAACGACGGTCGCCTTAACACCAAGGGTCACTGCAGGTTTGGGGGTAATTTTAAATAAAGGTGAATGATGAGAAGGAACCGCATCACCCCCAGCAGCTTCCTGCTCAAAGGCCAAGGGAGGGGTACCACCCACCGCGAAGTACACTGAGGGGATGTCGGGATCGACGGTGAAAAAAGGAAAATCTTCAGCACCCATTCCCAAGCGCTCCTCTTCAAAAAAAACGTTGGGGCCCAGCGATGTTGCCCACACACTGCGGAGCTGCGAGAGTAACCTAGGGTCATTTAGCGTAGGTGGTACGCTTTCATCGGAAACGATAACCTGAGGCAGCATGTCCTCGCTTAGACCGGCAACACGCCCCATATTCTCGGCAATGCGCGCAATGCCATCGAGCAGTAGCGTTCGATCGGCTTCAGATTCACTACGGACCGTTAGCTGTAAGCGCGCCTCATCGGAAATAATGTTGTGCTTCGTGCCGGCATGAAAAGCGCCGACAGTAATAACGCCAGGGCGACGCGGCGATAAGCTCCTGCTAACGACGGTCTGCAAGCCTAAAACAATGTGTGATCCAAGGACTACTGGATCGACACCCCTGTGGGGACTTGCCCCATGGGCACCCACACCTCTAATGATAATATCAACTGTGTCGGCGCCAGAGTAAGGCGCTGGATCTGCCACTATCATCCCAGTAGGCACAGTTGATGTGACGTGAAAAGCCAGCGCATAATCGGGCGTTCCAAAAGTATCCCAAATACCCGCTTTGCGCATAGCTTTAGCGCCACTAATCCGCTCTTCCGCAGGCTGGCCAATAAGCATTAACGTGCCAGACCATTGGTCTTTTTGCTCAGCCATGATGCCAGCGGTACCCACCAAACTGGTCATGTGTACATCATGACCACAGGCATGCATGGTGGATACCCTATTACCATCCCAGTCTTCCTGAGTGGCCGTTGACGCGTATGCGAGCCCAGATTTTTCCTTAACCGGTAAGCCATCCATATCCGCGCGCATCATCACCAATGGCCCCTCGCCATTACGTAATATGGCGACAATACCCGTTGTGGCTATGCCAGTATTCGTCTCGTAACCCAGTGCGGATAGCTCTGAGGCTAGACGCTTAGAGGTTTCAAACTCCATCATGGATAATTCGGGGTGCTGGTGAAACCAGATAAACAACTCGCCCAGTTCCTCGTTATAGTATTTTTCAACACGGGACCCCAAACTGTCCGAGGCCAACGTCAACGAACTACAGAGCGCCAGTGCCATCAAGCTGGTCTTTATTATCCCTTTCAACACGATAGTTTCCTCCAATAATGTATCAATCCCGCCAGACAGCAACGGTGTTGCCTGAAGCAGTCTACCCTCGGTTGGTGTAAACTGCCCATATTGATCGTCAACGTGAAGGGCCAGCGGGCCCTCGCCAACCCAAGCTTGGCACAACAAGGCAAGCTCCGATAGCGACTTTACTGCAAGGATTGACCGTTTTTGAACAGTGACCATATTCGATTGCGTTTTGGTAGTTATGGTGTCGAAGTCATCACCCAAAACAGCCAGCAGCGGTTAGCTAATCTCTATAGCGATCATGTCAGCGGTAGAGTTTGTCGAACGCTCGCACTCACCCACTTTCTTTTGCCGTTAGCAGCAGAACTCGAACAATCGGATGCACTTATTCGCAATGGCGCCAGTATCGGCGCAACGCTTCGAGCGGATGATTGGCAGCTGTCAAAATCAGATCTGAGTCTCGGCTATGCTCATTGCGGCCAGCACTTTGAACGCCTTACCTCAGGCGAGGTTCAGCGCGGAACACCGATTGCCGTACAAGTGTATGCACTGAGCGCTGCGAGGAATAATGCCCGCTACGCTTATGCCATCATCGCCGAGGCTTTCCATCCTGATCATGTTGTCAAGGAAAGTCATTCTGAAGCCGTTGACCAACTGCATGAGCGCTTAGGGGAGCCGCTAGCAGTAGCATTGGGGCAACTCAAATACTACCTTGAGCACTCTCCCGAGGATGGCAATCACTGAGTCAGTGCCTGACGCGCTACTTTCGCATGATCTCAGTGCTCCACATCGGGTTAGCTGATGGTGAAGTCAGTGAGCGAACCAGCGCGACGTTGGCGCTTAACCACACCGGGCAGCCAGCGATAAGTCGAACCCTAGGCTGCGCGCCACTTCGGCAGCTGCGGGGCGCTCAGCGGTGGGTCTACTCGCCACCCAAAGGTTCGCGCAGCGGGTTCCCGTACGGCAATAAGCGAGCACTTTACCTTCACCATCAAACACTTGGGCTAGGCCCTTTAGATCATCGCCTGGGAAATTCATAGGATTGACCGGATAACTGATGAAACTAAGACCCGCTGAGATCGCAGCGTTCTTCATCTGCTCCATACTGGCCTGCCCCTGAGACTCGCCATCGGGCCGATTACAAACAACCACCGTAAACCCTAGCTCTGCCAGCTCAGTGATATCGGCTAGTTCGGGTTGACCCGATACCGACAAGGAGTCGGTTAATTTGATCCGCTGTAGCATAATTTTTCCTCAAAAGAGCAAGTAATGTTCACCGCCGATATCCGTCTGACGAACCATCAATTGACCGAACCCCAGCTCAGTCTAGCAGACCTAATTCATCGGCAAGCAGCTGATTGATCTCGGCGCGCGGATTGTCACTAATAGCGAGCTCAGCACCGGTGATCTGCTCAGCAATGTTCCGATAAGTGGTTGAAACAGACATCATTAACGATTCCGGTAACGTCGTCTGTTTGGCAAACTGCTGACGCTCGAGCAACCGACGCTTATCCAACAACAATTCGGGATCGGGACAAAGGCCCAACAATGCCTGGCGAAACGCTTCTTTGCTATTGTCGATAACACGCCCATGTTCATAGGCGGCCGCCTCCCAAATGCGAGAAGAATCAGGTGTCCCCACTTCATCCATATAAATCAGTTCCTGCTCTCCAGCGCGGTTGCGCGCATAGCCAAATTCAAATTTTGTGTCAACAAACAGTTGATTGGCGTCTGCTAATGCGCCCGAAATCAACTCGAATCCTTCGGCCAGCAAGCGCTCATAAATAGCGATATGCTCAACCTTATGGAAACCAAATGCCCGCCAGTGACGCTCTATGTCGCTACGAGCAATATTGACATCGTCGACTTCAGGAATACCGACCAGCCCTCGCATCACGTCTTTGGTTGAGGGAGTAATCAACAGCTTGGTTAAACGTTGATGGCGAGCCAGTCCATCGGGGAGTTCGATGCCACAAAAATGCCGCTCACCGTCATGGTAGGCTCGCCACATTGACCCGGTAATGTATTGCCGTGCTATCGCCTCAATTTTTATAGGCTCGGCTCGCTGGACTATCCAGACGAGGGGGTGTGGGGCTTCAAGGACGTGACTGCGCGCCAAGCCAGCCGCTTGAAACTGGTCAAACCAATGCTTGGAAATACTGTTTAAAGCTGCGCCCTTTCCCGGCACTCCATCGAGCCCCTGCTCACCTCTCCATAGACATTCGAAAGCCGAGATACGATCCGATACCATCATAAGCGCTAGAGGAGCATCAGCAACAACATCATAGCCTCGCTCTTTGATTAATCGAGCACTGTCTTTTGGGGTCAACCAGTAGACTGATCGTACTTTCCCCGAATGAACAGGCTCTCGAGTGCGGACTGCAAAATCGTTGTTGGTATCGAGAACGCGGGACATACGTAGGCTCCTAGTCGGACAGCGGCATTTTACGCCCTGAAGTGCCTTTGAAACCAACTTTAATGTCGGTAACATGCCCAGCCTTCAGCATACAAAGAGTGACCGACCGATGAAACCCGTTTTCAACGCCACCACGACTGTTCATTGGCATCAAACCGCGGCCTACCTCTCGCTATTGTGCATCTTGGCTGTCGCAAGCCACAGTGCCCACGCTAATATTGCTGATGAGGTCATAGAAACGGTAGTCGTTACGGCAACGAGAGGCGATAGTTTGGGCAGTGAACTACCCCTGAGTTGGTCATCCATCGGTAGTGATGCCATAGCGTTTACCGTGCCGCAACATAGTAACCAACTACTGCAACGCGCAGCCGGTACATGGATTAGTCGTAACAACGGACAAGAATCATTAATTTCGTTGCGCTCCCCGGTATTTACCGGTACGGGCAGCTGTGGCGCATTCTTAACCGCTGCTGATGGCATATCGCTGCGTGCCCCAGGATTTTGTAACGTTAACCAGCTGTTTGATGCCAATCTAGCGCAAGCGGGAGCCGTTGAGATCATTCGTGGACCAGCGACCGCGATTTATGGCACAAACGCGATGCACGGGGTTATCGATATTCGCTCTGCCTCTGCAACCACGAGCAAGAACGCCCTACGTATTGATGTGGGTGCGCGAGACTATTACCGAGCGTTAGGAAGCGTTGTACGACCAGAGTCAGGTATTGCCGTGCACCTACAAACCACGACTTATGGTGGCTATCAAGATGACTCCGGTTATGACCAGCAAAAACTGACCCTTCGTCAAGATCTACAGCGGGGTAATTGGGCGATCACTTCGGTACTCGACGGCATGAATATTAATCAAGAAACCGCCGGCTATGTGCAAGGAAATTTAATTTACGAGGACGAGACGGCGAGCAAAAACAATCCCAACCCTGAGGCCTATCGTGATGCATGGTCAGTCCGGGGACATCTCAGCGCGTCCAGAGTACTGAGCGAAACAACCCGTTTCACCCTTACCCCTTACTTCCGCAATAACGCCATGAGATTTCTGCAACATTACCTTCCCTGGCAGTCGACCGAGGAAAATGGCCACAAAAGTCTAGGCCTACAGTCCACCCTGCATACTGAACACGATGCGAGAGGATGGGCGATAGGTGCTGATATTGATTACACCCAAGGTTGGCTTAAAGAAACACAAGATCAACCATTTAGTCCCAATCAGCCCGTGGGGGTTCATTACGACTACGAGGTCGATGCCGTCGTTTATGGCGGCTTTATACAGGGCCACCAAGCGCTAAACGAGCGATGGCGGATTGATGGAGGATTGCGAATAGAGCAGACGCGTTACGACTACAGCAATTTCACCGAGGATGGAAACGCCTGCGACCCCGCAGCAAGCGCCTGTCGCTTTTATCGACCGGCGAATAGAACTGACAGCTTCACCAATGTTTCAGGCAACCTTGCTATCAGCTATGACTTAGGTCCGGTGCGCACTTACGGTCGCCTTGCAAGGGGCTTTAGAGCGCCCCAGGCCGCCGAACTCTATCGACTGCAAGCCGGCCAACAAGTCGCAGACTTAGATGCCGAGCAACTGGATAGCGTCGAGCTAGGTCTACGCGGTACTTATGCGGGCACACTGAGCTACGGCATCAATGGCTATGTGATGCGTAAAAAGGAAGTCATTTTTCAGGATCGGGATCGACAAAATGTCAGCGGCGCTGATACTGACCATAAAGGAATAGAAATTGAACTAGCGTGGCAAATCAACAGCGTGTGGTATGCCCAGGTCGCAGCCAATGTAGCCGATCATGAATACGCTAGCTCGATTCAACTGATTGGCTCACGGGGGGATATTCTCGGTAATACTATTGATACCGCCCCTGAGCACTTCGGTAGTGCACGTATCGGCGCCGAGACCGTTATAGCCAATCGGTTTACCAAGGCCGAGCTCGAGTTCGTTTGGATAGATGACTATTTCGTCGATCCGAACAATGCCAACACTTATGAAGGTCATTCGCTGTGGAATCTTCGCGTTGATATATCCGCTAGCGAAACGCTCACGGCCAGTCTAGCCATTACCAACTTGGCGAATACGCGATATGCGGAGAGAGCCGACTTTGGGTTTGGAAACTTCCGCTATTTTGTCGGCGAACCCCGCAGTGCCATGGTCTCACTGAATTACCAGTTTGACTGACCAGACACCATAAGCAACTCGCGATGACAAAGGGCGGGACTTACCCCACAGCAATCTCCCGCCCCCATGTTTTTTAAACATCTATCGAGACACACATGGCTGACGTTTAGGCGTACGGGCGTAACCCGACTGCGTCGCGGACTCGCGCCAATAACGTGGCACTGTGAGGGCGTAAACGCTCAGCACCGGCCTGTAAAATCGCCTCAAGCTGCTGTGGGTCGTCTATTAGTTGTCGGTATCGCTCTCGAGCGGG
>JGI20159J14440_10000167_pt1 | contig 47346 bp, 44 predicted proteins | sample COG_09_FD_14440 | JGI IMG/M metagenome (IMG submission 14440) | reverse complement strand
AAATTTTTATAAGTTTGATTTAAAGCAGAATTAATACTTGAGATAATATATTCTTTTTTTTTATAATAGGGTATGATAACACTTATTAGATCCATTTGATTAGATTATTCTAATTTTATATTTAGTAAATAGAAATGAAAAAAAAATTAATTCTTTTTATGCCTACCATTGATATCGGAGGAGTTGAAAAAAATTTTTTCTTAATATCAAATTATTTGTCAACAAAATTAAAGAATATTTCAGTCATAACAACTTCATTTACCCAAAAAAAACAATTTTCAAAAAAAATTAATTTTATATCCCTTCAAAATAAATTTTATGATAAATTATCGAGAAGATTAAAATTTTTATTAGCACTAATCTTATTGTTAGTGGAGTTAATTAAAAATACTAATTGTACAGTTTTTAGTTTCCAGGCAAATATTTATTGTATTTATTTATGTAAGTTAATGAATACGAAAATAATAGTTAGATCCAATAGTTCACCAACTGGTTGGTCTAAAAACATTATAAAAAAAATAATTTATAAAAATGCTCTATCTATTGCAGATAAAGTTATAGTAAATAGTCATGAGTTTAAAAAATTAATTAAGAGTAAATTTAATGTTAATTCAGTTTGTATTTACAATCCTCTTAATAAGAATGAAATTATTAAAAAAAGTAAAACAAAAATTAATCTAAATTTTTTCCAAAAGGATACTCTAAATTTTATCAATGTTGCAAGGTTTGAAGATCAGAAAGATCATAGAACCTTATTAAAAGCTTTTTGGAAATTAAAAAATAAAATTGATTACAGATTGGTGTTAGTTGGCTCAGGCAGTAAAGAAAAATTTATTAAAGATTTTATTCAATCAAAAAAATTAACAAATAAAATAAAAATAATCAAAAACAATAGTAATCCATTTCCTTATATCTTGAAATCTAAATATTTTATTTTGGCCTCTAAATATGAAGGTTTACCAAATGTATTATTGGAAGCCATTACGTTAAAAAAATATATTATTTCGAGTGATTGCCCTACTGGTCCTAAAGAAATACTGGATAATGGTAAATATGGCACTCTATTTAAATCTGGAAATTCAGATGACCTTTGTAAAAAATTAATATTAATATCAAAAAAAAAAAATCTTAATAAGAAAATTTTAATGGCAAATAAAGGACTTGAGAGATTTAATTATAAAAAAAACCTCAATAATTATTTTAAACTAATTCTTCCATTTTTAAAAAATTAAGCGTTAATTTTTTTTAAGATTGTCTCAAGTGATTTAAAATGTTTAAAAATTGTGTATTTTGAGATATTTTTTTTTAAAATCACTTTTTTGTAAACCCGCTCATCCGAACTAAGTTTGTCAAATTCTATAAAGGAATTTAATAGAGCGCCCTCTTCATTGCTGTTGAAAAGAATTCCTCCTCTTCCATTATCCAGTATTTCTTTAGGACCATTTGGACAATTACTCGAGATTACAAATAAATTACTAAAAGCTGCTTCTATTATAACAAACCCTGGATCTTCCCATAAAGATGATAAAACAAAAAGATCAGAGTGCTTCATATAACTAAAGATATTTTTTACATAACCTTTTAAACAAACATGGTCTGAAATATTATTTTTTTTTATATAATTTTGAATTTCAGATTTCCCTTCTCCCTCACCTAAAATTATTAATTTATATTTCTTCTTAATTTTCAAAAATTTCTTAAATTCTTGTAAAAGATATAAAAAATTTTTTTGCTTTGTCAGTCTTCCTGCGGCTAAAATGGTCTTAGTGCTAACTATATCATTATATTTATCAATCTTTCTATTCATAGTATTAATATTTATAATTGCATCTGGAAGAAAAAGAACTTTTTGGTTATTAAAAATTCTTGCTTCTTTAATTTGTTCTAAAAGATCTTTTGTTGGACAGGTTACATATTCTAAAATTTTATTAGAAAATTTCCAAATATTCTTTCTTAATATATTTAACTTTGGAAATCCAGATATTCTTAATATTGTTTTTATTTTTAGATTAAAAATGAATTTTAAAAGAAGTGGTAAGGTAATAATTAAGTGGATGATTAAAATTTCACTTTTGTTTTTGTTTAAAAATTTAATTAGAGGAATTATTGACAAAGTTGCAATTGTTAAGTAAGAAAATCTACTTCTTAAAAACCCATTTTTTGGAAGATATTTAAAAAAATCTTTTTTGTAAAATTTTACAATTTCAACATTGTTTTGTTTCAATAAATCTTCTGATTCATTCCACTCTCCACAAACATTAATAATTACTGGTTTAAAGCTACCCTTAGAGTATTTTTCAATGCTAATAGCAGAATTGATTGTGGAATAGTATGTTCCAACTTTATTTAAACATGGTGCCCAATATAGAATTTTTTTTACCATCAAATATTTTTATAATATATATTTATAATAGAAGATTATTTATAATATATATTTATAATGAAATATTCTTATGATAAATATGAATAATAGTTATTTATTCAAATGAACTCAAAAAACATTGTAATTTTTATGCCTTCAATTGAGAAAGGTGGGGCTGACAAAAACCTTTTTGTAATATCCAATTTTTTATCTAAAAAATTTAAAAATATCTCTATTATAACTGCATCTAAAGTTGATAAAAATAAATTTGATCATGACATACAAATTTTTTCACCAAGATTATTTAAGTGGAATAAATTTGGAAGAAATATAAAATCTTTAATTTCAATTTTTATTTTAATAAAAATTTTTATTAAAAAAAAAGATGTTTTGGTTTTAAGTTTTCAATCTAATATTTGGACAATTATATTGTGCAAAATATTCTTTAAAAAAATTATTACTAGGTCGAATAGCTTTCCTGATCATTGGACTAATAATAATATTAAGAAATATATATTCAAAAAAATTTATCCACTTGCTAATCACAATATTGTAAACAGCTTACAAACAAAAAAAGATTTTATAAAAAATTATAAAATTAAACCAACTTGCATTTATAATCCTCTAGACATTAAAAAAATTAAATCTCTTTCAACAAAATTAGTCCCGAAAATTTTTAAAATAAATAAATTGAAAATTATAAATGTTGGAAGATTGTCTGAAGAAAAAGATCATATAACTTTTTTAAAAGCTTTGCATGCTTTAGGTGACCTAATCAATTATCATGCGGTAATCATGGGTCAAGGAAAAATGAAAAAGAGGATTGAAGAATTTATAAAAGAACACAATCTTAAAAAAAATATAAAACTAATAGGATTTAAAAAAAATCCCTATCCTTTTATAAAACAGTCCGATTTTGTTATTTTAACTTCATTACATGAAGGTCTTCCAAATATTTTACTTGAGGCCATAGTTCTTAAGAAATTTATTATTTCCAGTAATTGTATTTCTGGACCAAAAGAAATATTGTCTAATGGCAGTGGTGGAGGATTATTTAAAGTCAGGGATTTCAAAAATTTAAAGAAATTAATATTGTTTTATAAAAATAATCCATCAATTGTAAAAAAAAAAATCAAAATAGCTTTTAAAAATATTAATAGATTTAACTATTATAAGAATCTTAATCTGTATTCAAATTTGATAAGATCTTACATTAATAAGAAAGATTAAAAGTCTAATATTTTTTTTGCTCTGATTTTGTATGTGTAATTTTTAGATAAAATATAAGCATTTTTTTTAATATTATTAATTTTAAATAATTGATTTTTAACTTGTTTGATTTTTTTTTCCCAATTATTTACATCTAGTTTATTTATTATTATACAATTTTTTTTATCTGTTAAAATTTCTTGGAAGACCTTTAAATTACTAGTGATGATTAGTTTACCTGTTGCTAAATAATCGAATAATTTTAACGGTGAAGTAAATTTTGCTATATTTCCAATTCCACCTAAAGATCTTAATTTTTTTGTGTTGGAGGGCATTAATAAGATATCCATCTTGGATAAGTGTGACTTAATTTTGCTATAAGCAACACTTGGATAAATCTTCAAATTTTTTGGTATATTTTTCTTTAATTTTTTAACTTCATAAGGTTTTCCACCATAGATAAAATAATTATTTGTTTTGTCTTTTTGTGACAAAGAAATGATAAAATTTGAACCTTTGCTCTTATCCAAACTACCAAAGAAACCGATATTATATTTTTTCTTTTTTTTTAATTTTTTAAATTTAAAATTAAGAGATGAGGCGCTCGGTATTACATGTATTTTCTTTTTATCAATTTTAAAACTGTTAATTAAATATTTTTTAACTGAATGAGTAATTGCTACAATTTTTATAATATTATGATTATAAAAAATATTAAAATTTCTATAAAAAAATTTTACTAATCTACTTTCATTTTCTAAGTCATGATGAACTTCAATAATTACTTTTTTTTTTAAAAGATTTAATAAAATTAATGTAAAAAAATTTCTTGTAATATAAATTTCAGTTTTATTTAACAGTCCATAAAATACAGCCCACAAAGAAAATAAATAATAATTAATTCCTAGTGGAAACTTATCAAAAAATTTTAGTCTTATAAATTTTGGTGATTTTTGAATACCATAAAATTTTGATAGTGAGGTTTTTAAACCAGTGTCAGGAACTATAAGCTTGATATCATGTGAAAGTTTAGCAATTGCACTACATGTATTAACGACTTGAATACTTCCTGGATTAGAAGAGGGTGTTGATGAGTTAAATAAATAAGCAATACGCATAAAGTTTTAAAGCATATTGTTTTTGTACCATAAAATTAAGTTTTTAACTGAGGCTCTCCAATTACTAAATTTTTTTTGACCAATATACTTAAAAAGTTTTTTATTATCTCCGTGAGTTTTTAGTATATCTGCTTGTTGCAATTTAACTTTAGCAATTTTAGGTTTAATACCATTTTTCATCATAAATGAAATTACATTTAATAAATTCATAGGTTTGTTAGAACAAATATTTAAAACATCATTTTTTTTTAGCTTTTTATTATTTTTTAACAATCTATGTAAAATTTCAACTACATCATCTATGTGAGTAAAATCTCTAGTATGTTTACCAAAGTTATGAAGTCTAAATACTTTTTTTTTAAAGTAACTTTCTATAAACTTTAACATCATCATATCTGGTCTCCCCCAGTTTCCGTAGACTGTAAAAAATCTCAAACCAGTTAAGTTTAAATTATAAAATTTATTGTAAATATAGCTTATCTCTTCATTAATCTTTTTAGACAGCCCATAGATATTTTTTGGTGATATATTTTCTGACTCTTTAAGAGGAAACTTTTTACTCTCTCCGTAAACTGAACTTGATGAAGCATAAAATAATCTTTTGACTTTATATTTTTTACAAGCATCAATAATATTAAAAAAACCCAAAATATTAGTGTCTATATATTTTCTAGGATGATGTATTGAATACCTTACTCCAGCTTGAGCTGCTAAATTAAATACAAAATCAAACTTATATTTTTTAAAAACTTTATCTATTGTAAGCTTATTAGTAATATCACCTTTTAAAAATCTAAATTTTTTATAAGGTTTTAAATTTTTTACTCTTTTATTTTTTAAACTTACATCATAATAATTATTTAAATTATCAATACCTACAATATGATAATTCGAATTTTGAAGCAAATAGTTGCATAAATTGAACCCTATAAAACCTGCAGAACCTGTAATTAGTATTTTCATTAAAAGTTAAAATATATAAATTAATTTAAATTAAAACTAAAATTTTCATTTTTAACAATTATAGATGAATAAAAAATAAAATTCATATATTCAAAATAAAAATTAAATATTAATCTTAGATCCAAATAAATAAAACTTCCTCCACTTATCTTTGTTTTTTTCAAAAGTATATTCATTTACAATGTAATTTGATCTTTTTAACCATAAATAAACATCATCAAAAGTTCTAAATTCTTTTCCCATAAAATCATGACAACTAATGCACCAGTTTTTAATGACTAAATTAGAGTTTTCTAAAGATTTTAATAAATTCATTTCAGCACCTTCAATATTGACTTTTACAAAATCAATAGTTTTAAGATTGTATGATTTTATTGCCTCCTCAAAAGTTAATTGTTTAATTTCAATAAAATTTTGATGAGGCGTATTATCAAGCAAAACTCTATTATTTTTTTCATCTATTTCTTGTGAAAACTTAATTTTTTTATTTTGATCTCCTACAGCATATTCAATAATAAATAAATTTTCTAAATTTAAAATTTTTTTAAGCTTTTTTAGTCTTCTGCAGCATGACGGATCAGCTTCGATCGCAAAAATTTTTCCCTTAGTGCCTACTAATTTACAAAATTCAGGAATTTCAGATCCATTCTCTACCCCAACATCAACAATAATATCTCCATTGTTTGGTTTATACTTAAAAAGAAAAAGATCTAAATCTGAATAATTTAATTGAGGATTGTAAAAACTTACTGAACTTACTGCTGCTGAATTTTTCCATATATATATCCAGTCTAGCCCATCAAAGTTTACTTTTACAAATTTTCCCATCAACATTGAGGCTCTCAACATTGAAAAGAATTCGGCCAAGTAAATTAATTTTAATTTAAAAAACTTTTCTGAAATTTTTCTTAATAAAAATTGTAAAATTTTTTTAAATAACATATTCAGGTGTTTTTTTCTAAGTCATTATTAAAAATATTAAATATAAACTTGTTATTATTAAGCTTTTTTAATTTTTTTTTAATCAAACTATGATTTGTTAGAATTATGTAAATATCGAATTTTTTAAAATCTTTGTCTTTAGAAATTAAGTTAAATTTTTTTGCAATATCTCTATTCAAAATTGGATCAAATCCAAAAATATTTTTTTTATTTTTTTTCAATTTTTTGAAAATCTCTAATTGCATAGAATTTCTTAAATCAGCAACATTTTCTTTATAGGTTAGTCCACAAAGTAATATTTTCTTATTTTTAAAAATTTTTTTATTAATCAATTTATTGATTTCAGTATAAATTTTTTTTTTCATCGAATTATTTATACTTCTGCCAGCTAAAATAATTTTTGTATCAAATTTATTTACCTTGCTAATATAAGATAAATAATAAGGATCTACCGGTAAGCAATGTCCCCCGACTAGTCCCGGTTTATACTTTATAAAATTCCATTTTGTTGCCGCTAAGTTTAAAACATTATTAAAATTTATATTTAATTTTTTACAAACAGTAAAAATTTCATTCATTAGTCCAATATTTACATCTCTTTGAATATTTTCTATCACTTTAGCGGTTTCTGCTTCTTCTATGTTCTTTGTGAAGATGATTTTTTTTGCTAGGTTTTTATATAAACTAAAAATATTTTTTATTTTGAATTTATGTGGATATGCTAATATTTTATCAATTCTCTTTAATGAATGGTTTTTATCTCCAGGATTAACCCTCTCCGGACTATAACCAATAAAAAAATCTTTTCCTTCAATTAATTTACTTTTTTTTTCTAAAATTGTCTTACATAAATTATTGGTAACACCAGGATAAACTGTGGACTCGAAAAAAATAATGTCTCCCTTTTTTAAAATTTTTGAAATATTTTCTGAAACTTTTTTTAAATGACTTAAATCTGGATATTTACTTTTTGAAATTGGTGTTGGCACAGCTACTATAAAAAAATTTGCACTTTTAGCCTTAAAAACATCATTTGTAAAAAAAATTTTTTTTTTTGCAAAGTCTCTTTTTTTAAATTCATTGAAAGTATCTCTCGAATTTTTTAAATCTAAAATTCTTTTTTTATTAATGTCAAAACCAATTGTTTTAATTTTTTTTGACAAATTTAAAAGTATTGGTAATCCAACATATCCTAATCCAATTATACAAGGTTTCAACATTTCAAATTCCTATAGTTTAAATTTTCTAAAAAACAATTGTAAATTAATTAGGGACCAAATTAAGGCTGGGTTATAATATTCTTTTTGATGTTTAATTAACATCTTTTGAATATTCTCAAAATTTAAATATTTATCAGAATTAGAATAGTACTCTTTGCTTAATATTTCTTTAGCGAAAGTATTAAGTGGTCCTTTTAACCATTTTGCATATGGAGACTGAAGCCCCCATTTGCCTTTTACTAACGAATGAATTTCTTTATTAAATACCTTTTTTAGTAAATTTTTACTTTTAAAAGAATTTGCAAATTTTTTGCTCTCATTCATCATCAAGAACTTGTTAATTAAATTCACATCAAGCATAGGTACGCGAACTTCTTTTCCTTGACTCATAAATATCTTATCATTTCTTAATAAAAAATCATTTGGGATAACTGAATCTATATCTAAAAAACATACATGATTTAGTCTATTTTTTAATTCAAAGTCATTGCAATGGTTAAACTTTAAATCATTTTTATTATACCTCTTCATATTTTTATAATATTTTTCTAGATCTTTATAAATATTTTGTTCACTAAAACTTAAATAAATATCTTTAGGATTGTTCATAAATAATCTACGAAAATTTTTAGGACCGAAATTGATATCAAAATTTTTCAATAAATTTAATTTTTGAAGTAAATTTATAATGTAAATACTTTTATAGCTGTCATAACCTGTAAAAATTTCATCTCCTCCATCTCCTGTAATTAAAATTTTTTCTTTTATGGTATTTGCCATTTTATAATTTAGAATTGAGCATTGATTTGCTAGAGGTTCTTCAAGAATTTCTACCACTTTTTCTGCAGTATCTATAAAATCTAAGTGACTTATCTCTATAGGAAAAAATGGAGTTTTGTAAAATTTTGCATTTTTTTGAGCTGTATAAAAATCTCCATTAAATTTTTCATAGTCTTTGTAATAAAAAGAATAAATATTAAAATTATTATTAAATTTTTCTCTCATGGCAGAATAGATAACATTTGAGTCCACTCCTCCTGATAAAGATAATGCTATTGGAACATCTGAAATTAATTGAGATTTGATAGTTTGTTTTATTGTAGCTTTCATGTCTTCATTTGAATAATTGTTTTGCTGAAGGTTAAATTTTAAAAATTTTTTAACTGAATATTTTGAATTCTCTTCTTCAAAAACTAATAATTCACCAGGAGCTAATTTATAAATATTTTTAAATATTGTTTCTTTTAAATCGTTTCTTCCAAAATTAGAATAATGATGAACTGCATCTTCATTCAATATTTTACTTTTAGAACACTCTAGCAAAGATTTTACACTTGAAGAAAAATGAAATTTTTTTTCATAACTGTTAAAATGATAGTATAAAGGTTTAACGCCTACCTTATCTCTCACCAGATAAAGTTTTCTATTTAACTTATCCCATATTGCTAATGCAAAAATACCTGATAATTTTTTAAAAGCATGAATATTGTATTTGTGGAATAGAAATAAAATTACCTCAGTATCAGAATTTGTTATAAACTTGTAACCATCATCTATTAATTCTTTTTTTAAGTCTTTAAAATTATATATTTCTCCATTGTAGCTAATTGTTAAATTTTCAAAAGTCATAGGTTGATTTGCGAAAGAGCTAAGATCTAGTATCGAAAGCCGATCATGCAGGAGTGTAAAAAAATTATCTATATAAATTCCATCAGCATCAGGACCTCTAGATTTGGTGAATTTTCTCATTCTCATTGCAAGAGAATTATCTTTAAAATTAAATCCGTTTATTCCACACATGATTTATTTTTTTGAATTTTTTATATGACACCACTGAATGGGCGAAGCAAACTTAATGTTCTTATTCACTTTTTTCCCCAATATACTGGGAAAATATTTTGGTTCTAAACCATAGCTTGGCCTTATAATTTTTATATTTTTATTACTTAAATATTCACCTTTTTTGATAAATTTTGAGGAATATATTGATCGCCTAAATTTTAAAGATAATTTTTCATCATGTGTTGGTCCATAAATTATTTTTCCTTTTGTCTGATGTGCTTTTAATAAATCATTCTTTAAATCTTTTACTTTTGAAGCTTCAAGAGAAAACTTAGAATCTATTCCTATTTTACGATTAATGCATACATGTTTTTCAATGAAACTTGCGCCATTATGAATGGCTGCTATAGGACCGCTGTGTCCAACAGTATGATCAGAAAAACCAACCTCACATTTAAAATTTTTTCTCATGTCACTAATTGTCGACAAATTCAAATTTTTCAAATCAGCAGGATAAGAGCTTGAACATTTTAACAAGGCAAACTTTTTAAAGTTCTTTTTTTTAAAAAGTTCAATTAGTTCTTCGATTTCTTTTTTTGTGTTTAATCCTGTTGAAATTAAAATTGGTTTTTTTAATTTAATTAATTTTTCTATCAAAGGTAAATGATTGCTCTCGAATGATGCAATCTTATAAGCTGGTACATTAAATTTTTCTAAAAAATCAATATCCTTTTCATCAAAAATTGAGCTAAAACATTTTACTTTATTCTTTTTTGCAGTATCAAATATTTTGTAATGCCACTCTCTATATGTCTGGCCTTCTGAATATAAATCATATAATCTTCTTCTCTTCCAAATGCTTTTTTTATCTTTAATGATAAAATCTTTTTTATGAGAATCCAAAGTTAAACTATCAGGACTATAAGTTTGTATTTTTATGAAATCAGTACCACTTTTTGCTAAAATTTTTATAAGTTTAATTGCATTGGATAATTTTCCACCATGATTCCCAGAAATTTCAGAAATTAGTACAGGTTTATGATTTAAGCTTATTTTTTTCTTTCCAATATTAATCATTAATTGTGATAAATTATATAATCCTTATTTGTTTTATAGATATTAAACCCTAACTTTTCAAATATTCTTTTTGATGGATGATTTTTTTTATATACATATGCATGTATTTTCTTTTTATTTTTTTTTCTAAATTTATTAATAAGATTTTTTAACGCCTTGAATGCATAGCCCTTTTTTCTAAACTTTGCTATTATTAAATAACTAATTAAGTATATATTTTTTTTTTTTTCAAGTCTTACTATTCCAATAGGATTTTTACCCTGATAAATTACTCTAATGAAATTTACTTTTGAATTAATACTATTAAAAAACCATTTTTTATGATCTTTTAAATTAATTTTTTTTTTTTTAATTGAATTTTGTCTAACAGATTTTAGATTAATCCATCCATACGTAATTATAAGATGATCTTCATGTAATTTTTTATATGATAATTTCATTTTTAAGAAAATCTATTTAAATAAGATTTTTTCAGCAGACGTATAATGAGTTTTAAAAAATTTTAATTCATTTTTTGAAATTTTAATATTTTTACCTTTAGACTTATTTGGTGTTTTTTTTAATATTTTTAAAAAACTTCTCTCAGATAAATCTGGATTACTTTTAATCCAACGACAGATATCTAAATAGTCACTATAAGCAAATTTATTTATATTAATGAATTTATAATCATTTTTATTAATTTTTTTTGTTTGATCAATTAAATTTACATAAATTAAATTCCAAAACCATTTTACTTTACAAATGATTGGTAATTTATTCCACTTAAGAAATTCATCATTTTTTGGGATTAATCTACTGAAATTATGATGAAAATAAATTCCTGAATTAGTATGACATCCAATATTTTTTTGTTTATTATAAAATTTTGTATCTTTTTTGTTATACCACCCTTTTTTCATTAAAGACTTACATGTGCTTAATGGGTCTCTATATAAAATAATTATTTTGCACCTTGTTCTTTCGTATAAATTTTTTATGTTTAAAGAAAGGTAAGAACTGGACTCAAGATAAATCTTTTTGGATGTTTTATGTGTCTCAAATGACTCTAAAAAATATTCATAATTAATTTTAAAGTCATTAAATTTAGAGTATTGATAAAAAGATGTTAGTAAATTATTTCTTTCATGGTGTGCTTCAATTTCTGAATTTTTTTTGAACAATTCTTTAAAAAGTAAAGTTCCACATCTACCTGATCCAACAACAAAAACAAACTTTTTAGGATATTTTTTTTTTTTTATATTTAAAAATTTTTTAAAATTCATCTTTTTTTATAAAAATACATTGATTTGATAATATTTGAACTTTGAAATTTTCATTTATTTGTAAAACTTTTTTTAATTTATCAATTTTTACAGTAATTGCTTCAAAATCGTATTTGCGAAATTTTGTGTCCAAATTATTGTTATTTAAATTAAAAAGGCTTAAAAATTTTTTATATAAACCCTGCAATGCTAAAGAAAACTTAATCATAAAAAGATTATTTCTTTTATACTTTAAATTTAAAAATAGTTTTGCCCAAGTATTAACTATTAAATCACTAGATAATGAATTATTAAATGAATTATGCAATCGACTATTAATTAATTCAAAATTATCTTTGCTTACTTTCTCGGGAGTTGATTTAATATAATATTCCTTTATCTGTTGTAATAAATTTTCTTTAGAAACAATTTTCTCACCCAGTGAATTGGCTAATCTTCCATGTTCTATATTTTCTTTTAAAGGGCTGTAGCAAAAAATTTTTTTTTCAACTAATGCAGCTTGAAAAGCTGTAGTACATGAGTTGTGTATTAGTATATTTGCTGAATATAAGGAAGTGTTAAAGTTTTCATTATTATCTATTGTTACATTTTGAAAATTTTTTAATAGATCAACCCAAGTTTGTTTTTTTTCTACTGGGTGAGGTCTTACTACAAAATTAACTTTTTTTAAGTTTTGAGCTAAAAAAACTATCATTTCTTTAAATAACTCAAAGTTTTTTTTTGTTATTTCATAAATTTCTTTTATTTCATCAAAGTACTTATTTGATCTTGAAAAATAACCAGACTTATTTAATTCCTCTAAAATTTTTTCATAAGTCTTAAAACCATTGACTAAGGGAAAATTTAAAGAAATCAATACTTGTTTTTCTTTATGTTTAAAATCATTGTGCCAATATGATTGAAAATTTTTTTTCCACATGTCTAATCTAGACGATCCAGTAAGTAAGAATTTATCTTTAAAAGTAGGGAAATGATTGATTAGCGTTTCGTATTCTTCTCTTCCCCAACAAAATATTTTATCAGCATTTTTTAGTGATTCCTCAGTAAATCTTGTTTCAATAAAATTTTTAAAACTTTTTTTATCTTTTATAATTCCATTTTCCTCATCTAATGATGTAATCATAAAACCTTTTTTAGATAACAATTTAAGAAGTCTGTTTTTTCTTTGATTGTGGACTAGACTCTTTGTATGGAATATGCCCTCTTTTAAAAGATTTTTTTCTAACAAAAATTTTATGGTTTCAAAATTAGAAATTATAACTTTGCCACCTTTTTTGGCAGCAATAATTGCCTTTAATAAATTAGAGTCTTCTTCTCTTGAAGATATTTCTGTCTGAATATAAATGTTCACAAGCTAATACTCAAAAACTAAGAAAGTTTTGAAACCAATTTAGATATTTTTTTGTCTTCATCATTAATTTTTTTTAAAATTTTTTTGGCTTGTACTGGGGAGGACTTAATTGCTAATTTTAATAAGTTCATCCAATTCACATTATTCTTTCTTCTTGCGGAAGTAATTTTAGTAATAATTTTATTATAATTTTTTTTCATAATTTTGAATTACCTTTTTTAAATCTTTTATAGACATAAAATCAGTATTAAAATTACTTGAATATTCAAAGCCTTCTTTTACTTTTTTTGCTTTAAATTTTTTCAAATAATATTGTTTAATTGGATTGTTATTGGTGTTTAATATAGTATAAAAGTTTTTCATTTCTAAAGTATTGTAACTATCGCTTTTTGATATCATTTGTTCATGTATTTTTTCACCCGCTCTAATACCAATAAATTTATTTTTTTTTGTGGGATCTATTGCTCTTGCCAAATCAGTTATTTTAAAACTCTTCAATTTTGGAACTATAATTTCACCGCCATATGAGTTTTCTATTGCCCACATTACATAAGAAACACCCTCATCTAAACTAATATTAAATCTGGTCATATTTTTATCAGTAATAGGAAAAGTCTTTTCATCTATCAAACTTTTAAATAATGGATAAACAGAACCTCTGCTTCCAAAAACATTACCATATCTTACAACAGAAAATTTAATATCTCTTTTGCCTTTTATGTTGTTTGCAGATATAAAAAGTTTATCTGAACAAAGTTTTGTTGCACCATAAAGATTTATAGGTGCACAAGCCTTATCTGTAGATAAAGCCACAACTTTTTTTACATTATTTGATAATGCTGCTTTGATTACGTTTTGAGAGCCAATTATATTTGTTTGAACAGCCTCAAAAGGATTATACTCTGTAGAGGGAACTTGCTTTAAAGCAGCTGCATGTATAATGTTTTCAATTCCTTCCGAAGCTGATAAGATCCTTTCGCTATCTCTTACATCCCCTATATAAAACCTTATAAATGGATATTTTGAATGAGGGTATTTTGAAGACATTATTGATTGCTTGAGTTCATCTCTACTAAAAATTACTAATTTAGAAATATTTTTTTTAAATTTAATTAAATTGCTTACAAAAGCATTTCCAAAACTTCCTGTTCCCCCTGTTATTAAGTAAGAGTTTTTAGACATTATGATAAGTTAAATTAAATCAAATATACTTTGAACAATCAAACTAATCTCCTTTTTTTTTAAATTTGGATATATTGGTAAAGATACTTCTTTTTTATAAAAATTATAAGCATTTAAAAAATTTTTTGAGTTTAATTGATATTTTTTTTTATAATATGGCTGCATAAATATTGGTATATAGTGAACTTGTAATTTAATCCCTTTTTTGTACATTTTTAGAAAAAAGTCTTTTTTATTTATCTTAAATTTATCAAAATCTATTTGTAGAGGATATAAATGATAAGAATGATATACATTTTTTTTTTCAGTTGGAGTAACAATATTCTCATTATTTTCAAACATAAAATTGTAAGATTTAGCAATTTCTCTTCTTAATTTGACAAATTTATCAATTTTCTTTAATTGTGATAAACCTAAAGAACTATGAATATCACTTAATCTATAATTATAACCAGGCTCTTCAACCTCATAAAACCATAAAGGTTTTTTGACATTTTTTATCATTGAATGACTTCTTAAAATTTTTAACTCATCATCAAATTTTTTATCATTTGATAAAATTGATCCTCCTTCACCTGATGTGATAGTTTTTACAGGATGATAACTTTGTGTTAAAAAATCAGCAAATTTACAACCATATCCAATATCATTTTTCAACTTTGATCCCATGGAGTGGCATCCGTCATTAATAAGATAAAAGTTATATTTATCAGCTAAATATCTTAAATTTTGCCAATCACATGGATGGCCAGCAAAATCAACACCTATTAGTGCTTTAATTTTTCTTTTATTTTTTTTTAAATAATCTTCAACCCTATTAGGATCTATCGTAAATGTTTTGTCATCTATATCTATAAATTTTGTTTTAGCATTGCAAAGTTCAATACAATTAGAAGTCGCAAGAAATGAAATTGGTGTGGTTATAATAGTATCTCCTTTTTTCCATTTTAATAATTTACCAATCATATTAAGTGCAGAAGATCCATTAGAAACAACCGTACAAAAATTTGTTTTAAATTTGCTTGCTAGTGCTAGCTCAAATTTTTTTACAAAAGGCCCTTGTGTAAGAAATGAACTCCTAAGTACTTTAGAAACAGCTTCAATATCATTTTCAGATATTGTATGTTGTCCATAATTAATAATTTTTTTCATTAAATATAAATTTTATTTATCTTGGATATTTTATTTTTTTTTAAGTAATTAATTACATCTTTTAATCCAAAATATTTATTTTTCCTGTATAAAGCATTAAAAATATTTTTTATTAAGATATAATCCTCAATATAATCTAAAGTAAGCCTATAATTCTTAAATGAGTTTTTAAAATCTACCTTTAAAATATTAAATTTTTTATGATTTTTTTTAATATAGGGGGTTACATGCTCTTTATCATATTTTGTTTTTGCATTTTTAGCACTCTTTTCAAGTGCTCTTAAATCAAAAATTTCTAAATCGTATCCTTTTGGAACTGATCTTATTGGATAAGTATTAGATAAATAATCAAAATTTTTTTTTTTAACATATTTATGGATAAAATTATCTATAAATTTATAATCTAAAAGAGGACAGTCTGCGGTAATTCTTAATATTGTGTCAGCTTTATATTCTAATGCACATTTATAATACCTATCTAGTACATTTAAATGACTTCCTCTAAAGTACTTAATATTATTTTTTTTGCAAATTTGAACTATTTTTAAATCTTTTTTTAGATTTGTTGTTGCTACAATTATTTTATTTAAATATTTACTTTTTTTTATTCTTTCAAACAAATTTAAAATAAGAGGTTTTCTATTAGCACCATTCATTAAAACTTTTCCTGGCAATCTTTGGCTACCCATTCTTGCTTGAACGATACAAATGATCTTCATTTTTAAAACTATTTAGTTAAAAGTTATTTGTCTTTTATTAAAGTTATATTTACATAATAAGTTGTTGTTTAATTTAAGGCAAAATATCAACAGATTTTTTGGTCAAAAAAATTATAGTATTAATCATATATTATTAAATTTACATTAGACTAAATTACTATTATTAAGGCTTTTAAAATGGCAAAATATATCTTAGGAATTCAATCTTATGCAAATCATGATTCTGGAGCTGCAATTATAAAATTTGGAAAAAATATTAAACCTGAAATTATTGCAATAAGTGAAGAGCGTTTATTAAGAAAAAAATATCCCTATACATTTCCTATTCACTCTATTCTTTATTGTATGAAGTATTTTAAAATAAAAAAACTAAGTGAAATAAATTTAATAATAAGTGACTGGATTCGTGAAAAAAAATGGCTTAGATCTGGACCATCATATAATTATCAAGCTTTTGATTACATAAAAGAAAATTTAAACTTTAATAAAAAAAAAATTATCCAAATAAACCATCATTTAGCTCATGCTGCCAGTACTTATTACTCAAGTAAATTCAAATCATCAGCAATTTTAATCGTTGATGGTAATGGATCTGATGTAGAAACAAATAGTTATTTTATTGGCAAAGGAAATAAAATTAGATTATTAAAAAATTATAAATTTTATGGAATAGGTGCTGCTTATGGAGCGGTCACTAAAGAAATTTTAAATTTAAGAACTGGAGGTGAGGGAAAAACTATGGGCCTTGCACCATATGGTAAATTTAATAATAAACATAAAATTCCAGTAAGAATAAATGGTATTGAGACAGACTTTAGCAAGTTTATGCTTAGAATGCCTTACTCTGACGTAATGAATCATAAAAACAGAAATTTTAGACCTAACGTAATTAGGAGTAAAGTTAAAAAATCAAATAAAAAAAATGTGATGAGTAAATACTTTAGAGATTACGCTTATATGATTCAAAACACTTCTGAAAAAGTAATGAAAAAACTTGGTGAAGATTTATTTCAAATTACAAAAGAAAAAAACATATGTTTAGCTGGAGGTGTTGCTCTAAATTCTGTTGCCAATGAAAAAATGTTTCGGTCAAATAAATATAAGGACATGTTTGTTTTTCCTGCTTGTTCTGATTCAGGTATACCATTTGGATTAGCTATTTGGGCTTATCATAATATTTTTAAACAAAAAGCAAGAATCCCATTTGATAATGCGTATACAGGTATTAAGTACACAGATAATGAAATAAATTTTATTTTAAATAAATTTAAAATAAAATTTAAAAAAGTAACTCCAAAAGAAATAGCAAAACTAATATCAGATGGAAATATAATTGGTAATTTTCACGGTAAAAGCGAGTATGGGCCAAGAGCTTTAGGAAATAGAAGCATTTTAGCTGATCCTAGAAAAAAAAATATTAGAGATTTTATAAATAAATATATAAAACACAGGGAAGTTTTTAGACCATTTGCTCCAGCTATATTAGAGGAAGAGTCCTTAAAATATTTTCACATAAAAATATCTCCCTTTATGCTTAGGGTTACAAAATGTAAAAAAAAAAATAAAATACCTTCAGCACTTCATGTGGATAATACAGCTAGGGTGCAAACAGTAAATAAAAAACAAAATTATAAATTTTATTCAATAATCAAAGAGTTTCAAAAAATTACCAAAGTACCTGTATTACTCAATACTTCATTTAATAATGCTGGAGAACCACTAATTGAAGATCCCTTAGATGGAATTATCTCAGCCCTAAAAACAAATTTACATTATATCGTTTTAGAAAATAACTTAATAAATCTTAAAAAATTTAACCCCTCAAATAAAAAAACTCTTTTAAAAAAATTAGAATTTTATAAAAATATACTAATTAAAAAAAATGAGGCAAAAGCAATTAAAATTATTACAAAAAGATTTTCTAAAAATGAATTAAAAAAAAAAGTTACAATTAATAATAATATTGCACAAGACCATTGTCTAAAAAGAGTATTTGAAAAAACCAGAGAATATTTAAACAATTTTGATAACAACAATCAACTAGTCGTTATTGGAAGTAATGATCATACTAATATTTTTATAAAGTTATTTAATAAAGAACTTTTAAATATTAAAAATATTAATTATTTTGAAATCAAAAATAATGATATTTATAAAAAAAGAAAAAAAATTAGTATTTTTAAAAAGCTAAAAAAAATAAATTACAAACTTAAGAATTGTAAATTCTACATATCAAGCTTTCAACACATGAATAATTTAAATGAAATGCTGTTAAAGCACAGTCATCAAAATAATATTTTCTTACCTTATGATAACAGCTCAAGAAGCTTGATTGATTATCATTATATAAAAATATATAAAGGAAAAAATAAAATATATAGTAAGGAATTATTTTAGAATTATTGAAAAGATTGTGTTAAAAATTCATTTAATTTTTTTGATGATCTGCCATTAATATTCCCCAATAAAGATTTAAGAGAGTATTTATTGTTGTATTCAGAGTTTTTTTTATATTTTGTATTTTTAAAATATCTTAATTTTCTCACAAAATCTCTTTCATCCAATGCACAACTTTTATTACTTAATCGCAAATCCAATATAAAATTTTTTTTATATAAATTGTTTTTAAAATTAAATAAGGGCAATATGATAAATCTGTTAGCAGCAATAGTTTCTAATAAAGCAGTGGTATTAAGACCAATTATTATTTTTGCATTTTTTAATAATTTCTCACCAGTTCCTCCAAAAACATATCTACAATTTTCAGGAAGGTTATCATTTTTTTTTTGTAAAAAGCCATCTTTTTCTTTAATAAGAATTTCGATATCTTTATTTTCTTTTGCAAAAGTAATTAAAATTTTAATTACTTTATCATGAATTTTTTTCCAATTTATTGATGATATATTTTTATTTAAACTTGAAAATTTTTCTCTAAATTTTTTTGAATGAATTTTTAAAAATCTTAAAGGTGATCCTCTCAATGGATCAATAGTATAATAAATTATTTGGTTCTTAGGAGTTATCTTTTTATATTGGAAACATTTATCAGCACGAGCACAACCGATAACCTTAATTCTATTTTTATTAATAATCTTAGCGTCTAAAATATTTTTTTTTTCTTGCTCAGAGTAAACTGCTATTGAATGACCTTCAAATCTACCAATATGTTTTGCATAAATTTCTCTTGTAACTAATTTTTCTGAGGGGGTATTCACTCCTTCTTTATGTAGAACAATAAATCTAATTTGTGATTTTGATGAAGCTGCTTGTAATTCTCTTTCAGCTTTGTAACAAAAATTAAAACTTATAATAGCATCAATTTTAATTTTTTCTTTTAATTTATCTAAAAATTTTTCTAAAAAGATTTGTAATTTTTTTTTTGAATTAATTATGTCCTTATCATTTATTAAATATTTATAGTCATGAAGGAGATGGTTCTTAATTATTACCGTCTCAAATATAATCTTAAAAAATCTTCTTGGACAAGAATAATAAAGTACTTCTTTATTATATTTCTCCTCACTGGAAAGTAAATCCTCATTTCCTCCTAATTTTTGAAGTACAACAGCTTTATATTTTATTTTACCCTTAGGTAAGATTCGTTTTATTTTAAAAATATTTAACATAAATAGAATAGCCAAAAAATAAAACATCTTATTTTTTACAAAAAAAGGTATCAAAATTTCATCAAGGGATTCTATAAATTTTTGACAAAAATTATTCAAATAATTTTTCAGAATCATATTTTAAAATTTATCTTTTTCATTACATATTCGGCAAACTTAATATCTTGCCATTCATCAATGTCAGTTGAAAAATCATTATCTATTTTAAAACCATAGATTTTTTTTCCAGAAATACTTTTAATTCTTTTTTTAAAATTAATTCTAAAAAATTCAAAATTTCCTGTTTGCCAATATATTTTGGGCAATTTTTGTCGAGGTGCGTTATAGAATTCTTTAATTTTTGAATTCAACGCTGGGCTTAATATATCATTTTTTATTTTCCACATTTTATAAGGCGTGTTTTTAGTCTCAACAATTGCTCTCATTGAATCTAGAGATTCATCTTTTTTAAAAATTTTGTAAGCTTTAGTTATATATTTTATTTTTCTTAATGGTGAGGTTGGTCTTAGAATTAAACCATTTTTAAAAACATAATTTTTTTCTTTAAATTTTTCTAAAGTAAAATTAACAAATTCTATATCTCTGGAATTTGCATTAGATATTTTTTTTGGCCTTAAAAAAGGAACATCAATACCATATTTAAGAGATACTTTTTTAATCTTTTCGGAGTCTGTGGAGCAAATAATTATATTATTTTCTTTAATTTTTGAGGCAATTTTCAAAGAATAGTAAATTAGAGGCTTGCCACTCAAATTTGCTAAATTTTTATTTTTTATACTTTTACTTCCAGACCTTGCAGGAATAATAACTAACAAATCAATTTTTTTCATTAAAGAATGCTTGTTGCGCCACCATCTACAACTATACAGCTGCCTGTCATGTAATCATTTGTCTCCACCCCAAAAAAATCTATATAAGGATTATATTCATCTACCTCAGCCATACGTTTTAAAATAGTTTTATTATTATATTTATTTATGAAGCTTTTTTTTTGTTTATTTTTAACTCCTCCTAATATTAAACAATTTACTTTTATTTTTGATTTTGCGTAAAAAGCTGCTAATGCTTTAGTAAATCCTATCATGCCTGCTTTTGCTACAGAATATTCCAATGGTTTAAACCCCTTAAATGATTCTTGTGTTTCATAAATACTTTGATCGGGTCCTACTAATCCATATATAGATGAAATATTTAATATATTTCCAATTCCTTTTTTTTCAAAATATTTTGATACGTGCTTAGTAATTATAAAAGTTCCAAAAATGTCAACTTCAAGATTTTTTTTCCACACATTTAAACTATATTCTGAAAATTTAAATTTTTTTAATTTTTTTTCGACTGCAGGATTAAAGGATGCATTATTAATCAAAAGGTTTATTTCATTTTTATGAAAAATTTTTTTAATTAATTCTTTAACTTTTAATTCGTTGAGAATATCACATTTGAAATAATCATTTCTTTTTTTCTTTATTTTATCTATACAAAAGACCCTATGTCCTTTTTTTTCAGCATATAATCTAAATGATGTTCCAATTAAACCCTCTGATCCAGTCAAAATAATATTTTTTTTTTTCATTTATGATATATACCACTGCATATATTACACTTTATGTTTAAAATCAAAAAATTAAAAATACCCACTCTAATTGCTGAAATTGGTATCAACCACAATGGTGATTTAAATGAAGCGAAAAAGTTAATTGATTTAGCAAAAAAATATAACTTTGATTACGTGAAATTTCAAAAAAGAGATTTAAATATTGTTATACCAGACAGTCATAAAATGATTAAAAGAGAGACTCCCTGGGGAATTATGACTTATATAGATTACAAAAAAAAAATTGAATTTACTAAAAAACAATATGATGAAATAGACAAATATTGTAAAAAGATAAATATAAAATGGTTTGCATCGGCATGGGATATTAATAGTCAAAAATTTTTAAAAAAATATAAATCAAGAGTTAATAAGATTGCATCTGCAATGATAACAAATAAAAAGTTTATTGAATTCGTCGCTAAAGAGAGAAAAAAAACTTTTATTTCAACAGGTATGGCTTCACTAAAAAATGTAACAGAGGCTGTAAATATATTCAGAAAATATAAATGCCCTTATGTTTTAATGCATTGTGTGTCCACCTATCCCTGTCCAGAGGAAGAATTAAATTTAAATATAATTAAATTTTATCAAAAAAAGTTTAGATGTGAGACCGGTTATAGCGGTCATGAAAGCTCGGTTTCTCCTACAATTCTAGCCTGGTTTCTCGGTGCTTCTGTTATTGAAAGACACATAACACTTAATAGATCAAATTGGGGAACAGACCAAGCAGCTTCATTAAGCGAAGAAGGTTTAAAATATCTCAGTTCTACATTATTTAAATTACCAGCATGTCTAGGAGACGGGAAAAAAATATTTACCACTAAAGAAAAAAAATTATCAAAAAAATTTAGATATTGGCTTTAAATCAGTAAGTTGAAATCATTTAAAAGTTTATACGACTCTTGTATGTTGCATGAAATCTTTTTGTTTTTTCTCACATGACTCATAAAAAACTTAATCTCATCTAAAAATAAATTGTTTCTATTAAAATTTTTGAAACTATAAATCTTAACTTTATTATTTTTTTTAAAAATCAATTTATTATTATAATAATCAAAATTAATTTCAGAATTAAGGCCTGATATTTTCCATGATCGAGAATTATTTTTTTGCAGGTAATCTAAGTGTATATTTCCATTAACTTCTTTCTTAAAATAAACGAAATAGTCAATTATTGAGTCTGAGCTAATACCCAAAAGTTTATTTTTTTGAGTTAATTTGACAATTCTAAGGATTTCACCAAAAAAATATTTAGCTAAATCTAAATCATGACTCAACGTAAGACTAATATCACCTCCCATTTTTTTTTGAGACGCATAACTCTTTTTGTAGTTTTCACCAGGATGCCAATTAGGCAAATATTCACCCCACTCACTTCTAAAATAAAAAAAAGGTCCATTTTTTTTTTTATTCAAAATATTTTGAATAATTTTAATGGCTGGATGAAATCTCATCATATAACCAACCATAGTTATGATGCGATTTTTTTTACATACCTTGATTAAATCTAGTAAATTCTTTTTATTAAAACCGACTGGTTTTTCGATAAAAAAATGAATTTTGTTATTTGCTAATTTTCTTGCAGTATTTAAATGTAAATCAGTTGTATTACAAACTAAAGCTATCTTTGGTTCATCTTTCAAGGCCTCAGAAATTTTTTTAAATACTTTGAAAGTAATTAATTTTTTATTAAGTTTATTAGTACCTTTTTCCCTTAAAAAAATTATATTTTTATAACCAATTTTTAATAAATTCAATGCATGTCTTTGACCAATAGATCCTAACCCGCAGATCAAAATTTTAATATTTTTGTTAACCATTTTATTTAATTTGTATTAACTTTTTGTTCTTAATTTCAAATATTTTATCACATTTTAGCAATAAAGAATCTCTATGTGAAATAATTATTAATGTTTTAGTTTTATCTAGATTGTAAATGCTATCCATAATTTTTTTTTCAGTTTTAATGTCTAAAGAACTTGTAGATTCATCAAAAATTATTATTTGAGTTTTTTTATAAAGTGCTCTTGCAATACCAATTCTTTGTTTTTGACCTCCAGATAAAGTAATCCCTCTTTCACCTATAATTAAATTTAAATCTTTATTGTCTTTTAAAAATTCATCTACCTCAGAATATTGTATGGCTAAATTCAATGCTTTCTCATCGACTATTACTTTATTATCAAAAATAATATTATTTCTAATAGTATCATCTAATAAAAAAGTTTCTTGAGGAACATAACCTATAATATTTTTCCAAGAACTATCAAATGTATTAATATTTCTGTCATCTATTTTAATTTCTCCTTTTGAGGGTTTAATTAGCCCCAAAATTAAATCTACTAAAGTTGTTTTTCCACTACCTGTTTTACCTATAAGTCCTATCTTTTCTCCTTTTTTGATATCTAAATTTATTTCATCTAAAATATTTTCATTATTTTGATAACAAAATGATAAATTTTTAATCTTAATATTCTTAAAGGATGCTATTTCTTTTGTTTCTAATTTTTGATGAATTACAGTATCTAAGTTTTTAATTTCATTTACCAAATTTTCCAATGAAGCGTAGCCTCCTCTTAATATTTGATTATTGTTAATTAACCTATTTATTGTTGGTATTATTCTAAAAGCAGCTGTTACAAATAAAGTGAGTGTAGGAATAATTTTGTTAAAATCATTTGTTTTATTCATTAGAGACAGACATATTACTAAAAAAGTAATAATAGTTATTAGCTCTATAGCATACTTTGGTATTTGTAAGATAATTGTCTGCAATTTACTTAGGTTTGCAACCTTTTTATATAGATTAGCAAAATTTTGCACAATGCCTACTTCTTTCAAAAAAATTTTAATTGTTTTTATTCCAAAAAAAGCTTCTTGTGCAGTTTTGATTTTTAATTGATCATAAAACAATTGTTGTTTTCCAATATAATATAACTTTTTTTTAAATATAGAAAAATAAAATATTCCAAATCCACCATAAATTAAAAATAAAATACTAGAACTTTTAAAATCAATTATAAAAATTAAAAATAAAATACCTGATAGTATTAGACAATCCATCAAAATTTGAAGGCATGGAGTGAAAACTTTTTTAAGAAAGTTATTAGCCTCACCTAGGACATTTCGAATTAATTCTGAGGTATCCTTTTTAAAATAAAAAGAATACTCTGAATGAATATATTTTGAGAATAAATTTCGAGATATTGCAGTTGTAATTTTTGCAGTAAATCTTGCTTGGTACCATATAAAAAAAACCATATAGCAAAACTTTAAAAAAAAAAATATTGTTAATATAATTAAAACTATTATTTCATCTCTTAAATTATAAAATAAACTAATTTCAGATACATAATATTTTAAGTCGAAATTTAAAAAATTAATTTCATTTCCGGTTATTATTGTTATTGCAGGAAAAATAATTCCAACTCCAAAAACTTCTAGCAGTACAGAGATGATAGATAGAAAAAAAATACTAAAAGTATCAAATTTAAATTTACCAATTATTATAAAAATTTTATCAAAGAGGGACATTAATAACTGAGATTTACTATATTAAATTAAATTTAAATACACTATATATTATTATTATAACATGAGAAAATTAATTACATTTTGTTTCGATCTAGACAATACAATTTGTACTACCAAAAATAGTAATTATTCTACTTCAAGACCAAAACCCAATGCTATAAAAATGATCAATGAACTGTATGATAATGGTCATATTATAAAGATTAATACCGCAAGATATATGGGTAGAAATAATGACAATATAAAAAAAGCAAGCAAACAAGGTTTTAAAAAAACACACAAACAGTTAAAAAGTTGGGGTTTAAAATTCCATAAACTTGTAATATCTAAATTAGCTGCTGATATTTATATTGACGATAAGTCTTATGGTTATAATAAAAACTGGAAAAAAAAATTCAAAAATTATCTAAAATGATTATAAATATAATAACCATTGATCTGCAGCTGTATTCTTAAAAAACATTACATGTCAAAAATAAATGGAAAATAAAAAATTTTATCAGCCAGAAATTGATAGTCTACGATTTCTAGCTGTTTTTCCTGTAATTATTTTTCATCTTGATTTAAATTTTTTTAAGGGTGGATTTCTTGGTGTAGATATTTTTTTTGTAATTAGTGGATATTTGATAACAAAGATTATCATAAATGATTTAGAGAGAGAGAAATTTTCTATTTTAGATTTTTATTTAAGGCGAGCAAGAAGAATACTACCTGCACTTTTATCTACTTTATTTTTAACGATATTATTATCGTTTATATTTTTTTTTCCTGAAGAATTTAATTATCTTTATAAAACAATAATAAGTGTAATATTTTTCATATCCAATTTTTTTTTCTTTGGGACCACAAATTATTTTGATGATTTAGTCACACAATCTCCTTTACTACATACTTGGAGTTTAGCAGTAGAGGAGCAATTTTATATAATATATCCAATTTTTTTACTTATATTTCTCAATTTTTTTAACAAAAAATATTTTTTAATCTTTTTATTAACTTCTTTTTTTTTAAGTATCTCTTTAGCAACTTATTTTTCTATGGATCATAAAGACGGTAGTTTTTTTTTAACTCCATTTCGTATTTTTGAAATAATAATTGGATGTATTTTATCTTTGTATGATTTAAAAAAAAAAATAAACCTTAAAAATAATAAATTTATAATAAATTTAATTTGTATTTTTTGTTTTTTTAATATTTTATTTTCTTTTCTTTTTTTTTCAAAACAAAGCTTATTGCCTGGTTACTTGTCATTAATCCCAATTCTAAGCACTGGTTTTTTAATAATTTACTTAAATGAATGTGATAAAAAAATTTATTCATTAATATCAAACAGATATTTAGTTTTTTTAGGAAAAATTTCTTATAGCTTATATTTAATACATATTCCTTTGATCACTTTTTTTTTAGTTGAAAAAAATATAAAAAGTCTTTCTATATTTTTTATAATCTTATTTGGACTTTCTGTTTTATCATGGAAATTTATTGAAAATCCATTCAGAAACAAAAAGACTGTCAATGATAACTCTTTTATAAAAATTATTTTTTCATCAATCATTTTTATTTTTGTAATTACCCTTTTTTTTGAAAATTTATCAAAAAAAGGTATAAATAAAAAAATTTATAATTTCTTCAACTCTGACCAAAAAAATAAAATTTACACAAATGTCATAAAAGTACGAGATGAAAATTATAATTTTGAAAAATCAAATTTTGATACTTGTAAAATTGCAACTATAGAAATAAACAAAAAATTTGAGGATAAATTCAAATATTGCAAAAATAAATATGATAAAAAATTTGTTTTATTTTTAGGAGACAGTCATGCCAGGGATTTATTTTTATCATACCTAAAGATCAAGCAAAATGATAATTTTGTTGTCGGTTTTTTACCCCAGGGATGTAGACCTGCTTTAAATTTAAAACAATGCAAAGCTAAATATGAAAGTTTTAAAAATTTTATAATTAAAGAAAAAAAAAATATAAATTTGGTTATTTTCACTCAATCAGGTTCTAAATTTCTTAAAAATCTATCAACACTACCTGTCGAAAAGGATGTGATTTATAAAACAATTTATTATTTAAAAAATTTGGAACTTGGCAATAAATTATTATGGATTGGACCAAAAGTTGAGCCTAATGTACTAATGAACTTTGTGGGTATTAAAATAATATCAAATAAAAAGTTTTCAATAAATGAAAATAAATTTATAAAAGATGTTGATAATGCTTTAGAGTTTATATCTCAGGAAGATAAAATAAATTATATTTCTGCATTTAAAATTATTAATTATAAGTCAAATATCGATTTTTATGTTGATCAAAAATTTCTTACATACAAAGATAGTGACCATTGGAGCTTATTTGGCCATGCTTATTTTGGCTCCAGACTGTTTTTAAGTGATGAGTTTAATAAATATATTACTAAATAATTTTTTTTGGAAAAACTTGAAATGCGATGGCTTTTCTGTAACCTTCTCGTGCCATTATTTTATATCCGTGATAAAATTTATCTGTAGAGTTGTAAATTAAACAAGTGTTTTTCAAATTTTTTGGTATAAAAATAGGTCTTTCAAAATTATTATCTTCATACATTCCAGTTCCTCCTGAGAATTCTGGTATCGTATTATTACCATCAATAAAATAAATAAAATTAAAAATCTTTTCTTTATTTTTGGAAGATGCAATCCCATCTCTATGAGGTGCTAAATAGTTTTTTTTTCCTAAGATGCTACTTACTATACTATAGCAGGTAAATTCATTAGATTTTCCTCCTAAAAAATTAGTCACAATATGATCAAAATTGCTACTATTTAAAAATTCATAAAAGTGTTTTAAATATTTATGGTTTTCTAAATTTTTGGGGGTAGATTTTTTTATAGACACAAAAGCCAATGAAAAATTTTTAATAACTTTTGGATTTAACTTAAAATTATTTTTATTTGGCCAATATTTCAATATTGATTTGTAAGATGTGTGATCAAGGAAGTCTTCAATAAAACACCACCCTTTTTCTTTAAGCATATACGAATATTCATTAGGTATTTTTAGCTTTATATCGTTCAACGTTATGTTTTGATTTTTGTTTGATACAAATAATAATAAAATACTTTTTTTAAAATTTATTAAAAAAACATAAAACGGATATAAAGATTGGAGAATTTTAATAATAATTTTATTAATTATAGTATCATTACTTTTTGGATATAAAAAACCAAATATGTTTTTATGAGCTGCATATATTTGTTTACTTGAAATATCTATTGCCATAAAAAATTAATATAAATATTAATATTATATTAGTTTTTAAAAAAAATTAATATTTAAAAATTGTCGTTAACAGAATAAATCTTCATTTTGTTTAAAAAATGAAGGTGAAATAATTGTATTTTTAGGTAAGTAACCGAAATAATTCTTAAACTTATTCCAAAAATCTAATTGATTATTAAATTGATATTTCAAATCTAAATTATTAAATTCAACTAAGTTATACATTTCTTTAGTTGCGTCTAAAATTTCATTTTCATTATTATCTATTGATTCATAATTACAACCTAAACTTTCTGTTGTAGAATTTGAATCAAGGCCTCTTTTGAATATCTCCACATAGTTTAGTAATTTTTTTTCTTTAATAGAAAATATTTTTTTTGGAACAATAATTGGACTTAAATGATTTGCATATAAATCACACCAAAACCAAAAATTTACAACAAGCTTTGGAACTCTCATCGCAGTTGCTACTTCATTTAATCCATGTTGCGTACATATCATAAACTTACATTTAGAAATAATGTATATGTCTAAAAAATCATCAATTTCATTTGAAAATGAATAATCAAATATATTATTATTTACATCTTTCATTTTTTCCTGCTCTTTTCTGCCCATTCTTACTGCCTTATATTTATTGTCTAGTAAGTAATTTATTCCTAAAATTTGAGATCTGATTGAACCATTTCTGAGACTATTAATACTTTCATCCTTAAAATTTTTAGATCTTGAGGCAAAACATACAAATTTTTGATTTTTTTCTATAAAATTTTTTTTTAAAAAATTATCTCCATATTCAATTTCTTTTTTTGAAAAATTTATATAACTTTTTGAATTAATAAATATATCATTATCATCAATTTGTTTATCCCCTAAAAATTTTTTTTTTCGATCCTTTTGGGTCTCAATAACTTTATAATAAACAAATTTTTCTGTTAATCTAAATTTTGAAAAAAAGATATGAAGTGGAAATAAAATAATACCAGGTAAAATTAATAATTCTTTATTTAACGATTTATATAAAAATTTATTAGTGATTTGACCATCCTGTAAATACCACAAAACAATCTCATTTTTAGGATGTAAACCTATTTTTTTTTCACCGATAAAAATTTCCATAGGCGTTGTCATATGTCCTATCAAATTTGATTTGATTTTTCCAATTCTTACTCGAAAAATTGGTGACAAAATAAGAATAAGAAATATTAAAGGTGTTAGAAGAATTATTTGTATAAAAAATTTTAGATTATTAATCATTTAAAAATATTTTAGGGATAATCTTTTTCTTTGAATTAAACATATAATGATACTTCGCCACTGCATAATCAAATGGAACAAAATTTTTTCCACTTTCTTTTTCAATATCGATCAATTTATATGACTGACCCTCAGAAAGAATAATTTTTTTGATTGAATTATTTGGTAGTTCACAAATAAAAAAATGTCTTCTGAAAATTGATGAATTTTTAGGATTGAAATGATCAGACTCTAGTTTGATTGTTAAGAAATATTTAATTTTTTTAAATTCAATGTTTATTTCTTCAGACAATTCCCTTGTCATAGTCTTTTTTGGAACTTCTTTTCTTTTGTTGGTGCCACCAAATAAACCGTATAGACCTGGGTAAAATATTCCTTTTTTTTTATCCCTTTTTTGAAATAAATATCTTCCTTTATATCTAATTAAAGCTGCTACCGAAAAATACATCAATAATTAGTTTTTTATTTGTGGATAGTTTTAATTTTTTTTTCTTCCCAGATTGTACAGCCCACACAGATAGATATATCATTCCTATTCCCAGTTTCATGTTTTTTTCTAATATTTTTAAATTTATCGCCATTCCAAATTTCAATTAAAGAATTTTTATTTACATTCCCAAGCACTACTGTAGGTTTGTAATCACAACCACATAAAGGAACTGTTCCATCATATAAAACTTCTAGTGTAGAAAAAGGTGATATGCATGGTTTTTTAATATTTGCATCAATATTATCCTTAAAACTTTTTAATTCATTTCCCCATGAATGAAGTTTTTTTGAGGCTACTAAATCAGTTTTTTTAAGTTTAGATAACCAAAAATTTTTCCAATCTTCAACCTCATGGGTGTTAGCTTGTTGTTCGACGAGTCTTACCTGAATTTGAGTGTTTGCTTTTAGTTCATTTCTTATTCTAATAAAATTTAAACAATTCTTTATCACATTGTCGAATTTTCCACCTTTTCTTACAGTCTCAAAAGTTTTTTTAGTATACCCATCAATCGAAAATCTAATCTCATCTAGTCCTGCTTTTAATAGTTCATTTGAATTTTTTTCGTTAAGAGCACTTGCATTTGTAGAAAAATTTACTCTTTTTATGCCAGCATCTTTTAATTTTTTTACCATTTCTGGTAAATTCTTGTTCAATAATGGTTCTCCATTTCTTGATAAACAAACTAACTTAATCCAGTCTTTATATTTTGAAATTTCTGAAACAATTTTATCAAATAATTCTATTGATATTGCTCCCCCAGGTTTATAAATCGATTTTCCCAAAGGACACATTATGCAATCAAAATTACACCCATCATAAGCTTCGATTTCCATGTATCTTGGAAAATATTCAATTTCACTCAAATTGTTAATTTCAAGGCGCTTATTTATAGAATTAACTTCTTTTTTTAGATCTAACATTTTATTTTTTCTTCATTAATAAAACTTTTTAAAGCTTTTTTCCAAAAAACCCCAGTACCATTTTTAGATGATATTGAGACTCTTAAAGGATTTGGTGCTGCAGAAGGAAATTCTTTGTCTTTTACTTTTTGAATTTTGCCCTTGAATCCTATCATTTTTGATAACTCTTTAATGAATTCATAATATGAAATAGCGCCTTTATCAGATATGTGATGTATACCATATTTTTTTTTAGTAATAAGTTTTTTAATTTTTTTTGATATTGTGAGCGCATAAGATGGCGAGTCAATTCTATCACCAGCTATTTTCAAATCCTTCCCTAATTTCATATTATTGATCATTTTGTCTACAAAACCTAAAGATTTGTTTCTTCTTGGACCATACATAGTTGGCATTCTTAAAATATAATAATTTTTTAAATTCATTTTAACAAAATATTCACCAACAAGCTTTGCATGACCGTATATATTTATTGGGTTGGGTTGATCATTTTCATCATAAGGTTTTTTTTTAATTCCATCAAAAACAGCGTGGGTACTTATTTGCACTAATGTTATATTTAAACTTTTGCAAATTTTTGCTAAATTATAAACTGAGAAAGCGTTTACATTCATGGTTTTTTCAGGATTTTTTTCACAAAAGTTTATTCCAATCAAAGCAACAGTATTAATTACAAAATTAGGCCTATGTTTCTGTAATAATTTTTTTAGTTTTTTATGATTAGTAATATCAATGTCTCTATGTGAGCAGCCTATAAACTTATAATTTTTATCTTTTTTAAATATTTTTTCAATTGAGGTTCCTAAAAGACCAGTAACACCAAAAACTAATATTTTTTTTTTCATTTTTTTTTCTGAAATTTACAAAAAATTTACATGCAGCGGCTTAGGTCCCTTATTTGGTATAATTCTTGCTTTGCCACTTGCGTGATTATTCAATGCTTCATTTATGTAATGAGTTATCGGGAGAGTTCCCATCATTGTTTGAGCATCAAAATTGGGTGATGCTAAATAATCCATAATTTTTTTATACCTGTTTGATTTAAAAATATCTATAAACCTTTCATCGGTAAAATTTCCCATATGTAATTTTGAATATTTAGCATTAAAAAATTGTCCTGCTGGAGCAACTAAGCCTGAACCACTTAGCTGTAAAAGAAATTGAGGACCATACAGTCTATTATAAGACGAAACTCCTTTGTCTTTAATTTTTTTCCATTTTGCTATTATTTTAGTTTTTTCGTTACTCATATTTTCAGCTTTGGATATTAAAGGATACATTTCTTCATATTTTGAATAATCAATACCAAGTGTTCCCATTTCATCATCAGAGCAATGTTTAATAACTCCATAATCAACACCTAAGTCTAAAGCTAATTTTGCAAAAGGTAAAATTTCATCTTTAAAATCAGGTGTAAGCACCATTTGAATTCCAAGCGTGACATCTAAATTAAGTTTTTGTTTGAGCTCCACTGCATATCTAATATTTTTCATTGCTCTTTCAAAAACTTCTGTATGTTTCTCACTTTTATACATAATTTTTGAATATCCTTCAGCAGTTCCAGCGCCTACTGTAAACCTAATCCATGTCATATGAGGTAATACTTGGTCTATTTTTTCTTTTTCAAATTCCCATCCATTAGTTGCATTTGCTACATCAATTCCTAATTTTGATGCGTGTTGTATAAATGGCACATATGCTTTTGAAAGTGTACTTTCACCGTCAGAAACAAGTGAAACAGATTTGATCCCTACTTCAGCAAAATCATCTAATAAATTAAGAGCATCTTTAGTTTTTATGCTGGCTCTTTCTTGTGGTTCTTGAATCATTGCATAACAGAAGGAACACATAGCACCACAAGCCCTTGATAAAGCCATATCCACACTGACTGGTGCAATTTTTTCCCCATTCTCCCATGCTTCTATTCTATCATAGTGATGAGAAAGTTTATGAGAGTCTAAAATTAATTCTCCTGCTTTTGTTTGAACAGAAGATTTATTATCATCTAAATTTTGAATATTTTTAGTCATTAGTTATTCTGATTGAAATTTAATTCCCCTCATATTTCTAAGTTTACTTTTATCACCTACAGGTTCAAACCAAACTGTCAAGCCTTTATCAATATTTTCTTTCAATTTAATCTCTAAATCTAATAGCAAAATACCTCTTTCACTTGATGGGATTGGTTTTGAAACTTTAAAAACAATTTGCCCATTATCTGGAGTTTTAAAAACTTCAAAATCTTCTAAATTTACCTTTTTTAATTCAATGTTTATTAACCCTACTCTATCTTTATTAGATAATTTTAACCAATTTTCACTAGTTGAAGGTGTTTTTGTAAATATAAAATCTTTAAAATTTAAATTATTATTCATTTTAAGTCTTTTATTATCATTTTTTTGGCGATTGTAACTAAATTTTTTTTGTCTAATTTATAATATTTATGGAGATCATCTTGAGAACCATATTTATTTACAAATTTATTTGGTAATCCAACTCTTTGAATTTCAATTTTTAAATTTTTAAAATGAAAGTTGACAAATTCAAGAATACTGGAACCAAATCCACCTTCTAAAATATTTTCTTCCACTGTAATTATTTTTTCAACTTTAGGTATCCAATACTTTAGAATTTTTTCGTCCAAAGGTTTGATAGTTCCTAAATGCAATACACCAGAGTTAATGTCATATTTCTTTTTAAGTTCTTCAGATGCATCTATGGCTTTTTGAGTCATCACACCTGTAGAAACAAACAATAATTTTCCTGGTTTTCTTTTAATTAAACCTTTTCCAATTTTAATTTTATCTCTTTTATCATTTATTATTTTCTCACCCCCTCTTGCTATCCTGACATATAATGGCCCCTTTAAATTAATAGATTCAAGCATCAATTTTTTCATTTCATAAGCATCAGAGGGTGATATTATTGTTAGATTTGGTAATGCTCTCATAATAGAAATATCCTCAATGGCTTGATGGGTTGGTCCTAGTGGTGCATAAACTAATCCTCCTCCATTACCTATTAGAGTGACGGGCAAATTATGAAGACAAAGATCAACCAAAACTTGCTCATAACATCTTCTAGTTATGAAAGTTGCAATAGTATTTACATAAGGTCTAAATTTTTCAAAGGCTAATCCAGCCGCTAATCCTATTATTGACTGTTCAGCAACTCCCTCCATAAAAAATCTATTAGGATATTTTTTTTTAAATGAGTCCAAAACACCTGGGCCCAAATCAGAACCTATAAATATAACTTTTTTATTTTTTTTTGCTAAATCAAAAACAGTGTTTAAACATGTCTGTCTCATATATCAATTTTTTTCTAAATATTTATTAATTTCTTTTACTTCTTTTTCAGTAAAAAAATTTTTATGATGCCAATAAGGATTATTCTCTGCAAAAGGAAAGCCTTTGCCTTTAATCGTATGGCAAATTAATGCTGTTGGTTTTTTAATTTTATTATTAATTTTTTTAAAATATTTACCTAATTGAATGATATCATGTCCATTAACTTCAGATACTTCATATCCAAAACTTTTAAGTTTTAAATTTAATGGTTCTAAATCTAAAACTTCTTTTGTTTTTCCATAAGATTGAATTTTATTATAATCAATTACAATATGAAAATTATTTAGTTTATGCTTAGAAGCTATCATCGATGACTCCCAGAAAGATCCTTCATTTATTTCTCCATCACCTACAATTACGAATGTTTTGTATTTTGATTTATTGAGTTTAGCGCTTAATGCCATGCCAACGCCTATAGCAGGTCCATGACCCAAAGCACCAGTTGAGGCCTCTACTCCTGGTACTTTTCCAAACTCAGGGTGCCCCCCCAAAATTGAGTCAAACTTGCTTGCTGATCTTAAAATTTTTTTTTTAAAAAAATTTTTATCAGCTAATAAAGCATATAATGCCAAACATCCATGGCCCTTACTAAGTATAAGCCTATCTCTTTCTTTATAATTAGGTTTTTTTGGGTTATATTTTAAGATGTCGTCATAAAGCACTCTTAAAATTTCTATCAATGACATAGCGGAGCCCATGTGACCTCTTCCACCCCCAAATAAACATTCAGCAACAAGTGACCTAAGATACAATGATCTTTTGTCTAATTTAATTAATAGCTCAGATTTTTTTTTCATATATTTTTTGAATAAAATTCGTTAATTGATTTACAAATATAGATTATTTCACTTTTCTTTAAAAATTGATTAATTGGTAAAGTCAAAATTTGACTAGATTGTTTCTCTGTTACTGGAAAAGATCCCTTTTTATAACCTAAAAATTTGGATGCTTCTTGTAAATGAATAGGCACTGGATAATGGATAGCAGTGTCAATACCTTTTTTTTTTAAATATCTTTTCAATTTATCACGTTTATCTACTTGAATTACAAAGGTATGATACGTATTAAATTCACTTTTTTTTTCAATCGGAAAATAGACATTGTTTAAATTTAAATTCTTAAGATATATTTCAACATTCTTTCGCCTTAAATTAATGACTCTTTTAAGATTTTTTAACCTAAAGTTTAAAATTCCAGCCTGTAAATTATCCATTCTTGATACAAATCCAAAATTTTTTACGTTATCTCTATTTTCTTCCATTCCTTGAGTTCTTAGATTTTTTATTTGATTATAAATATTTTTATTATTTGTAGTTAAATATCCTGAGTCACCAATGGCATTTAAATTTTTTAAAGGGTGTGCTGAAAAGCACCCTACGTCTCCCCATGCTCCTGACATCTTGTTTTTAAATTTTGATATTATTGATTGAGCACAATCTTCTATTACAGGAATTTTATACTTCCTTGAAATCTTCATAATTTTATCCATAGCACACATCCTACCTGTAAGGTGTACTGGCATAATAGCTTTTGTTTTAGTAGTTATTTTATCTTCAATTTTATTTTCGTCTATATTTTGATCTTTTTTAACATCGACAAATACTGGTTTAGCTCCCAGATGAATAATAACAGATGTTGATGCAATAAAAGAATTTGGAGGTGTAATTACTTCGTCACCTTTTCTGACACCTAATAAATGTAACGCTAATGTCAACGCATCTGTTCCACTATTCAGTGATACACAATATTTTGTTTTACAGATTTTAGAAATATTTTGTTCAAATTTCTCAATTTCTGAACCACCTACCCAATCGCCTGTACTGAGTGTGTTATCAATTACTTGAAGTAATCTTTTTTTTTCAATTTTGTATTGTTTTTTTATATTAATGTAAGGAATTTTCATTTTATGAATAAAAATCTTTCACACACTTAATTATATAATTCATTTGCTTTTTTGAGAGATGTTGATCGCATGGAAAGCTTATAATTGATCTTGCATGTCTATCTGAAACTGGAAAATCTCCTTTTTTATGTTTTAAAAATTTCATGGCAGGTTGTCTATACATTGGAATTGGGTAGTGAATTTTGGCTTCAATTCCTTTTTTTAAGCAATATTTTAAAAGTTGATCTCTTTTTTTTGCAAAAACAATATATAAATGAAAAACAATTTTATAATTCTTTAATCTTGGAGGAATAGATATCTCTTTAATATTTTTAAGACCATTATCAAAAAAACTGGCATTTTTAATTCTTTGATTAGCAATTTTTTTTGCTTGAGGAATCAACCAATTTCCAACTACAGCCTGCAATGTATCTAATCTTGAATTATAACCTGTTATTTTTACATTATCGCGATCAACTAAACCATGATTACGTAAAAGTTTAAGATGTTCAAAATATTTTTTGTTACTTGTCACAATTATTCCACCGTCAGACCAAACATTAATATTTTTAAGTGGATGTAAAGAAAATGCCCCAAATTCACTCCATGTGCCTGAATTTTTATTATTTATTGAGGCTAAAATTGACTGGCAAGCATCTTCTACTATAGGAATATTATATTTTTTTGAAATTTTATTTAATTTAATCATGTTTGTCATATAGCCTGTAAAATGAACAGGGACTATTGCTTTTGTTTTTTTTGTAATTTTTTTTTCAACAAGATTAACATTCATGCAAAAACTATCATCACAATCAACAAATACTGGTATTGCACCTAATTCACATATTGCCCCAACTGTAGCCACAAAAGTATTTGCAGCAGTGATAACTTCATCACCAGGTTTTATTCCAATTACTTTTAAACTAAGTTTTATTGCATCTGTTCCAGAGTTTACACCTACTGCATATTTTGTACCTATGAGTTTTGCAAATTTTTTTTCAAATTTATTCAACTCCTTTCCAAGAGTGAAGTCGCCAGTTTTCACAAATTGTCTAAGGTTTTTCCAAAGAACCTCACAGTTTGAAAATTGTTGACTTAAATATGAGTATCTAACTTTCAATTGATTATACTAAATTAATATTGTTCATTCTTTTAATATTGAAAAAAAATTCATCTTCAAATGTATTTGTTAATGATTTTTTTTCAAATTCATTTTTTAGATCTAAAACAGCATCTTTCACAGTATATTTTGTTTTAAAACTTAAAATTTGTTTAATTTTTTCTGAGCTGACATGATATGATCTATTATCATCAGATTTCATTTTAATTATTTTAACATCATGTCCAATTACATCTTTAACATCTTCTGCTAACTCGTTAACTGTTTGATTTTTGAAACCAACATTAAAAATTTCTCCATTTATTTTTTTAGAGGGAGCATCTAATAAAGCCAAATATGAATTCACCATATCATCTATGTGAACATTTGGTCTTAGTTGATCTCCTCCAAAAACTTTTATTTCTCTATTGTGATAAGCATGATTTGTTAAAATATTAACCACTAAGTCCAATCTTTGTCTTTTAGCATACCCACATACAGTTGATGGTCTAATTGTAGTTGTTATAAAATCTTCAGATTTATAGTTATTTAAAATTTTTTCACAATCTGCTTTGAATTTAGAATAATCTGTAAGAGGCTCAAGCCTCATATCTTCTGTAACATTTTTTTCTTTTTTAATTCCATATACTGACGATGAAGATGCATATATAAATCTTCTGACTTTGCTCTCTAAGCTCACTTTCACAAGGGGTTCAAATGCATCAAAATTTATAGATTTTCCCAAGCTAGGATTAAGTTCAAAACTTGGGTCATTAGATATACAGGCTAAATGAATTACGATATCATGTCCTGGTATAATTTTTTTAAGTAAACTTTCGTTTCTAATATCTCCTTTTATTTTTTTTAGCTTCTCATGATCATCTAATACATTCTCACCATAAATCATCAGATCTAAAACAGTTGCTCCGTAACCTAATTCTAGCAATTTTGGAACTAATTTAGAACCAACATATCCTGCTCCTCCTGTTATAAAAATTTTTTTCATTAACTTTTCTTTCCTAAATATTTAAACCAATTTTTAGTGGCTATTTTAATTTTTGATTTTGTCCACACAGGAGCTTTTTTCCAATATGAAATATCATTTAAAACTTTTTTCATTCCCTCTTCTATGCTTATTTTAGGCTTCCATTTAATAATTTTTTTTATCTTATTAATATCTGCAAATGTTATATTTGGTTCTCCTGGTCGTTTGGGAATATAAATTTTTTTTCCTCCAATAAGTTTAATTAAATAATTCACACTTACTGTTTTACCACTACCAATATTAAAAATTTTATTCTCAATCTTTGAACGTGCTGACTTTATTATAGCATCCACGACATCTGAAACATAAGTAAAATCTCTTTTTTGATTTCCATCTCCAACAATTGTAAAAGGTTTTTTGTTAATTTTTTGTCCTAAAAAAACACCAATTACCGCACCATATGTTCCAGAAGTTCTTGAGCGAGTTCCATAAATATTAAAACATCTTAACGATATTACAGGTAGATTATAAATTTTACCCCAGTGCATAACTAGTTCTTCACCAAGATATTTAGTCAATGCATATGGATATTTACAATCTATTAAACTTTTTTCATTAGTAGGATATTTTTTTGGTATACCGTAGCTAGAGGAGGAGGCTATATAGATAAATTTTTTAATATTTTTATTCCTACACTCTTGTAAAATATTAAAAGTACCGATTACATTTGCTTCAAAATATTTTTTTGGTTTTTCAATACTAGGAACTATATCCGCCCTAGCTGCCAAATGAAAAACCCAGTCTACGTTTTTAAAATATTTTTTAATTTTGAGAGAATTTGAAATATCTGCCTTAATAAATTTTATTTTTTTTTTAAAATTTCTTATATTATCTAAATTTCCAGTGCTTAAATTATCTATTATGGTCACAGAATGGTTTAGAGATAAAAGAGCCTCAACTAAATGAGAACCTAAAAAACCGCATCCACCTGTTACAATACATTTCATTTTATTCTGAGATGTATTAAATCTATTACTGATAAAAGTATAATTTGATGAATATTTTCAACATAATTGTATACTTTACTGTTCACCCAGAAATTTAAATCCCCATTCAAATTTAAATAATTTTTCTTATTAAAGCCTGTAAGAGTAACAATTTTTGAAAAATTTTTTTTTCTTGCTTCTTTTAAAGCATTTATCATATTTTTAGATTTTCCACTTGATGAAACTAATATTAACAAATCACCACTAGAACCTGACTTGGAGATAATTTCTTTAATATAGTTATCGAAACCATAGTCATTTGCAAAACAGGTCAGACTGCTAATATCTGGTAAATTTTGAATATTTAAATTTGTATTTTTTTTTACATCTATAATAAAATGAGATGCTATGGCTGCGCTGCCACCATTTCCAAATATAAAAATCTTTTTATTCTTTTTTTTACTATTTAATAAAATATTTTTTAATTTGATTTTTTTGGGTATAAATTTTTGGATGTTATTTAAAAGACTAATAAAATCTTTATAATATTTCTTAATTTTGATTATATCTTTCATTATTTTAAGAAAGTAGAAAAAAATTTTGTTAATTCTGAGGCATCTAAAACATTTTCATTTCCAAATTTTTTTAAACTTTTTGATGCAAACATCGATCCTGCTAAAATCCCAGAGGCATAATTTTTACTCACAGAAAAAAAAGGAGCTATTACAGATAACATTATGTCACCTGTTCCTACTTTATCTATAACTTTGCTTGCAAAAGCTGGGATTTTCAAAAGTTTTTTATTCTTGTTATCAAATAAAATTGTTCCATTGCTTCCTCTTGTTACAATAATCAAATTTATTTTATAAAGATTTGAAAATTTTTTTAATAATTCCTCGACACTGCTTTTGTCATCTCTCATTTCGTATCTTAATTCCGTTTCATTAATTATCAAATTAGATGCACCTTTGTATTTTAATATTAGGTGATTACCCTTATTGTTTGCATTTATTTGACAATTGAGAAATAAAAATTTTGAATTTTTAACCAATAATTTTGATGAGCGCTCATTTAGTAAGCCGTGACCATAGTCTGATACTATTACGACATCAAATTTTTTTAATTTTTTTTTTAAAAAATTATTAATTGAACTCTTTTTATCTTTAAAATACACAGCATCCTCAACATTATATAAGCCTAATAATTTAGTATTTGATATCTGATCAATATATCTTTTTTTTTCAATAGTCGAAAATTTTTTATTTATAAATAAAGTCTTATTTATATTTTTAAGCTTGTTATTAATAAATTTTTTATATGTGTTTTCACTACCTACTTCTGATAAAAAGTGAACTTTTTTACACAACTTTTTAACATTTTGTACTATTGATGAGGCTCCACCTAAATATATCTGTTCCTCCTTTTTTTTTACTACCAGCATTGGGTCTTTGCTTGCTTTCCCAATTGTTTGACAGAAAGTGTATTTATCTATAATTGTTTCTCCAACCACTAACACTTTTAAATTACTAATCTTTTTTAAAACTTCTTCTATTTCATTTAAATTTATAGTTTTTGATACTGAATTTAAAAAGTTTTTTTGATTATCTGAAAATATCATTTCTGACTCAAATAATAGTTTTGAGGAACTTTGAACAGGAGCTTTTGTAAAAATTATTTTGCCTTTATATTTTGTAACTGCTTTTTTTTCTAATTTTATTTTTTTTGTTTTATCTTTTTGTAAATTTTTGTAATCTGGCCCTTTAACATAATAATTTGGTTTAATGGATTTTATAACATTCTCTGCACTTTCAGATGGGCTGGTAACAACATAATTTACTATTTCTAAAGAAGCTATACATGACAATCTTTCATCAATTTTAAATATTGGTCTATTAAATCCTTTTTTAATAAACTCATCTTTTGTTAAAGATACAATTAAAACATCACCATATTTTTTTGCTTCATGGAAATGATTTATATGACCATTATGCATTAGATCAAAAACACCATGACATAAAACAATTTTTTTTTTCTTATTTTTAAGCTTTGATGAGATTAGTGAAATATCTTTTAGGCTTTTAATTTTTTTATTTAACATTTTAAAATCTTTTTTTAATAAATATAGAAATTATCAAACAACGACTTCATCTAATCGAGATTGCTTAGCAGAAGCTAGATAATCTGTCTTATAAAAATTACGATACATTTGTTTCATGTTAGATTTATTAAATAATTGCCCTTTAGACGAATGCTTTGAATACATTTTTACTGCATTAGATATGTACTTTTGCTGCTCGCTATCATGAAAAAACTTGAACTCCAGTGGTATTTTTAAGGAAGAAATATCATTAGGATCTATTGAATAATTTTCTTTACTAATGGCATCAAAATCGTATTTAAATTTAGCACTTTTTACTTCGTCTGTTTTAAATAAATCACTTTTGCAAAACAAAGTAAATTTTTTAAGTTCATCAATGTAGTCTTTGATTTTTTCAGTTAATAGACCTTTTCCATTAAGTGTACCTTCAATCGATTTAAAAGTTAAGTCGCATATTTCCTCAAATTCATTAAGCAAAAGCCCATTGTGCAGAGTTAGCTCGTTAGTACCAAGTTTTCCATTAATATAGCTATTTATGTTTTGTGGAGAGAGAACATATTCATTTGCTTTTTCTCTACTGTCAAAAAGGTCTTCCATTGTTTCATGGATATAGCTTTTAAAAATCTGATCAATTTTTTTTGAATAAAGCTCTGGGTGTTTTTGAATATAAATTAAACAATCAAAAGGTGAAACTTTTAAAGCTCTAACCATAGAATAAGCTTCATCAAAAATGGAATTATTGTAGAAAGCTTTTACTATCAGATCCATTACTCTTGAGTCCAAATAATCTTGCTTTGACAAAGAGCTACTGCCAACTACGATTTCCTCCATTTCTGCAATAGAGTGCTTTTCACCTAATATCTCGTATTCACCAACATTGCCAGGCGAAGTTCTAAACATTGTTTTTAATGCAAATTTTTTTCGGCTTATACTTGATGCCTGCTCAGTTCCAGGTAGAAGCATAGATTGATGTGAATGAACACTATTTACATAATTATCAACACTAAATCTTAAAGATTCATAGTGTTTTTCTTTTGTATCTTCAGGGAGCCCTAATATAATTTCACTATAAGTTCTCCCACGTTTATTTCCAAAATCCATTAATTTTTTGTAGGCCTCAAGAGATATATTACTTCTTTTCACTGCTCGTAAAACATCTGGGTCAGTAGATTGTATTGATCCACCCATCAGCCAACCTTTCATTGTACTAGCAACTTGTATAGTTCGTTCTGGCATATTTTTTCCGGCAGGTGTATCTATTATAGAAGGATAGTTGTATTCTTTCTGTATTTCTGAAACCATTTTTGCAGTCTCTAAATCTTGCTTATACATTCCAAAATTTAAATCAGAAATCATAAGTTCATTAATATTTTTAACTCTTTTTGCAATATAAATTAACTCCTCTTTTGTGCGTTCAAAATCACGTCTAATAACTTTGCTTTTTTCGGCTAAACCATCAGCACAAAACGTACAAGTAAAAGGACATCCTCTAGTGGTCTCAATCAAAGGAACTAATGGATGATCAAAAAAATAATCCATAGCACCAGTAAGATATGGAGAAGGTATGATATTGATGTCTTTAATTCTTTCCACAGGACCACTTGTAAATGAGTCTTCAAAAAAATAACAAGTATTATTTATTTTTGTTTGTTTTTTTTTAAGAGCAGACGCATTCAAATTGTTATCTACCAATTTATTAACAAGATCTACAAAACCCAACTCCCCTTCTAGTTCTATATAAAAATCTATTGCGGGTCTTTCTTTTAAAAAAACTGATTTTTCGTCTTTTAATGTTGGAAAATTGGGTCCACCAAAAACTGTTACTAAATTTGGATTTTTTAGTTTTGCTATACTGGCAAATTTATATGCTAATTCAAAATTCCAAATATAATTAGAAAAAGCTAATATAGTTGGTAATTTTTTATTCATTGCTTGCGCTAAATCATTCGGAAATTTAAACAATTTAAAATCAAACTCATTACTTAATTCTTGTTTGGCATATGAATATATAAAGCTTGCCCCTAAAGGGAAAGTACGGTTGGTTATTCCTTGAACTGTATGTGATAAATCAGAAATCCAAATATCGTATTTTTGCATATTATTAAGTTAATCTATTTTTTAAAAAAATATGTATGTCGGAAATTGTTTACCTTAAGGGCAATAAAAGCACAATAAGTAAAAAATGTTGTAGATAGCATAGTATTCACAAAGAATGGTAGAGCAAGAAAATAGCAATATATTAAACCATTCAAATTTTTTTCATACATATCGCTTAGAATCCATACACCAAAGTTTGATATTAAAAAAAATATAACCGAACCTAAAAATCCATAAATAAATAAATTTTGTAATTTTATTTTTGTTCTGATTTGAAAGAAAATAAAAGCTATTAAGATTAAGGAGAAATATACAAAAAACATATTAGTATAAAAACCAATGAACATGTCAGCCAATAACATAGAAATTATTATAACTGCAAGAGATAGATATATATTTGTGAAAAAAAAAGAGCCCATTATAGCAACAGCTATGATCGGTGTAAAATTAGGTGGATGAGGAATTAATCTAGCAAAAGCTAGAATCAAAACTATAATTAATGGAAAGAAATCTTTTTTTTTATCAAATTGAATATTTATCATAATATCAATTATATAATATAAGTTAAAGAAACAATAGCAATTATCAAATTTAAAAACCTAATATTTTCTTTATATATTTAATAAGCAATCTTTAAACCAATATTCATTGATCTTGGAGTACCAGAATAATCTAAAGCATCCTCATAATGTTTATCAAAAAGATTTTTTATTGAGAAATCTAAGTTATAACCTCCAATAATTTTGTAAGAACTATTTAAATCTAATAAAATATAATCATTAAGTATTTGATCTTGAAAACTATAGTCTGTGCCACCATAATCTCTTGTTTGACCTTTGTAAGTCAATAATAATGAACCATCTAATTCGTTATTAAATTGATAATTGATTTTAGAACTTAATGCATGGATAGGAACACGAACCATTGCACTTTCAAGCCAGCCGTGACCAGTATCTAAACAAGAAGTATATCCCCATTTATCTTTTTCTGGTTTATCACAATCCATACCTGAATAACTTTTTGTTAAAGTATAATTAAAACCAATATTTAATTTTTTATTATCAGTCCAGTTTGTGGATACCTCAATCCCTTTACTTTTATTTTCTGCACCAGGTACGTTATCTTGAAAATTCGTAGTATTTGATCCCATTATTGGATCCTCAATAAGAATATCAAAATAAGTAATATTTAAGCCTAAATTTAAACTACTAAAATAAGTTTCATAACCAATATCAAAACTTGTAGTCTTTTCAGCATTAATGTTTTCTCCACTTGTGTTTGTCCATCCATATTCACCTGACTCATATAAAGCTGGAAATAAAAATCCCGTTCCATATGAAGATCTAATTTTACTATTATTACCTAAATCATAAGCTCCTGTAATTCTGTATGATTGTTCATCTCCAGAAAGAGTATGTCTATCATTTCTTGCACCAATGGTTGCGTAAATATTCTCATATGGTCTAAACTGATAATCTACATATTGAGAATGAATCTCTTCATCGTGAGTTTTATACACACCCGGATCTGTTGGATATTTTGCTTTAAAAAACTCTATATCTGATCCATAAACTATTTTGTTATCTAGATTAAAGTTATATTCTCCTAAATAGGTTAGCATATTTTTAAAACCTTCATATGTATGCTCTCTGTTTTTATAATTTGTTACCATTCTTGATGTGCCTGACTTACTTAGACCAAAAGTGTTTTTAAAATTGTTATGAGTATTTTTAAACTTCAAATTATAATGTGCTTCAAAATTATCTGAAGAGTTTTTTGTATCATCTCTTCCAGCGGTAGGTTCATCATATTTTATATAACTTTCTTTTAGAGTTAAATAATTTTCAATAGTAATATTCTCTGAAATATCAAAACCATAATTTGCAGTAAGACTATTGTTTTCATAAGGATCTTTTTCACTATCATTATTCATAGCTGATATTCCATCTGTTTTATAATAATTAAATCCAACAAAATAATTCTGATTTTCATTGGCTCCATCAATTGAATAAAAAACATCTTGAGAGTTGTTTTCACTATATCTTACAGCAGCATTTTGATGTTTGCCTAATCTACCTTTTTTTGTGAAAATATTAATTGTTCCTCCTACAGCACTATTTCCATAAAGTGAACTTTGACTACCTTTCAAAATTTCAATTCTTTCTATACTGTCTTTAAATAATCCTTCAGCATAAAATGAATTATCAGGAGTTGATGGGTCATACATTTTTACACCATCTATATAGATAGTAGAATAACGCTTGGGTAGCCCTCTCATCTGAATTCCTGTGTTTGTTCCTCTACCACCTAATGAAAAAATATTCACTCCTTGAACTTCATTCTTTAAGAGATCAGTCAAAAATGAGTCTGAAGATTTTTTAATTGTTTCAGAATCAATAATTTCAACTTGGCTTCCAACAGAACTATATGATTGGAAAGTTTTACCAGCAGATATTACAATTATTGGAATTTCTTTTGAAAAAATAGAAGTTGAAAAAAAAATAAAATAAAAAAATACCAACGCCCTTAACATCATTATAAACCCATTTCATTTAATTTCAAAAATTGAAATTAATTAATTTAACGCCGATGCTAATTAAAATCGTAGAACTAGACTTTTCCTGGCCTTCATTCAACAACGGACTTTACTGGGTGGCGCTCGGACTTTTGTTTAAATTTAAACAATTACCTTTGCAGGAACAGTTAATGAGTTACACATTATTTCCCACCATGCATTTCAGTAATAGACTTATGTAATAAAAAATTAATTTATTGTCAACTAAGTTTACTGATTTTTTGAACAATGCCTTGTGAGGTTTTAGCATCTATTCCTATTGTCCTATAAGGACTTAGATAATGATTTCCAAGAATTCTCTCAATTTTACTCATCTCTGAATAAGAATAAATTTTCCAATTTTTATTTTGAAAAGTATTGTCTTGAAGTTTAAAATTTTTAACTTGGAAAGAGGTTGCAAGTCTTGGATATATTGCATTAGCTGATCTGTGGACAAGTAAAGTGCTGAAGATTACAACATCACCATAACTAAGGTTAATTTTTTTCGTTTTATATTTTCTTGGAAGATCTAAAGGTGATCTGCTTCTATGAGGTATATGGCCCCATTTATGAGAATTCTCTATAAACTCCATTTGGCCAAATTTGTTATTTTTTTGAAAAATTGGGGTCCATACATTTACAGAAGCAATACTAGCCCCAGACCATATTTCTTGATGCCAATCTTTGAAGGAATAGTTTTTTTTTGGAGAATTTTCCTTGGGTAAATTCAAAAGTAGAAACGAGGGATCGCACTGAAATGCTAAATCTCGACCTAGCAGATCAATTGTATATTTATATAGTTTTTTTTCTAAAAGAATTTTTTCAAACAAATTTTTATAAAACAGATAATCGTAAATTTCTGTAAAATAGCCAAATCTATTTTCTTTTTTTAAACCTTTAATTTTTTTGCAAAAAAAATCATAATTTTTATTCGAATTTAAAGATAAATTTTTATTATATATAAAATCAATTATTTTTTTTTGAAAAAGTTTTATTGTTTTAAGTGATATTCCATTTTTAATTATATGATATCCTTTATCTGAGAATTTTTTATTCATAATGAGTATTAATTTATAATAATATCATCATATTTAAAATTCATAAATAAATAAAGGTATGAATAAATTAGGGGATTTAAAATCAAATTCTATGTATCACAAAATTTTTTTCAGTGCATAAATCAAGCCAATTGAGCTATTAGTACTGGTCAGCTACACGCATTACTGCGCTTCCACATCCAGCCTATCAACGTGGTGGTC
>JGI20159J14440_10000142_pt1 | contig 49922 bp, 43 predicted proteins | sample COG_09_FD_14440 | JGI IMG/M metagenome (IMG submission 14440) | reverse complement strand
GTCTACGTACTTCAGAAAATCACTAGCTCAGTCAAACTCTTTTTGAGCATCGCGGTATTGTTGCTCATTTACTCCGTCCAAAAGTTGTTGCACCTCAGTCCGTTGGTGTTGATTTTGATTTTTGGGTTGATGCTGAACAACCACCGGCTATTTTTTCCGAATTGGAATTCCACCCGAAAGTGGTTGAAGTTTTTACCCTCTCCCGCCAAGCTCCTGGACGATCACCGCATGCATGAATTGCACCGCGATTACCATCTTTTGACACTGGAAACGGCATTTGTCATTCGCACATTCTTTTTCGTGCTCTTTGGAATGACCGTATCGTTGCTGGCGCTCACGGATCTCCATGTGATCACCGAGGGACTCATTATCTGCTGCATCCTTTTCGGAGTTCGAATTTTGAGCTTGCTAATCTTTCAACGGAAGCGGTTGTTTCCTTTGCTGTACATCGCTCCTCGAGGACTCATTACCATCCTTTTATTTTTCCAAATTCAAGGCGCTTATTCGGAATTTTCCCAACCCCAATTCGACCAGGGAATTTTATTGGTCATCATCTTGGTCACCAGCATCATCATGACCATTGCACTGGTGCAAAATGGGATTACACTACGAGGTATGATGTTGGTGCCTGACATGGCCCACCGCGACAACGAAGAAGGTGAAACTAGCGAGGATTCGGTGCCTGAAGCACCCGATTCCGGGCCAGCTACAGAGGAGCCCCTCAAGGACTAAACACCCATCGGCACGTACCATTCACCTGGAATACGCTGCACATAACCTTGCATTTCCATCGCATAAAGTTGGTCTCTCACAAACGCCTCGGGGCGCTTCAATGCGCGCGCTACGTCCGCCAAACGTCCGCCCTGTTGTACCATCAAATGCCTCCAAACCGGAAGGAAAACCGCCGGGATTTCTGCCTCGGATCGGCATGCATTGGCTGGGTAAGTTCTCGCCGCTAATCGTTCAATTAATTCCTCAGGATTTGACCACCCCATTTCGGGAAACTGCTCCAATAATTTAACATTCCCGGCCCATCGACTGCTCGATCGGGAAGCCGCCGGGCGGTACACCCAGCAATCAACTCCAGAGTCTATGGCCAGTTCCGCCGAAATCAACGCTCCTCCTTTGGCGGGACTTTGAATCAATACCAGTGCTTCAGAGAGTCCTACCACCAGTCGATTTCTCGAAGCAAAATGCCAGGACGCTATGGGATCCTGCACAGCGCGTTCGGTGATCACAGCACCGCCGCACTGAAGCATGCGCTCTGCAATCTGAATGCTGGAACGGGGATATATCGGGTGCAGAGGACCTCCCAGCACACCCACCGTGCGAAATCCTGCATAGCATGCTCCTCGATGCGCAGCAGCATCCACTCCTCTCGCCAGTCCGCTGACTACAACCCACTCGCGTCGGGCAAATTCTTTTCCCAGTTCAAAGGCTAATTCCACCGCCAGCGAGGAACAATTTCGGGTCCCAACAATCCCAATGCACTTTCTTGCCTTTTTTGAAAAAAGTGCACCCCTGCCAAACACCACCGGAGGGGCATCTTTCATTTCTCTCCAACCCACGGGGTAATTTATTCCTTCCCAGGACAAGGCCCAAGCGCCCGGTAACATCAAGGTCTCCAAGAATGAAGCATCACGTTCTTTTATGATCGTTTCAACCCGACCAAATCGTCCACGTGCAAGCGCAAGCGCTGCATCCAATGAGCCCGCCTGTTCTACCCAACGCCGCAAATTCACCGGACCCAAGCCAGGCATACCCAATAACCTCCACCAGTCTCTTTCCCGTTCCACGCAGCAAGGTGACGAAAGCCTCCATGCAAACGCGTTCATCTTTACCCGTGTGTGAGGCGGGTTGATATTCGAACAATTGTTGCATCTTGCAATATGCACTCCTGTCTCAAATTCCTCTTCGCTTTCGCGCTTTGCACCGGTCTCTTTTGCACGCACTCCTGCGCGCAAACCCTTTCTGGTATCGTCAAGGACTCCGACGGATTGGCCTTACCCGGCGCATTCATCACAGCAAGAGCTGCGGGTGGTCAAGTAGAAGGTGCAGTAAGCCTGCCCGACGGAACGTACACCCTCAACCTCAGTGCATGGGCAGGAAAATCAACTGCCGTGGCGTGCAGTTACATCGGCATGGAAACAACCGAGAGGACATTTGAATCCTTGGTTTCAGGTCAATCGTACCAAGTGGACTGGACATTAAAATCCACATCAGAGATGTTGGACTTGGTGGTCGTAAGTGCAGGCCGATTTGAACAATCCGCCAACGAAGTAACGGTCTCCGTGGATATTCTGCCTCCACGGATTGTTGAGAGCAGAGGCACCACCACCTTGGAAACCGCACTGGAAATGAGCCCTGGAGTCACCTTCGTCAACGGAGAACCCCAAATTAGAAGCGGCAGCGGTTTTAGTTATGGTGCAGGATCCCGTGTCATGATCATGATCGACGATCTGCCTGTGCTCAGCGGCGATGCGGGTCGGCCCACTTGGGGGTTTTTGCCGCTCGAGAATTTGGAGCAAATTGAAATCATCAAAGGCGCCTCAAGCGTTTTGTATGGAAGCGCAGCCTTGAGCGGTGTTATCAACGTCCGCACGCGCTTTCCGGATGCACGGCCGCTGACCCGTGTGAATGTCCAGCACGGGGTTTTTTCTGCGCCGCGGAGTGGACAAGCGAAATACTGGAATGGCATGGCACAGCAGTCCAATGTGCGGTTCTTGCACAGCCAACAAATTGGCCGGTGGGATTTGGTTTTGGGTGGAAATTTTTTGGGGGATGATGGGTACCTCGCTCCAGAGGATGTCGCTGCGAACGATGCCGCAACCCAGCGGTATCAACCATGGTTGGTCGATCGCTTTGGAGCAGAATACCGGGCTCGGCTCAATGCCAACCTCCGCAAACGGGAGACCAAAGTAGCCGGCCTAACGTATGGACTCAATACGAATTGGCAATTAGGGGAATCCTTGAACACCCTGATTTGGCAGAATGCCCCCGACTCGATTTACGGAGCATTTGACGGTGCCGCTACCCGCACGAATCAACTGATTGGAACCGTTGATCCTTATGTGGAGTACCTCAGCCCGAACGGGATACGCCATAGTTTACGTAACCGCTGGCAGTACCTCAACAATGACAACGACAATGAGCAGTCCAATGGATCGCACGTTGGATACAGCGAATACAAGATGCACCTGGACGGTGAGCGCTGGGGCATTGGTGGTCTGATGCTGACGGCGGGTGCCGTGAATATGTTTGCCGTCAGCCGAGCTGAATTGTATTCGGGGGGCTCTTCAGACGGCAACAATGCGGCTCAAAATCGCGCGGCCTATGTCCAAATTGACCAATCCATTGGAGAACGGTTGAAGTTGGCTGGAGGAGCGCGATATGAGTATTTTTCGGTCAATGGGACTGGTGCAGGCAAACCCGTTTTTCGATTAGGGGGGAACTTTAAGCTCGCGGAGGCCACGTACCTGCGGAGCAGCTTCGGCCAGGGATTCCGGTTCCCGACCATTGCCGAGCGCTACATCCGCACCGGCTTGGGAGCTCTCCAAATTTATTCCAATGAAGACCTTCGACCAGAGTTTTCGTGGTCGACTGAGATTGCGGTGAAGCAAGGATTTGCTTTTAAAGACACCCGAGTGGGCGATTTTGCAGGATTCCTCGACTTAGCCTTGTTCCGGCAAGACTATGAAGACTTCATCGAATTCACTTTTGGCCAATGGGGACCCGATGAAGGTGAAGCGCCAACCATTGAAAATGTATTTGGCTTGGATTTATGAGTGTGAACACCGGAGGCAGTCGGGTTACGGGAGGAGAAATTTCCTTGACCGGGCGCTGGACAACTCGCTCGTTTCAGGCAGATGTCATCACAGGCTACACCTACACCAACCCCGTCAGTACCACACCGAATTATAATTACAGCCCACGCGGACTTGAGACGACTTATCTGAGTACCAGCTACGACACAACCGGCATGGTTCTGAAATACCGCTCTCCGCATGTCTTCCGATTCGATGTGCAACTTTCGGGACAAAAATGGTTCGGCGGTTTTAGCGCCCGGTATCAAACGGCACTTCAGAACTTTGACGCAGCTTTCATAGAATTTGAAGAACAGGGCTTTGTGCAATGGGGAGTCCAACAATGGTTAGACGAAAACCCCCGACTTCCTTGGGTATTCGATGCACGAATTGGACGCGAATGGCCTTCAGGCCATAAGCTGACATTGGTGATGAGCAACCTGACCAACGCAGAGTACGCTGTGCGTCCCATGGCCATGGAGGCTCCGCGCTTAACTTCGCTGATGTATACTTATCAGATTAACTGATGGCCTCATCTTCTACCGCCTTGATTGGCGTCATTCCCGCCCGCTTGGGCTCCACGCGATTTCCCGGAAAGCCCTTGGCCTCCATCGGAGGTCAGCCGATGATTGCACGCGTCGTAAAGCGAGCCCTCAATGCGGACGTGTTTGACCGTGTCCTCGTCGCAACGGATGACGAACGGATTCGCGACGCCGCAGCCGCAGCCGGAGCAGATGTTCGCATGACGCACCCCGATATTCCCAACGGAACATTGAGGAGCTACGATGCACTCATGCAATGGGAAGCCGATGCAGGCAGCGAAGCGGGTTACATCGTCAACATTCAAGGAGATGAGCCTTTTGTGCATCCGGAACAACTCCAAAAACTCGCCCAGCTCATTCGCAAACCGGGCGTATCCATCGCCACGCTCGCTCGTCCCAAACCTGCAGGCGATGCAGAGCGCTCTAACCCTAATCGGGTTAAAGTCACGTGCGACCTCAATGGCCTTGCGCTGTATTTCAGTCGTGCACCCATCCCTTCATCCGAAGGACCTTGGCTGGAGCACGTTGGGCTGTACGCATTCACCCGAGGGGCCATGGAGGCGATTACCCTATTGCACGCCACCGAATTAGAGAAGCGGGAGCGCTTGGAGCAATTGCGCTGGTTGGAGCACGGTTGGAGGATCTCCGTCGGTCGAACTTCACATGCTTCTTATTCCATTGATACCCCCGAAGATTTGATTCAGATTGAAAAGCGCATTGAAAGAGGTGAACTCCACTAACTTCGCACACTGAAACCCATTGTCATGATGTACAAAATCCCTGTTGCCATCGCTTGCTCCCTTGCAATTGGCCTGTTTTCCTGCACAAGTCCAGAATCCAATATGACCTCTTCCGAACAACCTGAATTCAATGAATCCCAGTTTTCTGCGCCCCCCGTTGCAGAAAAAAAGGAACACATCACCAAAATCCATGAGCTGGAGTTGAAAGATGATTATTTCTGGATGCGCCTCAGCGACGAGCAGAAAGAAGCCAAAGAGCCCGATGAGCAAACGGCTTCTGTCGTGGACTACCTGAATGCTGAAAACGATTATAAATCAGAAGTGCTGAAAAGCACCGAAGCGTTTCAAGAATCTCTTTTTGAGGAAATCAAAGGGCGCATTAAGCAAGATGACCAAAGCGTTCCGTTATTGGACAATGGTTTCTGGTACTACACCCGCTACGAAGAAGGGCAAGAATACCCCATTCACTGCCGCAAGGAAGGCAGCATGGATGCCGAGGAGCAAGTGATGCTTAACGTCAATGAAATGGCCGAAGGATTTAGCTATTACTCTGTTGGTGGCCGTTCCGTGAGCAGCGACAACAACTTATTGGCATTCAGCGTGGATACGGTCAGTCGCCGGGAATATACCCTGCAATTCAAAGATTTAACGACCGGCGAAATCCTTGCTGACCGCATCCCCGAAACTACAGGAGGGGCGACTTGGGCCAACGACAACCGCACGGTCTTTTATTCCAAAAAAGATCCGGTCACTTTGCGTTCTTATCGCATTTACAAACACGTGCTAGGAACGGATGCAGACCAAGATGTAGTGGTCTTCGAAGAAAAAGACGAAACCTTTAGCTGCGGTATCGGAAAGACCAAAAGCGAGGCGTTCTTGATGATTGGAAGCTATTCGACTGTAAGCTCGGAGTGGCGGTACTTGGACGCGAACAACCCAGAGGGCGACTGGCAAATCATCCAGTCCCGAGAACGGGATTTGGAATACAGCTGCAGCCATTATGGAGATCATTTTTACATCACCACCAACCGCAACGCCAAAAATTTCAAGCTCGTCCGCACGCCCATCAATGCAACCGGCTACGACAATTGGGAGGACGTCTTGCCACATCGCGATGCAACGTTGCTCGAAGGCGTGGATATCTTCCAGGATTATTTGGTGGTCTCCGAGCGAACCGACGGATTGAATCAAATTCGCATCAAGCGATGGGATGACGCGGCGGATTACTACATTGATTTCCCCGATCCTGCATATTCTGCCTACGTTGGTGCCAACCCCGACTTTGACACAAAAAGGCTCCGTTACGGATACAATTCCATGACGACCCCAAGCTCCGTTTTCGAGACCAACATGGACACCAAAGAGACTGAAACGCTCAAGCAGCAGGAGGTGCTCGGTGGTCAATTTGATTCGAATAATTACCAAAGCGAACGCGTGATGATCGAGGCAAGGGACGGAACCAAGGTTCCCGTATCCATTGTCTACCGAAAGGGCATGGAGAAGAACGGCCAAAACCCCTTCCTGCTCTATGCATACGGAAGCTATGGCTACAGCATGGATGCTGGTTTCTCCAGCACGCGTTTGAGCTTGCTGGACCGAGGGTTTGTGTACGCTATTGCCCACATCCGAGGAGGCCAAGATTTGGGCCGTGAATGGTATGAAGACGGGAAGATGTTCAACAAGATGAACACGTTTACCGATTTTGTGGATTGCGGACAGGCTATGTGTGACTTGGGCTTCACCTCTCCGGACCACCTCTACGCCATGGGCGGTTCTGCCGGTGGATTGTTAATGGGTGCCGTCATCAACCTCGCTCCTTCTTTATTCAACGGCATCATCGCGGCTGTTCCTTTCGTGGACGTCATCAACACCATGTTGGATGAGAGCATCCCCCTCACCACGGGAGAGTTTGATGAATGGGGCAATCCCAAAAACAAAGATTCCTTTGACTATATGATGTCCTACAGCCCATATGACAACGTCGCTGCGCAAGACTACCCGCACATGCTCGTTACCACGGGGTATTGGGATAGTCAAGTTCAATATTGGGAGCCTGCCAAGTGGGTGGCCAAATTGCGTGACACAAAAACGGACGACAACTTGCTCATCATGGATTGCAACATGGAAACCGGACACGGTGGCGCGTCAGGTCGATTCAAACGACTGCGTGAAACCGCCATGGAATATGCCTTCTTTATGATGCTCGAAGGCATTCGTGAATGACAAAAAGGTACCGCCAACTGACTGTTGCCGAGCTGGAGGGTGTCCGCTTAGAGTTTGTTCAATTTCTAGCCTCTGAAGGCATCGCGGCTGACGATTGGGAGCGGAAGCTCGCCCAAAATTCGCCGGATGTTCAGGCATGCATTGATGAATTCAGTGAGAAGTTCTGGGACGGTGCAACCGGAGCGATTAAATGCTTGGAGCACCGGCCCGATGATCAGAACCTGTGGCTTTTTCACTTTGGTGAAACTTCGGCTCACGTGATTCGATGCAAGAAAGATGGTCAATTAGTCGAATGGTCGCAGGGCGGGAAGTCGTTTGAGCAAGAAGCCCGGGGCCAAGAGATTTTTTTATTGCTGGAACAAGGTGCTCTGCCTTGTTCAGAAGAGCGATTCAAAGAGGTGCACAGCGAGTTGTCAAGCGAAAGCGATCAGGCCTGACGGGATCGAAACGCGGTTTCAGGCAGATCGAATCCCCGCTCCGCCAACCAAATAGCCACGTCATCTTCTACCGGGTGGTGCCAATGCACTTCCAGTCCCGCCTTGCGAGCGCCTTGGACATGCTGTTCTGAATCATCAATGAACAACGTGCGCTCTACTTGGACTCCGTGTCGCTCGCAAAGCGAGGTAAACGCTGCTGGATGCGGCTTGCGCTCTCCGAGTTCATGGCTATAATGAATGCCCTCGAACGCTGACCGAAAAGCACTCAGCCCATAGTTCGCCTCAATCCACGCTTCGAATACATGCGCATGAATGACGTTGGTATTTGAAAAAATGTAGAGCCGTGTTTGGTTGCCCAGAGCTTGAACCAATTCAATTCGAGAGCGATCCATGCCAACCAAAATGCAGTTCCAAGCATCGATGACCTGCGCGCGCTTCGTGCCCGGTGACAGTGCGATTCCAAGAATTGATAAAATGCCTCCGGCGAGATGCGACCGCATTCCAAATCATCAAATTCAGGCGATTGAGCCGCTTGTTTGTAAAGACCTGCAAAGTCCTTGACTCCCAAGGATTGGAACGCGCGCACTGGAGCTTCGTACTCAATGTCGTACAAAACTCCTCCAAAATCGAGAATCAATGCTTCTGGGAGCGCTGCCATGGCACGTTGCACTCAACGAATGACCTTCCACGGCTTCAGCCATGCACTGCTGGAGACGGACTGCATACGCAAAACTTCCAGATGGGCTCGCGCGCTCAACTCATCGATGTGCGTGGCGAACGTCACAATGTGCAATCCACCATCTTGAAGAAATATCTCCGCGTCAAACCCTTGATTTACGAGTTGGTCAGCCAAGGCCTTGGCGTTGTCTTCCAAAGAAAACGCTCCAGCAACAAGCATGTAGAGCGAAGCGTCAGCCGGTGTCGTCGGCGCACCAGCAGCGTGCTCTGATGTAATTGCTGGAGTTCCCACCGCCGTGCGCGCTGTCCACGCTGTTTCTGCGGCGCTCATCTCAACAATGTCGGACCACGTCGGAACGGCTTCCCCTTCAAAACGAGGTTCATACAAGGCTGTGCGAGGGGTGACCGGAAGCGGACTCATCAACGCGTCCTGACCGTTCCATCCATCCATCAGAAACATCCCCATTCCACCCAAAATGGGAACCGCTATTGCGGCCGCAATGCGGGCCAATGGCAACGGTTCAGAGGACATCGGCACAATGCGCCCCGGTCGTGGAGATGAACCCGAATCGGAGCTGACCAAAGGCTCAGACGCAGATGCTTCACTGACCAATGGTCGAAGCGGGATACGTCGCAAGCCAAAAGAACGGAGCATTTTCTCCATTTCTTCGTCAGCCAAAAATTGAATGCGACCGTTCGAGCCCTGATAAAGACGGCCCACGTGAGCAATGGTCACCGTTTTGCCAGAAGCAATGGCCCCCTTGATTTGTTCCGTTTCTTTTTGCAATCTGCCCAATGCCGCGTCCATGGTAATCCCTTCGGATTGAGCAAGCGTTTGAACCAATACACCATCGTGATGGGTGAGCCGTTCGTTGAACAAGATCCCCCGTGAGGGCGGAATCAATTCCTGCAATGTCTCATCGTACCGGGCAGGCTGACGATTGCACACAAACCCTCCTAAGCCAGGAACCACCACGCAATCGTGGTCTAAAAACAAGCGGTGGAGCTGGTGGTCGAGGGACGTCATGAAATCGATTTTACTCCCCGAAAGTAGGAGAAACAAGCCAGTCCTGCAACACCTCCGACCGTGATTCTACCGAACAATGGCGACACTCCCCTCTACAAGGCGCGGCCCATCTCGCAACTCAAACCGCAGACGCCACATGTAGACCCCATCCGGAACGAAAAAATCCGAATTACTCACCTGGTCGTTGCCAATCCAAGGTTCCTTGGGGTTTTCGCTGTAAAAAACCAATTCTCCCCAACGGTTGTATATCTCCAAGCGGTAACCCCTCGGATCGATTCCTTCAACAAAAAACGCATCATTCACCCCATCGTTATTGGGCGTGAAGGCATTGGGCACAAACACCGGGTTGAATACGTCAATGAACGTGCTGTCACGCGCTGTGCATCCTTCCGGAGAAATCGTTTCCAATACATACCATCCGGGACCTGTCACTGTTACTTCTGGCGTCAAACAATCACTGCAACTGAGGTTTTCTGTCGGCGTCCACCAAAGCGTATCAGAATCAACCGTTCCAAACAGGCGCACTTCATCCAGCCAATCCACTTCGCGATTTGGGCCCGCATCGACATAGGGCGGCTGCCACACGTGCACTGTAATCTCTGTGCTCCCTGTGCAGCCAAACGCGTCCGTAGCGTGGACTGTGAACGTGGTCGTCTGCAACGGAAAAACAGCGGTCATTTGCGCATTGGGATTCGCCACCAGTCCAGCAGGTGCCCAGGAATATGAGACCGCATCGGAAGCGCTGAGTTCCATGGTTTCGCCGCGGCACATCCACCCCCCGCCCGTCGCTGAAGCCGTAGGTGCGATGAGCTCAACGCTAACGCTGTCTACCCCCACGCCGCAAGCGTTGGCAATGGAAACGTAATACGTTGTGTTGGCTGAAGGTGAAGTGTATGGGTTTTGTGCAAATGGGTTCGTCACCAAGTCCGCCGGCGACCACAAATAACTATCACCCTCTGCGGCTTCCAAAAAAACACCCTGTCCAACGCACAGGTTGATGGTCGGGTACGTTTGTCCGCCTGGCGAAGATTGAATCACATTGATCGTCACCTCTTCCTCGGCGAGGCAATCGTTGGGGCTCGATATCAGGGCGGTGTAAGTCGTCGTTTCTGTCGGACTTGCCGTGGTCGTCTCCGAGGTCGGTGAACCCAAGCCTGCCGTTGGACTCCACATGACATCACTTCCGCCCGTTGCCTCAAGCTCCACAACATCCCCAACACAAATGGTCATGTCATCTGTGATTTCGGTCTGAAGCACTTCGACTACGACTGTGACTTGGGCCGTTCCAACACCGCACGTGTTGCTATCCTCTACCGTGTAAGTCGTGGTCTGATTGGGAGTGACCGTGGGGTTGGGTACCGAGGGGTCGTCGAGTGTTGGATCAGGTTGCCATTCCAGGGCCGCGGTACCATATGCTTGGAGTGTCGCCGATTCCCCTTCACAGATGGGGGGAATTTCATCGATGAGTGGCTCAGGAATGTCCTCAATGAACAGCGTTGCAAATGCCGTGTCCGGCTCGAGGCACCCGGCAGATCCTGAAACACTGGAAACGATGAGCATCACATCCCATTCCCCGGGCGTAGCATAGATGTACTCTGGGTTTTCTTCATCGCTTGAATTGAGGTCTCCGAAATACCACTCATAATCTGTTCCGCCGATGGAATTGTTCACGAATTGAATGGGCTCACCTGCACAAATAATGTCCGGAGCATCAATTTCGATGTCCGCAACCAAAGAGCCCAAGTTAAATTTGAAGACCCCGAGGTTGCAGTTGGAGGAATTATTCGTGCTCGACCATGCGCCCGTGGTGGAAGGAAAATCATCCCAACCTCCACAGCCCGCACAAACGGCTTGGTACACGGTCCCATTTTTATCAAAACGCGAAGTACCGCCGTCAACGTGCTCGTTGGAAAACGGCCCTCCGAAATACGTGCCATACGTCAAATCCGCCGCCTCCGGTGCCAAAACGCCCAACCAAAAGTCACTTCCATCCGTTCCGATTTGGAACGCATCGACCGTCGTAGGAAGTCCATTCGTCGTCGACTGGCTTGCGTAACTGCTATTAGATGTATTGGTCTGACCTCCCCATCCGCTGATGTACATCTCATCGCAATCGGAAACGAGGAAAGCAGTAGGGCTGATGTCGATCCCCACCATGGACAATCCCACACGGGTCAAAAAATCCACCGATTCTAAGTTCTCGGTTAACCGAACGACAAAGGTGCTCCCCAGCGGATTGGTGTCATAGACGTCGCCCACCAATGCCATATCGCTGCCAACCGTCTGTCCGCACAAGTGGGGTCGGTCATCGGTGTCCAATTGGACAAAGTACGATTGGTCATAATCATCGGTTCCGAAGTAAGTCGCTGCCGACAAAAACGGTGCGCCATTGAAGTCGATGGAAAACACATATCCATCTACATCCCCTGCCAAATCCGGTTGGTAGGCCCCCGGTGTAGTTGGCAAATCATCGCTTTTTGTTCCCCCTGTGACAAACGCTAAATCCTCGCCTACGGCAAATTGAATCGCAAAGGCCGCATCATCCGAATTTCCTCCGAAGTAAGTCGAAAACTCCAACGCAGCTAAGTCATTGGACATCTGGAAAACCACCGCATCACATGTCCCGTTGAGTCCGGGGTCGAATGCGTCCACCATGGGAAAGTCATCGCTGCGCGTGCTTGTTGCAACCCACACCTCCCCTGCTGGATCAATGACAATTTCGCCTCGGCACACATCGCCGTAATTGTAATTGAGTTTTTCTCCGAGGTTGAGGCCATCGTTTTCTGACCCCCCCACGAAGGTGGAGGCGACCAAGGAACCATCGACCCCATCGATGCGTGAAATCACGATGTCACACCCGTTGTCGTAGGCACCGTAAAAGTCATTTACTCCAAGGTCGATGAAGGGCCCTCCCACAAAATCTGGTTGATAAGCACCCGCCGTTGTTGGGAAATTCTGAGACCCCGAAGTGCCCATGACGTAGATGTCCCCGTCTTGATCGGTTACCAAACTGTGAGGGTATTCCCGCATGCTTCCCCCGAGGTAAGTGCTGTATTCCAACGTCGAACCGTCCGGTGAAAAAACACTGATGCCAAAATCAAAATCTCCGCCACTGAATGCATTGCTGATAGCACCCGCGGTCGTAGGGTATCCTGCATCACGCACCCCCGAGCCTCCGATCAGTCGACCAGCGTCATCGTAAGCAGCGGTGAATCCCCAACTGTCTGCTGACGACCCCACAAACGACGCAAATTCAATTTCGGGATCAATAATCAATGGGCGCAGCGGGTCGTAGTCTCCCACTTGAAATGTGAGGTGCGAGCCTCCATCCTCGTCCGGTGTCAGCACATAATGACATGGCACTTCTTCCAAACGGGTCCCCCTAATTTGGTAAGCAAATGGGGCGGCTTCCGCCACATGGCCCCACGCTCCCGTGACCGACTCGCCTTCTCCCACCGCTGCACCAATCAAATGCCTTATTGTACCATCGGGCTGCAGCCGCGAATCGAGGCCACGGTATCGCACGGAAATTTGGGCAGGATCGGCCCCCGGGGCAACGTGCCAGTCGGATTTAATGAGGGCTGCATCGCCTCGTTGACCATCCAGCACGGCATCGATTCCAGGCCAGACATCCCGCACGGTGTATTTGCCCGTTGGGCGAATCCCCTCCGCCCATTTTGATGGATCCTGGCCACGGTAATACGAAACCTGATGCGCAGCAGGAGCAGCTGAACCGTCAAACGTTGCGTCGAGGCTGCAGCCTTCCCATTCCACATCCAAGACATGGGTCACAAGCGGACCACTGGGCGATTCATGTCGGCCCAGCGCATCATACCCCGCGCCCAACATGGCCACTTTCCAACCCGTTCGGTTCAACCACAGATCACCGCCGTTCACACGAGCTGAAGCTTGGACGTCCGATGGCCATTGTCCCGCATTGGGAACAAACCAAACACCCGAAGGAGCTTGAGCGTACTGGACCGTTCGCTTGCGTCCTCCCTCTTCATTGGCAGCCCACACAATAGAATCGCCGATGAACCCGAAGAGGGTGCAAACCAAGAAGCAGGCCATGCAGATGGGGTTACGTATAAACATACCAAACAAATAACGGGCAAAAGGTGGTTCCGGTTGCCTTGGACTGGAAGGTTAAGCCAATTGCTCCGTCAGCAACCGCATTTCAATTACGGGGGACATGCGTTCATGCAAAATCCGGTAGACGGAATCCGCGATGGGCATGTCGACAGTGAACTTTTGATTCAGATGAAATGTCCCATTCGAACCATTGAACCCTTCCGCCACCATGTTCATTTCCATGATGGCCCCTTTGACGCTATACCCTTTACCAATCATCATCCCCAATGTGCGGTTTCGGCTATGGGGACTGTACGCTGTGACCAACAAATCCCCGAGGTAGGCGCTTTCCTTCACGTCTCTGTCGTGCTCGTGCACGGCTGCAAGAAACCGCTTCATCTCTTGGGATGCATTGGAAATTAGTACACTGAGGAAGTTGTCTCCGTAGCCCAAGCCGGTCGCAATGCCCGCTCCAATTGCGTAAATGTTCTTCAGTACCGCCGCCAATTCCGCGCCGACAACGTCCTCGCTGATGCGCACCCGGATGTACCGAGTGGCCATGGCGTCGGCCACAATTTGGGCAATCGATAGATCTGGACAAGCGACAGTCAAGTAGCTCAGCTTTTCCCGCGCCACTTCTTCGGCATGGCAAGGCCCTGCAATCAATCCGATGCGCTCGTACGGAACACCGAATTCCTTGTGAAAGTAACGCGCCGGGATGCTATTGTATTCCACGACCATGCCCTTGATGGCGCTGATGATGATTTTGTTTTTGAGGCGCTTTGGAGCGTGTTCCTGCACCGTCGCATCAAGGTATCCCGATGGAATAGCAACGATCAAAATGTCGCAAGCATCAACAACCGACTGCATGTCCGTTGATACGCTCAATTTTTGGGTGTCGAACTCTATGCTTTGGATGTAATGTGGATTGCGCCCAAACTGCAGCAAGTGATCGCGGGTTTCTTCCCGGCGCACCCACCAATGCAACTCGCTTATGTTGGTCAACAAAATTTTCGCGATAGCAGTCGCCCATGATCCACTGCCGATTAAACCAATACGAGGGTTGGAATCCATACTGCAAAGGTAAACGCATCCGGATACCGCAGTACCAATTCGAGGTGCTACCTTTGCAAACGCATCGCGGGCGGCACCGCTGCACAACATTCAAAACATGAGCGACGATCTTCTCAAAAAAGTCATCAGCCACTCGAAAGAGTACGGATTTGTCTTCCCTTCCAGCGAAATCTATGACGGTCTCTCCGCAGCTTACGATTACGGCCAACTGGGCTCAGAGTTAAAGAACAATATCAAACAGTATTGGTGGACCGCCATGGTGCGCATGCATGAAAATATTGTGGGCATCGACTCCAGCATCTTTATGCACCCCACTACTTGGAAAGCCTCCGGCCATGTGGATGCGTTCAATGACCCGCTGATTGACAACAAGGACAGCAAAAAAAGGTACCGCGCCGACGTCCTCATTGAGGATTATGTCGCGAAAATCGAAGCCAAGATCACTAAGGATGTGGTCAAGGCAGCCAAGCGATTTGGCGATGCCTTTGATGAAGCCCAATTTCGAAGCACCAACGGCCGTATTGTTGAACGCCAGGCCCAAATCGACGACATCCTTCGCCGCTTCAAGGAGGCGATGGATACCGAGGACTTGCCCGCTGTGAAGACGTTAATCGAAGATTTACAAATTGCAGATCCCGATTCAGGAAGCCGCAATTGGACAGACGTGCGTCAATTCAATTTGATGTTCAAGACAGAGCTCGGTGCCGTGAGTGGCGACAGCGGCATCATCTATCTGCGTCCGGAAACGGCACAAGGCATTTTCGTCAACTACCTCAACGTCCAGAAAAGCGGACGCATGAAATTACCGTTTGGCATTGCCCAAATCGGGAAGGCTTTTCGAAACGAAATCATCGCCCGTCAGTTCATCTTCCGTATGCGCGAATTTGAACAGATGGAAATGCAATTCTTCGTCAAGCCCGGCACCCAAGAAGAATGGTACGAATACTGGAAACAAGCACGGCTCAAGTGGCACCAAGCGCTCGGATTCGGCGACGGCAAACATCGCTTTCACGACCACATCAAGCTCGCACACTATGCCGAGGCTGCGGCCGATATCGAATTTGATTTCCCCATGGGCTTTAAGGAGCTCGAAGGCATCCATTCCCGCACGGACTTCGACCTGCGCCAGCACGAAGAACACAGCGGACGCAAGTTGCGCTACTTCGACCCGGAGACCCAAGAAAGCTACGTCCCCTTCGTCGTGGAGACTTCCATCGGCCTCGACCGCATGTTCCTCGCGACGTTGAGTGCTGCGTACGCTGAGGAAACGCTCGAGGATGGCTCCCAGCGAACCGTACTGAACATTCCCGCGCCTCTCGCACCGGTCAAAGCCGCGGTGTTGCCCTTGATCAAAAAGGACGGACTGCCCGAAAAAGCCCGAGAAATCCTCACTATGCTGCAAATGGATCACAACGTGCAGTACGACGAAAAAGACGCCATTGGCCGACGGTACCGCCGGCAAGATGCCATTGGCACGCCGCTGTGCATTACCGTAGACCACGATACACTCACGGACCAGGCCGTTACCATCCGCGACCGCGATACGATGCAACAAGAGCGTGTGGCCATTGCGGACCTCGTCGCACGTGTGAACGAAAAAGTAGGGATGACCCAATTATTTGCTGCTTCATGAACTTGACTGAACTTGATTTTGAAGGCCAGCGTGCCTTGATCCGTGTGGATTTCAACGTGCCCTTGAACGATGCCCGAGAGGTCACCGACGACACCCGCATTCGCGCGGCTCTTCCGACCATTCAACATGTCTTGGACGCAGGCGGTTCGGTCGTTTTGATGTCTCACCTCGGGCGGCCAAAAGGCCGAGATGAGCAATTCAGCTTGCGCCACATCGTTCCCACGCTGGAAAGGCTGTTGGGACAACCCGTCAAATTTGCGGCTGACTGCGTGGAAGACACGGCGCTTGACGTCACGCAATCCCTGAAGCCCGGAGACGTGGCATTGCTCGAAAATCTGCGGTTTCATCCCGAGGAAAAAGGAGGAGACGAGTTTTTTGCAGGTCAACTCGCCGAGAACGGAGATGTCTACATCAACGATGCGTTTGGAACGGCACACCGTGCTCACGCCTCCACCGCCGTCATCGCCAAGTTCTTCCCGGAAGACAAAGCTTTCGGTCATTTGTTGGCCCGCGAAATCGATGCGCTTGAAAAAGTACTGGCTCACCCTGATAAACCCCTGACTGCGATCATCGGCGGTGCCAAAGTCAGCTCCAAGCTCGGCATCATCGAACACCTCATCGGTCGGGTTGATCGGCTCATCGTCGGAGGCGGCATGGCGTATACGTTCGTTCAAGCCCAGGGCGGTTCAATTGGGACGAGCTTGGTCGAAACAGAGCTTCACTCCCAAGCGTTGGACATTCTCAAAAAAGCTGAAGCCACCGGCACAGAACTGTTGCTGCCACATGATACGCTCGCTGCCGACGCTTTTGCTGCTGATGCTAAGACCCAGGTTGTCCCTACGAATGCCATTCCGGACGATTGGATGGGATTGGACATCGGCCCGGAAACCACCAAACGATTTGTAGAGGCCGTGCTCAGTAGCAAGACCGTGCTGTGGAACGGTCCGATGGGCGTCTTCGAAATGGAAGCGTTTGCCGGTGGAACCAATGCTGTTGCGGCGGCGTTGGCCCGTGCGACGGCGGACAGCGGGGCGTTCTCATTGATTGGCGGGGGAGACTCCGTCGCCGCCATCAATCAGGCGGGATTGGCGGACCAAGTGAGCTATGTTAGTACCGGTGGTGGAGCGATGCTCGAATATTTGGAGGGCAAGGAATTGCCGGGAATTGCGGCGATTCGCGCGTGATTCCGTAGCTTCGGATATGCGCTGGATGGCACTCATTGTTTTTGTGACAAGCACGGCTTTCGCCGCTGCTCAGCAGCGCGTAGAGGTTTTTGAAGATGACCGCATGCTGTGGAGCGAAATGGTGCTGCATGTAGAAAACGGCGTCGTTCGCCAAGGGCGAGATTGGCGAGGTCAGGTCATCTGGACGACGCGCCCTGAAAAAATCTTTGAAGGCTATTCTACGAGTGCGTTTGACTTGCGCTATTCGGTGCGCAAAGGCCAATTGATCCAAGGCGATTCACATTTCAGCGATGCCGTCATGTATACCTCGGAATGGAGCGGCAATGAAATCAAACTCTACATCGGGGACAGCACGTTCCCGCTGGATTTGGTCTACACACTGCGACCTCATGCCTTCGATGAAGGGGTGTTTGGCCTCTTTAAGGAGGAAAGCATCAGCACCTTTGATCGCATTTGCGTTTTTCGCGGGCTGCCAACAGCCGTCGAATTGTTCGCGCTTCTCTTAGCGCAGGGCTTGTTATAAACCCGTTATTTCCCAACGGCCTCAACGGCCTCAACATGGAATTCGAACTGTTCCATGATTTGGTTGGCCAATAGCTTTTCACACGCCACCTTCACCTGCTCTTCAGCCTCAGCTTGATTCGCCGCTTCCACTTCCAAGGTGATGTGTTTTCCGATACGCACATTGCCAATGTTGGCCAGTCCGATGTTGTGCATGTTGCTGGAAACCGCCTTTCCTTGGGGATCCAAAAGAGCCGGTAACGGCATGATGTCAATGGCAGCGCGAAATGTCATGTTACTGTGGTTGTTTTGCGTGACGTTGGATGTAGCATCCTCCCATCGCGTACAAAAGTAACGCGGCAAGCATTCCCAACCCGAGCGCACGGCCAAAAAATGCAGCAAGCAATCCAACTGCCACCATGCTTGTCAAAAACAGCACACGTTTTCGGTCGAAATCCGTGTTTTTGCCCCACCCTTTCAAATCCAACATGGGCCGACGACTTACCATCCACCACGGAATCAGCGTGCTTCCTATGGCGATAGCCCCAGCAACGGTCACTAATCCTCCCGTTCCATATAGGCCCCATGAACCGTACATCTCATACTGTGCACCAACAAGCAAAATACCAATCCACCAAAGTGCTCCTGCCGGTGCAGGCATCCCGCTGAAACCATTTGTATGCTCCCCCGCTGCGGCTTCTACGTTGAACCGAGCCAAGCGATACGTCGCAGCCATCGCCATGGTCAAGGGAAAAAATTTGAACACCACGGGAATCGCCGGCGCCCAAGCATGCAAACACATGACTCCAACCACCGCTGGCGTCACTCCGCTCGTTACGGCATCTGCGATGCTGTCTAGCTGCGTGCCCATCGCCCCATCCGAACCCGCCCAGCGCGCCGCTATGCCGTCGAATAAATCCAAGATCTGTCCCGTCAACCATATGCCCGCCAAAGCCAACATGCCCCAGCCTTTCCATTCTTGGGATAAGGCGCCAAATTCATGGAGCGGTTCGATTACTGAAGCCCCAAAAGGCCAGATGAACAACCCGATAATGACCAATACGCCACAAAGCAAGTTGCCCATCGTCAAGGCGTTCGCTACGTATTTTTTCACGTTCATGGTGCGAATGTACATTTCCCGGGTTTGACATGTAACCTCTGCCCAATCCTTTTCGTATATTTGCAGACCCGATACGAGATGTCGGAATTTTTGGTCCGATGGCCGAGTGGCTAGGCTCAGCTCTGCAAAAGCTGCTACAGCGGTTCGAATCCGCTTCGGACCTCATCGTTAAAATAGAAAGCCCCGTTATCATTGCGATAGCGGGGCTTCTTCGTTTTCGTTATTTTTCGTTACTTGCAAGCAAACCTTTTTTACAATGGAGAGCTTTTTCACAATGGATACCTTGATCGCCTTCGCCATGGCCTCCCTGATGTTTTTCGTGCCCTTTATCCTCATCGCGATCATTGCGATGTGGCGCGTCTTCACAAAAGCCGGCCAACCCGGTTGGGCCATCCTCATTCCATTCTACAATCTCTACGTTTACACCCAAATTCTGAAACGCCCGGGTTGGTGGATGCTGCTGTACTTCGCTAGTGCCATTCCGGTTTATCGGCTACATTGGGGTCTTGTTCGTCAGCGTAATTGACAGCCTCCGATTGGCCAAGCTATTCGGAAAGCCATCCGCTTTCGGTGTCGGACTCGTCTTTTTGGGCTTCATATTCATGTCAATTTTGGCTTTTGGAGGCTCCGAATACGATGAAAGCCGTGTCCTGGAAGGTGAGTTGGTTTAATTGTGGTATAGCCTTCATTGCCCTGCTAATTGCGGGTTGCACAGAGGATGACACTCCCTTGCATTCGGTTCAATCGCTGCCCTCTCAAACGCACGTGCCTCAGTTGCTTGCCGATGCAGAAGGCCTCCCCGCATTGCTCTATGTTCAGTCCATGGACTCCAACCCCACGCTTCAATGGGCCCGCTGGCAAGACGGTGAATGGCAAGATCATCGCTCCATTGCATCGGACCCTGCGATGCTCATCAATTGGGCAGACCGCCCTCAGATGGTATTTGGGTCGAATGGTGCGGCGTATGCTCATTGGCTTACGGTCGATCCACGCGGTGACTTTGCTTACGGCATAGCTGCCGTGCGAAGTACTGATGGCGGTGGCACTTGGTCCGCTCCCGCACGTCCTCACCAGGACACAGCGATCGCAGAGCACGGATTTGCGCAGTGGCTCCCTTACCGGGATGGCGCGCAATTGGTTTGGCTCGACGGGCGCGACTTCGATGGCCACCCTGACCCATCCCAAGCCCGCATGGAGCTGCGCATGAACAATTGGCCCGCTCAAGAGAAATGGGAGAAGGAGGCCGTGCTCGATTCCTCCGTGTGCACATGCTGTCCGATGACAGCAGCACAAACGTCAACTGGCACCTATGAACTCATCTACCGTGATCGCACTGCCGATGAAATTCGCGATTTCAGCCGCATGAACATCGATGCGGCTGGAGGATCGTACGAGGCGAGCGGACCGCTGCACGACGACGGGTGGCAAATCGCGGCGTGTCCGGTGAACGGAGCCTCTTTGGCGGCGAACGACGAGCGCGTTCTCGCCGTTTGGTACACCGCGGCTGGAGACCAGCCCCAGGTGTTGTCCGCTTGGCGCAATCACGATGAATCGGGATTCGGCAATCCCCGTGCACTGCACACAAACACCCCGCTTGGGCGCATCTCAACCGCGTCAGATGAGGCGGGGCAACTTTATGCCGTTTGGCTGCAAACAAACGAAACCGGGGGAGTCGATTGGGTCGGTATGCGGTGGAATGCAGCCGGCGAGCCCTTCACTGAAGAGCCGGAAGTACTCGTCGCGGCGAGCGAGCGGCGAGCGGGTGGCTTTCCTGCATTGGTGGGATTGCGAAAGGGCGCCATGCTCGGTTGGACCAACCCGAACCCCGAGCCGCACGTCATGACAGGGCTCTGGAAATGACCTGTTCGTTTTGTGATGTACATCTCATGCGATAACTTTATTGCAACAACAAAAGCCTATCCTTTTGAGAATTTTTACCCTCGTAGCCTGTGTATTAGCAACAGGCTTCGCGCTCGGTTTCCAACCAAACTTCAGAAACCCCGGTCCCCTTCAGGCCGGGGTTCTTAAACCTTTGAAGTTGCCCTTCGTCCTACCACCAAATCGATTCATATGCGCTCCCTACTTTTCGTCGCACCGGTACTAATATCTACCGCTGTACTTGCCCAAACCGAAGGCGATAACGTCTTCGGCACCGATCAAATACTTCAGGTCGACGTCGCCTTCTACAGTGATGGATTCTGGAATGAATTATTGACCGAGTACGAAGGTGAGCAGAATTACATCCCCGCAGGCATCACCATCACCAGCCTCGACGGCGTAGCCCAGTTGGACTCGGTCGGGATTCGATTGAAAGGAAATTCAAGCATGAACCACCCCGGCGAAAAAAAGCCGTTCAAGGTGGATTTCAACCGTTTCATTTCGGGACAAGCGTACGACTTGCTCAAAAAGCTCAACTTCAACAACGGCTTCAAGGACCCCACGTTCGTGCGCGAAAAGATTTTCTACGATGTGTGCGCAGAGGCGGGGATTCTCGCACCACGGGCCAATTTCGCTGAAGTCACCTTCAACGGTGAACCGTGGGGGTTTTATACCGTCGTGGAGCAAATCGATGATCAATTCCTCGACCGCAGCATCGGCAACGACGACGGCATGCTCTTCAAGGCAGGATCCAACTTCGGCCAGGGCAGCGATGAGGCGAGCCTCGTCTACCAAGGCCCCAGCCAAGCGGATTATGGCGATGCCTACGAATTGAAGATGAACGACCTCGGAGATTGGTCTGACTTCATCGAATTTATCGAATTCATCAATAACGCATCAGATGCGGATTTCGAGTCGCTGATTGGCACGCACCTCGACCTGCAACCCTACCTCCGCTCGGCGGCGCTCGACAACCTCTTCGCAAACCTCGACAGCTATACGCTGTCCGCTCGCAATTACTACCTCTATCAAAACACCACGCTCGGCCTTTGGCAGTGGATCAAGTGGGATTGCAACGAGACATTCGGGAGTTACGCCATGGGCGTGCCCGGTTCCATGACGGAATTGGACCTCGGGTTTGACGGTGGCAACTTTGACCGGCCTCTGCTGCAGCGCATGCTGGCGAATGAAGCTTTACGCGGAGCCTACGATGCGGAATTGTGCGCCTTGCGTGAGGCCTACTTCAATTCCGACTACCTCGAACCTCGCCTTGACGCACTGAAGGCTTTAATTCAAGCTTCTGTAACCGACGACGACAACAAGATGTACTCGAATGCAGATTTCAATGCCAATTTTGACAGCGACTTGGGAGGAGGTGGTCCCGGCGGAGGTGGCGGACCAGGAGGATCGCTCTACGGGTTGAAGCCGTTTGTCGCCGATCGTACAGCGTTTTTAGACACGCAATTGGATTGCTCTGCGGTCCAAGTGCCGCTGGTTGAATCCGCTGCTTTGATGCTGTATCCCAATCCTGTCAGTAACCTACTGTTCTTGGAATTCGGCGCTAACCCTTCCGACAAATCAATTCAGATATTTAGTGCAACCGGACAACTCGCATGGGAACAACGTAGCATCACTGGAACGGTCCAATTGGACGTTTCAGCGTGGCCTGTCGGCGTCTATTTCGCTGTGATTCAGGGGGAGTCAAGCCTCCGTTCACAACGATTTGTCAAGGAATAATCCGCACAAAGTGGTCAAATCACCACGCTTATCACCGACCTTTGCAGCACGGGTCGAGCGAATCAGCCCCGCCCGCGATTTTTATTTATTTGAGTTCATTTGACGATTTAGGCCTTTGCGAACAGGTTCTGCAGGCCACCCAAGAGTTGGGTTACGAAACCCCAACCCCCATACAAGCCCAAGCTATTCCTAAAGTTCTCGCCGGCCAAGACGTGCTCGGCGTTGCGCAAACGGGTACCGGCAAGACCGCAGCGTTTAGCCTGCCTATGATCAACCGGTTGCACCTCGAAAGGTATTCCGGCCAGCAACGACCCATTCGGGGCTTGATCCTGACGCCCACCCGAGAATTAGCGGCGCAAATTGAAGAAAACATCATCGGCTACACAAAACACGTGAAGCTATTCTCCGTGACCCTGTTCGGTGGTGTGAGTCAGCACGGACAAGTTCAAAAGCTGCGCCGTGGTGTGGACATTGTCGTCGCTACCCCTGGACGACTGCTCGATCTACAAGAGCAAGGGTTTGTCAACCTCAACCACCTGCAGTATTTCGTCCTTGACGAGGCCGATACCATGATGGACATGGGCTTCATTCATGACCTGCGACGCATCATCAAGCACCTTCCGCGCGATCGGCAATCACTGTTTTTCTCGGCAACCATGCCGCCCAATATATTGGAATTTGCCAGCACCATGCTGCGCGACCCTGAGCGGGTAGAAGTGGCGCCTGAAAGCACCGCAGCCGAGACCGTTGATCAAAGCTTGTTGTTTGTCAATCAAGGCGATAAACGCGATTTATTGGTCCATTTGCTAAAGCAGGAGGAAGTCGAAACAGCGCTGGTTTTCACCCGAACCAAATACGGTGCTGACAAAGTAGTTCGATTCCTAAATCGCAGTAAAATCAAGGCTGAGGCCATCCATGGGAACAAAACCCAGCCTCAGAGAGAGCGCGCTATGAAAGCGTTCAAAAGTGGCAAATTGAATGTCTTAGTTGCCACTGATATTGCCGCACGAGGCATCGATGTCAGCGGTGTGAGCCATGTCATCAACTACGAAATCCCCAACATCTCAGAAACCTATGTGCACCGCATTGGACGAACCGGGCGGGCGGGAGCTTCTGGCGTTGCATGGTCATTGGTCAATGAAGACGATGAGCGCAAGCATATGGCGGATATTCAGCGGCTGATGGATCGGAAGGTTCCGGTCATGACAGACCAGCCATGGCATAATGGATTAGAGGAAATCGAACTGGACCGAGGCCGCGGAACTGGACAGGGGAACCGAAGAAGCCAAGAAGGTGGAGATCGCACTGCGAAGAAGAAGCCAGGCCGGAAGAAAAAACCGTTCAACAAACGCTACAAACCGGGTGGAGGAAGTGGAAGCGGAGGCAGCGGAGACGGATCGTCCTTCGGTGGAAACCGACACAAGAAACCATCCAAAAAACGCAACAACGGAGGAGGGCGGCCATAAAACAGTCATCCATTTGGAAACATGAAACTCCCTTTGCCGGTTTAACGTGTAATTGAGATGACATGACACACCCTGCCGCAAGTCAATCCGATGTACTCAGCGAGGCACGCGCCTTTTTTGATGAATGGGTTGCCCATCCCGAAGTCCGCCCGCCCAGTTCAGAAACAGTGCAAGCACGTTTGCGAGAAATCGCCCTTGAATTGGACGCAACGGGGACCTATACCCATCGATTCGAAGAGTTGGAATTCGGCGCTCGCCTCGCCTGGAAAAATAGCAACCGCTGCATTGGTCGCCATCTCTGGCGCTCGCTAGAAGTGCGGGACCAGCGATCCCTGCATCAGCTTCCTGAGCGCGAATCAGCAACATCGAACGCTTTACAATCTCATATAAACGATGCCTTTCGCGGAGGTAAAATCAAAAGCATTGTCAGCGTTTTCGCGCCTCGAACGCCCGGGAAATCTGACCCGGTTCGGATGGCCAATCACCAATTAATTCGCTACGCTGGCTTTCAAACCGGTACCGGCACCACCGGAGACCCGCATTCCGTCGAACAAACCGCGCATTTCATGCAGGCAGGTTGGAAACCAAAAACACAGGACCCATTCACCCCGTTGCCCTGGCAGTTTTATTGGAACGAACGACCCAGTCCACCGCAAGATGTTTTTACCGAACGTCCTGAACTCCTAAATGAAGTGACCTTGGTGCACCCGGAAAACGAAGCCTTCAACGAACTCGGATTGAAGTGGTACGCCCTTCCACTTCTCGCCGACATGGCTCTCAAAATTGGAGGAGTCGTCTATCCTTTTGCACCCTTCAATGGGTACTACATGGGCACGGAAATCGGTGCGCGCAATTTAGCCGATGAGACCCGCTACAACTTCCTTCCTGACGTTGCAAAATGCTGGGGATGGGATACGTCTTCGAACCGATCACTTTGGCGCGATCGGGCACTTGTTGAGCTGAACCGAGCGGTCTTGTTTAGTTTTGATCAAGCTGGAATAACCATTGGAGACCACCACAATTTAGGACTCAGTTTGAGGCGTTTTGCGCTCACGAGCAGAGTCAAAATCGCGAAATAAAAGGAGACTGGAGTTGGTTGAATCCCCCGATCTCGGCATCACAAACGCCGCAATTTCACCGGGATTACACCAACGACGTCTGTCCACATACCAATTTCTTTTACCAAGCTCCGATTTGGAAAGAAGCCAAGCCCTCCAGCGGCTGCCCATTCCATTTATAGAGGAGCCACAACGATGTGATTCACTTCCGCTGCTTCATTGGCCAAACGGACACGCAGCCAAGCGTCGATTCGAGCCTGATCAACTGCGCTCCAATCGACAGAATCATCGGGTGGCATCCAAAGCACTTCCACTTGGGGCAGCGCAGATTCGGCCCTTGTTGATTGAATCATGCCCATCCGAGCACCAATGACCGCCGAATGCTGGAGTTGAATTTCAGCTCCAAGCGTCCCAGGCAATTCCATCGTAGCCAACCGATTCGAAACGCTCTCTAATTCTCCACGCAATTGAGCGATCTCCGCGTCGCGAGCGGCCAGTGTCGCCCTGCCATCACTGTATAAATCAATCAAGCGCGTCATTTCCTCTAGCCCGTCAATGTCTTTTGTGTTTTGCACAACATATAACACCGCGTTGCTTACCTCCTGTTCCAGGCCTTCCTTCCATTGAGCAACCAACGATTCTGGAACAAACTCCCCCAATAAAACTACATGCACATGGGGTGATCCGTTCGTCCAGATGATATCTGACTTCACCACTTCCGTACCCGGGTATTTGGCATATTCCTCAACAAAATTCTTAATTCGAGTTGTGTCGACTGTTTCGCTCACCGTTTTGTAAAAGATCCAACCCGAAGGAATAATCAATGCCAAAAGTGCAATTCCAAAATACCGCTTGTATCTGCGTTCTCGTTCAGGATCAACTTGGGTTGCCTTGGGAAAATTCAAGTAACGCACGACCAAGGTCGTCGCCGTTGCAATCAATATGGCATTGATCAAAAACAGATAAAACGCGCCAAAAAAGTATTCCCATTCCCCATTTGCCAATCCAAAGCCCGCCGTGCACAGAGGTGGCATCAGCGCAGTCGCGATCGCTACACCCGGAATTACATTGCTTTTCTCTTTTCGCGATCCCGCCAGGATACCCGTCAAGCCCCCAAACAAGGCGACCAAAACATCCAAAAATGTGGGATTCGTCCGGGCAAACAGCTCGCTTCCCGCTTCATCGATGGGTGAAATCAAGAAGTACAGTGCCGAAGATAAAATAGCGATTCCTGCGGCAACACCGGTGTTCACGAGCGACTTCCGTACTGTGCCTGCATCGTTGATTCCAATGCCCAAGCCAAACCCCATGATGGGGCCCATCAGAGGCGAAATCAACATGGCACCTATCACAACCGCCGTCGAATCTACGTTCAAACCAATGCTGGCAATGACGATAGAAAAAACCAGAATCCACACGTTAAAACCGCGAAATTCAATGTCTTTTTTAATTCCCTCAATGGTCGCCGTTGCATCCGCAAGATCACGGATTTTCATGCGATCAATTATCAAAGGGCGGAGAATCGCAAGAACGCGCCTCCAAGGGGTTGGATTCGTAGACGTTTCCATTTGTAAGAAAGTAAAAACCCCAGGCGCTGGGCGCCCAGGGTCTTCTCAAAAAGTCAATTTCTTAGCGTGCAATTGATATCAACTGAGACTCAGAACCAATTTGCACAATGTAGGTACCCGTCGAAAGGTTGCTCAAGTCAACAGAGAACTGCCCTTGCACACCGACCAAAGGCCATTGGCGTACGATACGGCCGTCCAAAGTATAGAGTGAGCAGAATGGCGCTGGCTCCGTAAAGGCGATGGTCGTCAAACCACTGGTTGGGTTTGGAAAAACCGTAAACGTATCCGCAATCACTGCCTCGGTTACACCGCTTGCAGATTCTGTTAATCCCAACGATGCCGCCATTCGCGGAGCCGTGTAGCCTTGGATGATATCAAGCCAAGGCATGGCTTCTTCAACGCCCATAGTGGGGTTCATCATCAATCCATTGCCAGCGATGTTGCTGCCATTGGCCGAATCCACTGCTTGGGTTACTGCCACGTCCCACCACTGCCAAGGCGATGAATCAAACGGCTCCGAAGGTGCACCGTCCACGTAATTGTTCAAAACAGGATACAAACCGTCCATCCCATCATTGAGCGCGTTGGCTGCAAGTGATAGATCGTCCGACAGGTTCAAGCTTTGAAACACGTCATTGTTATTGGGCGCATCCATCGCATTGATCAGGGTATGGAAATCATAGGCCCCTGTAGCTTCAATCACGGGCTCGTTTGTCGTAGGTACGACGACAACCCCTGTAGTGTAAGGTGCAAATTGATCATGTGGACTGTGGAAACTCACCATGGGAACGTCACCGGAATCCAACCACTCTGCGGATCCCATCGCGCCTCCTGTATTCATTTGGAAATTGAATTCTGAACTGTAGTCAGGATAATGTGCGACGCACAGCTGGGTGCCGTCCGGCGCAAAACCGTCCTGCTTCGCTTCAGGGTCTCCGTTAATGGCTTCTATCACCATCGGGATGTAAGACCCGTCGCCTGGATCGTACCAAAAGCTGGTAATAGGCTCGCCTGCATTGTCCAAGATGATATCGTTGTAATCCTGCAATGTCGCAGACGCCAGGGTCACATACCCACCAGTTCCATCACCGAACATGGCGATTTTTTCGGGGTCGATGCCAAACTCGTTGTCCATCTCAGCTGCATTCATTCGGAAATAACGCACGGCTGTTCGTGCGTCTTGAACGCCACGGTAAGCCGCATTGATCAACTGATACGTCCGCTCGACTTGCGTTCCGGCCAACGGATTCCATCCCAATCGGTAGTCCACCGAAGCTGTTACGTATCCCATGCGAGCAAAACGATTGCACAACTCCACAATGGAACTGTCCTTCCGTGTGCCGAGTGCCGAACCGTTTACGTATTGAGGTAAAAAGTTGCCCGTATGAAACACCAAAACCAAGGGGCGGCTATCCAGGGTGTCGCCCGCAGGTTCGTAGACATCCATGAATTGGGACATGGCCATGGGTGGCAAACCTTGGAGTGCCGTGATGACCGTTATGTTGGACGCGTACTCTACGTCTTCCGTTATGGTCACTTCATCAAAGACCTCATCCAAATAGCGTTCCTGCGCGTGCAGGCCGAACACCACGAAGAGGAAGGAAAGGGTAAAAATGTGCTTCATGCAAAAATCATTTAGTTTGGAGCAAATTACCTCTACTCAAGGCCGCTGCGCTGACGCTTATTTAAATAATATGAACCATGGTTATCAACAATTTCCGCTGGCGACCATCCGCTCCGGCATGGCTGTGCCGCTCTCAGTCGAAACCGGCATGCATTGGCATTTACAAATTGAATAAACCGTTACATTTGGACATGCAGCATTCTATCCCTTCATTTCTCAAGTCCATCGTTGTCCTGGCGATACTTTCCTTCAGCCTCTTCCATGATGCCCGAGCTCAACAGGACGTCGTCACAACACCTGACGTGGCGCCCGTTCTCAATTCGTGTGCCATGATCGAAGACCGAACGGAACGTGAAACGTGCTCCAATCAAGGCATGATGGAGCACATCATGAATAAATTAATCTACCCTGAAGATGCTCAACAGGCTGGCATCGAAGGCACTGTTTTCGTTCAATTCGTCATTGATCAGCGGGGACAAATTTCGGAGGCCAAAGCAATGAAAGGACCAGAAGCGCTCACCAAAGCCGCCGTCCGTGTCGTGAAAGAGCTTCCGGGATTCGTGCCCGGAATGCAAAAAGGGAAACCGGTCGACGTCGAGTATGTTTTGCCCATTCGTTTTGCGTTGCCAAACGATTGACCTTGCTTAAATCCATAGAACGGTCTTTGGCCTGACTATTGCAACTTCACACCTGATGGAGTCACGACGCATTCTCATACTTGTTTCCGCAGCATTGGCGTTTTTGTGCCTTTTCTTAGGCCTGCAATTGTACCAAAAAATGGAAGCCGTAACGGAGGCGGAATCCGATAATGCCGCACTTACATTGGATCGAGATCAGGTCATGTTTGACTTGGAAAAGCTGCGGTTTAGCTATGACACGCTTTCTACTGAAAACGCCCTGATCCTGGCAGAAATAGCCGATCAGCGCGCCCATATTGACAAGCTTGTCACCCAGGTCAAAAACGGCAACTGGGAATTGGGCCGTGTGAAAAAGGAGGCCGAAACCCTCCGTTCCATCATGAAAGGGTATGTGGCAACAATTGACTCTCTGAACCAATTGAACCTCGCACTCATCGATGAAAACGATCAGATGCGCGCTCGGGTTGAGGCGGTCCAAAACCGCAACTCGAGCTTGGTGGAGCGTCAGCAAAATATGGAGGAGATGATTGTTGCCGGGCAAACGCTGCAAGCCGCTGAAACATCCGCCCAGGGCATTCGCCTCGTTTCCAATGGTCGGCAACGCGAAACGACCCGAGCCACCCGAACGAGCATGGTTAAGGTCTGTTTCACTTTGCTCGAAAATCGCATCGCCGAAGCCGGTCCCAAAACGCTTCACTTACAAGTCACCAATGAGCAGGGACAGGTTCTTGTCGGAGAGCAGTCTGAGCTCACCAATTCAGAAGGCACTCCCATCAGTGCCACCCGGGTGATTGATTACAACGGCGAGCGCATCGAGGCCTGCGTGTTTTACATTCCATCCACAGAATTGCCCACCGGAGCCTATGTGATCGGGATTTTAGAGGGCAACGAATCCATTGGATCTGCGCAATTGGTGCTGAACTAAACCTTCTTTTACCAGCCCGGGCAAGTGCTGCACCCTCGGCGGTCGGACGTATGAGAAGGCCCGATTAAATACGCCAACGCAAAGGCCCACTCAACGTACTGCACATTTTGAGTGGCTCCCGCATCCGTTGGGCCTTGCAAGCGAATCCATGGGAGCGCAAGGGCTCCCCCATGGCCTGTCATCTGCAGCATAAAGCGCCGGTGAAATTGGGCCCTCAATCCGGCATGCAATCCGACACCGAAGCCGCTGATTCGCTGGGGGTTCTTTACCCGCTCGCCTGCCCACCTGAAGTCTGTGCTGCACACCACCAAACCCGTCCCCACCGCCTCGAAAGCTCGCAAAGCAAAATTCCCTCCTTTGGAAGTCCACAGGGTATGCTCGTGCTCGGCACTAAATCGAACGAAGTTCATTCCGTCGCTGTGCTCAAAGTTAAATCCCGGTCCCCAGTAGAGCGAGTCACCGTCCCATGCGATCTCGGCTCCTGGCGTTTCATCCGTAAAATCCGCCGATGGAGCGAATCCCTCTGCTTCAACCCATTCCTTTTTTAACTTGTACTTCATGTGATCCCAGCCAGCCGAAATCCACCAGTTTGGACGTACTTTTTTGCCAAACCGAGCATTGAATTGAGGAATGGTGAACAGTCCCGGATGAAAATAAACCTTGGCTTGAAAACGCTCTGGCATGTCGTTTGCCCGTGCGTCGTTGAGGGTCACATCAAATGCACCGCCAGAAGGACTTTCTCCCCACATGTGCACCGTCGATTCGGCATAGGCCGAACGGTTGTAACCCCAGGAGATGTACCATTCCTCTTCGGCGGCAAATCGATTGGATTGACTCCAGAGAACCGGAGAAACGAGCAAGGCTAAACACACGTGAATTCCAGGGCTCCAGCGAAAAATCATCTGCCAAAATTACGGCGTTCATCCCCTTCTTTAACGCATGAATACGACGCAACGCGGTCGGTGGGGCGAGACATTGGCCGTCATCCACCTCGAGAACAAAAACACACAAGTGGTCGCACGGAATTGGAGGTGGAAACGCTATGAAATCGACTTGGTGGGCCGCAAAAACAAAACATGGGTCTTTGTTGAAGTTAAGGTGCGCAGATGGGGGTATAGGGAAGCCGGCATTGAAGCGGTCAATGTTCAAAAACAACGCCGCATCATCCATGCTGCGCACACTTTTCTGCGGCATCACGAGATCGATGCCGAGTGCATCCGTTTCGACATCATTTGCATCGAATATGCCCGGAATACTCGGCGCATCGAACACATTGAGGATGCGTTCGTTTGCCTGCCATGATTCGGTATCTTAGCCGCATGAAGAAGCCTGCCTCCTCCGGTCGCTCCGGATCACGCCCCAAACCAACTGGGAAGCCCCATTCCAAACGCTCGCCAAGCAGCCGGAAGGATTTTCGTCCCGACCAGCAAGGAGGTGGCGGTCGACCTGTTCGCCGAGGACCGGCGCCGGCTAAAAAACCGTTGGGATTGGCGGGCGGGCCCTTGCGACTTAATCGGTTCATTGCCAATGCCGGTGTCTGCTCACGCAGAGAAGCCGATGCGCTCATTGAGTCAGGTGTCATCACCGTCAATGGAGAAATTATTGTCCAGATGGGCTATAAAGTGAGTCCTACTGACTCCGTTCAGGTGGGTGGAACAACAATTCGCCCCGAAACCAAGCGCTATGTGCTGTTGAATAAGCCCAAAGGTTTTGGGACTTCCATTGGCGATGCGCGGGCGCGACGCGGAGTGCTGGAGCTGGTGCAAAAGGCCTGCAAAGAGCCCATTCGTTCCATCGATAAGCTCGATCGGGAAAGCACGGGGTTGATGCTATTCACCAACGACGAAGAATTGATGGTGCGCATGAACACGCCTTCATCTGGTGCCTCGCGCCTCTTCCATATTGGCCTCGGAGAGAAAGTTCAGCAGAAGCATTTGAATGAATTAAAGAAGGGGTTCATTGTAGACAAAGGATTTGTTCGTGCAGAAGAAGCTGAATTTGCCAATGATGAACACAACCAAATCGGTCTCAAAATCGTTTCAAGTCGCAGTCGGATTGCCCGGCGAATGCTCGAACAGTTGGGTTATCATGTTATCAAAGTTGACCGAGTCCTTCTCGGCCCGCTTACTAAAAAGGACGTCCCACGAGGTAGCTTTCGTCATTTGACAACTGCCGAAATTAATCTACTCCGAATGAGCTGCTGATCATGGCTGATAGTCTTGTAATCATACCCACGTACAACGAAATCGAAAACATCCAACGCATGGTAGATACCGTCATGGCGTTGGACCCTCCTTTTCACGTTTTAATCGTCGATGACGGTTCTCCCGATGGAACGTCCGATGTGGTGAAGCAGGCACAACAGCACCAGCCAGACCGTATTCATCTGCTGGAGCGGTCGGGTAAGCAAGGGCTGGGGACGGCATACATCGCTGGTTTTCGCTGGGCGTTGGAGCGCGACTATGCACTGATCTATGAAATGGACTGCGACTTTTCGCACACACCCCATGACTTGGTCCGATTACGAGAAGCCTGCATGAACGGGGCAGATGTCGCCGTTGGATCGCGTTACGTCACGGGTGGGAAGGTGAGCAATTGGCCCCTTGGACGAATCCTCATGAGCTACTTCGCCTCGGTATATGTGAACCTCATCTTATGGCTTGGAGTGCGAGATAGTACGGCAGGATTCAAATGCTACAGAAGCGAGGTGCTGGACCGCATCGATCTAAATCGCATTCAGTTCATCGGGTATGCCTTTCAAATTGAAATGAAGTACAATGCACGCCGATTAGGCTTTCGCATCGTTGAAGTGCCCATTACCTTTGTAGACCGGGAATTTGGAACCAGCAAGATGAGCATGAACATTTTTAGAGAAGCGTTTCTCGGTGTTTTGCAAATGCGGTTCCGACCCATTCGACCCAACCCCAACGCCAAAAAGTAAGCCCCATGCTCGCCGCACCGACCCGTTTCATTCGCGCATCCATTGTTAACGAAGGAAAAGTTCAGGTCGATGACGTGCTCATTGCACGGGATGGCACGATTGGCGCCGTGGGAGCAGCCTGCGACCGACACCCCGAAGCTTCCGAAGCCATTCAAATTGATGCCCAAGGTTTGTGGTTGCTGCCGGGAGCCATCGATGATCAGGTGCATTTTCGGGAACCCGGCCTCACCCACAAAGGTGAAATCGCAACGGAATCCGCAGCAGCAGCAGCCGGCGGCATCACTTCCTTCATGGAAATGCCCAACACCGTTCCTCAAGCGCTGACCCAGGAATTATTGCAAGACAAATACGATCGTGCCGAAGAGGTGAGCGCTGTCAATTACTCCTTCTTCATGGGAGCTTCGAACGATAACCTCGATGAGGTGCTCAAAACCGACCCCAAAAAAATCTGTGGCGTAAAAGTATTCATGGGATCCTCGACGGGTAACATGCTCGTCGATAACCGTTCCGTTTTGGAAGCCGTCTTCAAGGAGAGCCCTACTCTCGTAGCTACGCATTGCGAGGACGAGGCGACCATTCGGCGCAATACTGCGGCGGCAAGGGATCGGTTTGGTGAATTTGTCCCCATCGGTCAGCACCCACTCATTCGCAGTGCAGAAGCGTGTTACCGATCCTCCTCCATGGCTGTTGAACTGGCAGAAAAATCCAATACCCGGCTCCATATTCTGCACATCTCAACGGCCCGGGAAGTTGGGCTGTTTAGAAATGACATCCCTTCAATTGAGAAACGCATCACTGCGGAAGCGTGCATCCACCACTTGTGGTTCACCGATGCTGATTATGAGGCAAAAGGAACCCACATCAAATGGAATCCTGCTGTCAAAACAGCTGAAGATCGCGAGGCGATTCGAGCAGGAATCCTCAACGGGCGCATCGATGTTGTCGCCACGGATCATGCCCCTCATACTGCTGAAGAAAAGAACAACGCTTATTTCCAAGCTCCCTCGGGCGGTCCATTGGTGCAGCATGGTCTGCCCGCCATGCTAGAGTTGGTCCACCAAGGTGTGTTGTCTGTTGAAGAAGTCGTGAATTTGATGGCGCACCGCGTGGCCGACTTATTCGATATCGAGGGCAGGGGATACATCCGAGCGGGGTACCAAGCAGATTTGGTTTTGGTAGATCCGAACGATAGGTGGACTGTAAACAAGTCCAATATTTTATACAAATGCGGTTGGTCGCCGTTCGAAGGAACGGCCTTCAAGTCCCGCGTTCGCGGCACCTGGGTCAATGGCATACAGGTCTACGATGGAGAGCGCGTGCTTACAGATCACGGCAACCATGCCGGTCAACGTCTCACCTTCAACCGATGAAACTTGCACCAAGAACATGCGTTCGAGGGATGGCAGTCGCACTTCTGTTCGGCTCAGCCATCGGCTGTGCAAACGGTCCGACATTTCCAGAACCCGAGGCGCCTAACGGAGTGATACCGCGCGACACGTTTGTTCATGTGCTCACCGAAGTGCAACTCATCGAAGGAGCGCTGAAACAGCGGTTATTCCGAAACGACAATGAAACAGAGCGGGTTGAATCGCAGTACGCCGAACTTTTTGACCGATGGAACGTGAGTGAAGAACGCTTCAAATCCACTTACACTTGGTGGTATCAGCGCCCTGAGGCTCTGGACGGTTTAATGGAAGATGTGATCGAAAATCTCACAGTCCTCGAACGACGACTTGTCGAAGAAGAACGAATCGCGGGTCCTTCACCTGTCATTTCGGAGGAGGCCCCAAGGCCTCAAAGAGAAAGGGAACGGTAACGGCTACCGTTTCTTTCAAGGATTGGTATTGCCACTCTACCCCTTTTGCGGCCAATGCTCGTTCCAATTTGTCGGTCACGTAATCGTGATGCCTGTGGGTGGTTTCCACCGATTCCTTGGAAATCGGAGCCCGTCGACCACTGATGAACTCCCAGCCAGCACTGAGCCTCCAAGCCGCCCCCATCATCCACCTCCGGAGCGGTCGATGCGGCGCGCGAACGCCCATGGCCTCCGCCATCAGCGTCATGAGATGGCGATACGAACTGTTCTCAGCACATACTACAAACCGCTCACCCCAGCACCCGTTGGTCGATAGCATCGTCGCGGCTCGCGCCACATCCCGAGCGGAAACAAATCCATTCGACCCCGTCGGATACCATTTCAATCCCCGATGCACCAGGGTAAAGAGCATGGATGAGCTCCGTGTGAAATCACCTGGCCCCAGAACAATGACAGGGTTCACGGTCAAAACACGAAGTCCCTCTTCCTGACCTCGCCATACCTCTAATTCTGCACCAAATTTCGATCGAGCATACGCACTCACGTCGCGGCCGTCCTCGAATGGAACATCCTCGTGGACCGGCTCACCCCGTTTTCGACCCAATGCTGCCACAGAGCTTATGTGAACCATTTCCGGCACTCCCGCTTGCAACATCGCATTAACCAGCGTCCCTGTCGCGTCTTGATTGATCCGCTTGAGCACCTCCGCGTCTTTGCGATGAAACGAAACCAATGCCGCGCAATGATAAACCCGCGAGCAATTCTCCAAGGCCTCCTCCAAGAACATTCCGTCCTCTAAACTGCCTTCAACCCACGTCAAGCGATCGTGCGCTGTTCCGCATTGACCTAAAAAATCTTCCAGCTGTCGGCGATTGGTCGTTGGCCGGCAAAGTGCATGCACATCGTGCCCTTCCTTCAGCAATTCGTCCACCAAATGGCGTCCAACCAAACCCGTTCCGCCGGTAACAAAAACCATGCACCGAAGTTAGTTGGAGAATCCGCCCGAAATTCGCAGGTACGATGGGAAAATCGGAGCACATAGAAAACACCCTGGCGCGCTTGCCTCACCAACCTGGCGTATACCAATACTTCGATGAAGAGAAGCGAATTCTCTACGTTGGTAAGGCCAAAGACCTAAAGAAGCGGGTCTCGAGCTATTTCACCAAGCAGCACCAAACGGCAAGACCCGTTTGCTCGTCTCTAAAATCCATGACATTGAATGGCTGGTTGCTCCATCAGAGGCCGATGCGCTGCTCTTGGAAAACAGCTTGATCAAGGAGCACAAGCCCTTGTACAACATCCAACTTAAGGACGATAAGACCTACCCCTTCATTGTCATCAAAAAAGAGCGCTTCCCTCGGATTTTTGCCACGCGGCAATTCATCAAAGACGGGAGTGAATATTTCGGCCCTTTTCCAAGTGTGAAAGTCATGCACACCGTCTTGGATTTATGCCGCAAACTATATCCCATCAGAACGTGTGCCCTCGCCCTTTCGGAGGACAACATCGCCAATCAAAAATTCCGGGTATGTCTGGAGTTTCACATCGGAAACTGCATGGGACCCTGTGTGGGAAAGCAGACAGAAGAAGCGTATAACGAAAGCATCGCCGCCATCCGGTATTTGCTGCGCGGGCACCTCGGCGAAGTGGTCCGTGCCCTGGAGTTGCAGATGGCCCATGCTGCCGAAACGTTTCGGTTCGAGGAAGCCGAACAGTTTAAACGCAAACTCGCCGCCGTTAAAAAATACCAGGCTAAAAACACGATTGTACATACCGGCATCAATGATGTGGAGGTCTACTCCATTGTTCAGGACGCGCGGTGTGCTTACGTGAACTTCCTCAAAATCCAAAACGGCACCATCACCAAAGGCCACACATCTGAGGTCCGTCGAAAACTCGGCGAAGAGCCCAAGGAAATCTTGGAGGCCGCCATCGTGCAAATGCGGGATAAGTTTGGTAGCGACGCCAACTCGATTTATACGCCGTTTGAAATCGATTTGCCCTTGAATGGTGTTCAATTGCACGTTCCTCAGCGCGGCGACAAACTGCGACTGGTCGAAATGTCCGAGCGCAATGCCAAATTCTTCATGCGCGATCGGCAAAAGCAAATGGAACAAACGCATCCCGAAGCTGCGACCCAGCGCCTGCTGGAAACGGCAAAAGAAGACCTGCGCTTGTCGGAATTGCCTGTTCACATCGAATGCTTCGATAACTCCAACATCCAAGGCACCAACCCGGCTTCAGCATGCGTGGTTTTCAAAAACGGCAAACCAGCGAAGTCGGACTACCGAAAATTCAACATCCGCACCGTGGATGGCCCGGATGACTTTGCTTCCATGACCGAAGTCGTTCACCGACGCTACCATCGGCTTGTAACCGAAGGTGAACCTCTGCCTCAACTCATCGTTATCGACGGGGGAAAAGGACAACTTTCTCATGCGCTGGAGGCGTTGGAAAGCCTGGGGCTAAGAGGAAAAATTGCCATCATTGGCATCGCAAAGCGACTGGAAGAAATTTACTACCCCGGCGATCAGCATCCGTTGTTCTTGGATAAACGTTCCTCCACGCTCAAATTGATTCAGCACCTGCGCAATGAAGCGCACCGGTTTTCTTTGGACCACCACCGCAAGCGGCGCAGCAAGGCCGCTCTCCGCTCGGAGTTGGATGAAATTCCCGGCGTGGGGCCCAAAACCCGTCACGCACTTTTGGCGCATTTCAAAACTGTCGATGCCATTCGAAAAGCTCCAGAAGATCAGTTGCTCGCCGTGGTCAACTTGAAGGTGGCCCGAACGATTCTCAATCACTTTAAGGCTTAGCGAATCAAGGAAGCAGTCGCTCCGCTTGGTCGGGGACTCGGCACTGCATGGAAAACCAACGGTGACGGTTTTGAGCCACGCACCGATAAACCACGCGCGTCAATGATCGCAACGGCCATCCCGTCAGCACCCTCATCATTGGCCTCCACGGTGCAGGCAACTCCTTGCCCAACTGGCGCAAGCCTTCTGCCTCGGTAAAAGCCTGAACGCCATCAAAAACGACCAATGACTGGTACGGCGGTTGGCGCAGTTCGGAAGGGAGTGTACGCTTCGCCGTTTCCCCTTGAAGCGGAGCAAACCGAACGTCTTCATTGGTCCGATCCCATGTCCACGCCACCGCTCTGTCGCACAGGCCACACGCGCCGTCAAAAAAGAGGATGATTCCGCCTTGACTGGAAGCCGACCCTTTCACTTCCAGTGAAACCGTTGATCCGCCATGCCTTGGGTAAGTAGTTCGTACTCACGCACCAATTCTTGTACTATTTCAGCCGCAGGAACGAGCTGTCGAATTTGACCACTGACTTGACCAATTTCCAATTCACCGGCCTCCATATCCCCTTCAAACATGCCTTTTTTTGCCCGGCCCCGTCCCAAGAGCGCCTGCAATGCCTCAGGAGATTCCCCCGCTGCTTCGGCTGCCGCCACTTGACGTGCGAATGAATTGTCGAGCAATCGCACAGGAGTTAGCGCTTTGAGGCTCAATCGAGTCGAACCTTCGCCTGCGTCAACTACTCGGTCCTTGAAGGCTTGGTGGGCGGATGATTCCGGAGTTGCCACAAATCGGCTGCCCAACTGAACGCCCTCCGCTCCAAGCGCAAAGGCCGCCAGCGTGCTGCGCGCATCGCCAATCCCGCCCGCCGCAATCACCGGAACTTTCAAGGCATCGGCCACAGCTGGAACCAAGCAAAGGGTTGTTGTCTCCTCCCGACCATTGTGCCCTCCCGCCTCAAAGCCCTCCGCCACAACCGCATCGACACCCGCTGATTCCGCCTTAAGCGCAAACTTCACGCTGCTCACGACATGCACCACTTTGATTCCATGGGATTGCAGGCGCTCTGTCCAAGTTGCAGGATTCCCCGCGCTGGTAAAAACAATGGGAACCCCCAATTCAATTACGCTCGCAATGTGCTCCTCAATCGAAGGGTAGAGCAACGGGATGTTGACCGCAAAAGGCCGGTCCGTCGCGGCTTGGCATTTTTTAATTTGTTCTCTCAGTACTTCCGGGTACATCGACCCGGCACCGAGGATGCCCAATCCCCCGGCGTTGGAGACCGTGCTAGCCAATTCCCAACCACTGCACCAAATCATCCCGGCCTGGATAACCGGGTACTGAATGCCAAAAAGTGACCTGAATGCGATTCATAATTCGAACAACGCCAAGTTAGCGCGTTCTGCTTCCTCGCTCCGCACGGACGTTGAAAAAAACAGGCGCGACGCCTCTGACATCGCCTGCCATTGATCGGAATTTGCTGCCAACGCCGTTTCCAACCCTGTTGCCCACGTTGCCGGGTCAAGCGGCCAATCCCAACCAATTCCCTTGTCCGCTAAATCACGCCAAGGCGTGCGGTCGCTGATCAAAACTGGACATCCATGCGCCCATGCCTCCACGATAGAATGGCCGAAATTTTCTTGCGTCGTCGAAGACAATAGATAATGCGCAGCTTGAAAATGCGCCTTGAGTTCTGAAGGGGGCAGACCCCCGAGGAATTGAACGGATACGGCGGGGTGCTCCTGTGCCAGCGCAATCAACTCATCTTGGTACGTCGCATCCTCCACTGGGCCGATGAAATGAACTTCCAATGGGCGAGCAGATGAGCTTTTGAGCAAAGCCTTCAGACCAAAATCAAGGTTTTTTACCCGATGGATGCGTCCAATGATAACAACCCTCCACCTTTCTGATGAACGTGCGGGGTTGTCTTGAGGGAGCGGCGATGCAAGGTTCTGAGCGACCGAAACCTGAGCCCTGGGAAGAATCGTCTTCACTTCTTCTCTTTCGCCGGCACTGGATGCATGCCAATGGACGGAGTCCATCCACCCCATCATCCGGGTCAAGGATAAAAATATCCGTTTTTTCAAAGGTTTAATTCCCAACGCAGATTTCCCAAACATCCCGCGAGGAGCAACGATGGTTTTGATCTGCTTTTGGGTCCGCAAAAGGCGAAGGGGCAGAAGGGTAAATGCCCGGGAAAACACGCTGTTGAGATGAACAACATGAGGCTGAATCTCACGGAGTGTGTTTTTCCAAAATGCTCGATTAATGTCACTTCCGTACCACACTTGAATCGGGCCATTGGCCGTGGGAAAGCTCACCCATTGATCCAATTGACTCACCAAAGGATTGGTTTCCCCCAAGTCAGATCCGCCTGTAACGACCCAAACTTGGGCATGCTCGGCAAGCATTGTCGCCAAATTTGCAGTGCTTCGAATGGGCCCTCCAGCACGAAAAGCCGGTGGAAACCAATCCACCGAAATCAAAATCCGCTTACTTCGATCAACTGATTCCATTGTGTTCCATCCAAAATCCCAATACCACCAACGACCAAACCCGCGAGAATGTCCAACGCGGGTCACCCGCAACAAACGCGTCCCATACCCGATTGACTTGTGCATTCGATAGCGTGTCAACATTCGCTAGGAAGCCCAAGCCTTTTACGCAAAGGGGCTTCAACGAAGTCCTCATCCATTGTTCCCAGGGCAAAGTAAATCCCATTTTGGGCCGATGAATGATTTCTGGTGGCAGCAAATCAGGCAACGCATCCGTCAGCAGCTGCTTCGGCGAATGCGGCCATTTATCCTCGTCTCCAATGCTCAATGCCAAAGACACCAGCCGATGATCCAAAAAGGGAACCCGGACCTCAAGCGCATGTGCCATGGACATTTGGTCTGTATCGCGCAGCAGCGTGTGCCCCATGTAGGTCCACATTTCCGCCAAAGACACTTGTGAAAGTCGGGGCAACCGTTCTCCTGTCCCCGAATTAATCAACGATAATTGAAGCCATTGGAACACCGCATTGGGCGTGTTGGCATGCTGTGGCGCAAGCCTTCGCACATCGCGTTCCAAGAAAACCTGGCGGGATAAGGGGTACGTATGGGCCACATCGAAATAATCACCCGCGAGAATGTCTGCCTTTTTGTAGGCGGATCCGTCTCTTTTGTATGCGGCAAATGCTTCCCCAGCCAATCTGCGCAATCCGCGGGGCCAAGATCCCAACCAACGTTGATCCCACAAGGCCTGGGACCGCTGAAAAACAGGATACCCGGCAAACAACTCATCGCCGCCCAATCCGCTCAGCGCAACCGTAATTCCCGCATGCTTTGTCGCCTGGCTAACGACATAGGTATTGGGGCCATCGCCGCTGGGATGATCCATCGCTTCCAATGCTGCGGGGACTTCGCTCAGAAAAGCATCGGGTGTCAATCGAATTTCATGATGGTCTGTGTTGAACCGCTTGGCAATCATCCTTGAGTACCGACTTTCGTCAAACTCACCTTCATTGAAGGTTACGCTAAACGTCGAGATCTGCTGATCGGTTGATTCTTTCATCAGTCCAACAATCGCGCTGGAATCAATCCCGCCGGACAAAAAAGCACCAAGCGGCACATCAGATCGCATGCGCAAAGAAACCGCGTCTCTTAAGGTCGATCGAATCAACTTTAATTGCTCTGCTCGCGGGGCACTGGATGGAGNCGCAGAAGAAGCNGCATCCCACCAGCATTGGATTTCCATCTCTTCCCCGTTTAACCGCATCCAATGGCCGGGCTCAAGCAACTTCACACCTTGAACCATCGTCCGCGGAGCATGGACGGTTTGATATCGCAGATAATCCACCAAGGCGATCGGATCGTGCCGACGCTTGACCCAATCGGAGGCCAATAAACTCCTCACCTCACTCGAAAACAACACGGATCCATTTACCGAGGTGTAGTAGACGGGTTTGATGCCCATTCGATCGCGGGCAATAAACAACTCACGCTCGGCATGATTCCAATACGCAAAAGCGAACATTCCATTGAATTCATTGAGCGCTGCGCGCCCCCATACTTGCAATGCAGCCAAAACCACCTCGGTATCGCAATCGGTCTTGAAATCAAAATCACCTTTCAGTTGCTCCCGGAGTTCGCGGTAATTGTATACTTCGCCGTTGAACACAATCACGTCTCCTGTGTCTTCATCGATGAACGGCTGATTGGATACCTCCCGGGTATCAATAATGCTCAATCTCCGGTGACCTAGCATTACTTCCTCCTCTTTCGTCCAAACTCCTGTTGCGTCAGGTCCACGGTGGGCAATAGCCTTGGTCATGCGATCCAGCGCCGCGCACGCTTCAGGGAATTTATCGCGTGACTCAATTCCGTATATCCCCGAAATCCCACACATCCCTCAAACGGTTTCTTCGGAATTAGATTGGGCTATGCCGTCCCAACCTTGCGCTTTGAGCGGTGTTTCCAATCCGTTCTTGGTGATGAGCGTTTTGATCTCCGGATCATCCACCATGTGGCCTATCACCGAAAGTTTTGGATGATTCCGAACCTTTTCGTAGTCGTCCTGTGCAACGGTAAATAGCAGCTCATAATCCTCCCCGCCACTGAGCACACAAAGTGTCGGGTCGAGGTTGAATTCACGGGCCGTCTCATACGTGTGAGGATCAATGGGCAGTTTCTCTTCGAACACTTTCACGCCCAGTCCCGAGGCTGCGCACAGATGAAAAACTTCTGAAGCCAACCCATCCGAAACATCAATCATGGAGGTCGGCTTCAATTTCAGATCCGCCATTTCCCGGACTACGTCGGTTCGCGCTTCAGGCTTGAGCTGACGCTCCAGGATGCCCTCGTGTCCCGACAGGTCGGGTTGAGCCATGGGAGCCGATTTGAAGACCACCCGCTCGCGTTCAAGCACTTGAAGCCCCATGTACGCGCCTCCTAAATCGCCAGATACCACCAGCAAATCTCCTGCCTTGGCCCCTGAGCGCGCAACGGCGGCCTCTCCATCAACCAAGCCCAAAGCTGTTACTGTCACCATTAAACCCGACGTAGAGGAGGATGTATCACCCCCCACCAAATCAACTCCGTATACCGCACAAGCCTTATGCACACCGGCATACAATTCCTCGAGGGCTTCGACCGAAAACCGACTGCTTACCGCAATAGAAACGGTCACTTGCGATGGAATCGCGTTCATTGCGCAGATGTCAGATAAGTTGACGGCAATGGACTTGTATCCGAGATGCTTCAACGGCACATACGCCAAATCAAAGTGCACCCCTTCGCACAGCATGTCGGTAGAAACCACCACCCGCTTCCCTTCTGGGTTAATCACAGCCGCATCATCTCCAATGCCCATCAGCGTCGAAGGCTGTCGCAGGACGGTACCCTCCGTTAGCCGACGAATCAAACCAAACTCACCAAGGTCTTCTATTTCCGTACGTTGCATGCCGCAAAGGTACCGAATCTTTTTCTCGATTTATCCCGCGGGTGGCGCATCGGAAACGCCTAAAATCTCGCCCACAAAATGCAAGCTCAAACCGGAAAAAGGGTGATTGAAATCCACCACAACGGAATTTAATCGCGCTTCCGAGACCACACCAATCATCTCGTCGCCATCCTCCGTCTGCATTGGAACAGCCTCTCCTACCTCAAAGATTGATTCGTCCAATTCGCCGTCTACAATAAATGCCGACTTCGGCACCTCGACATACGCCTCTTCGTCTTCTTCTCCGTAGGCATCCTCTACGCTCAAAGTGAACTCAAATGAGTCCCCGGCGACCAGTCCATGCAAAGCCGCCTCAAAAGCGGGCAAAACCTGGCCTTCTCCCAGCATGAAACCAAAGGCCTCATCGGCAGGACAAATTTCGAGTTCTTCGCCGTCTGGGCCATTTTCCCTCAAGATGTAGCTGATTTCCGCATACTTCCCAGGAGCAATCGGTGTCTTGTTCATGGCGCGAAAGTAGGTCGATGATGTAAATTGGCAACATGCTAAAGCCAAATCTCTTTCGCTCCTTTTTCACTGCAGCAGGTATTTTATTGATGTTATCTGCAGCGAATGGCCAAGTGGCGGAACCGAATTCAGACCAGCGGACGCTGCGCTCGCCCCGTTTGTTTAATCCCGTCCAATGCCACCACGTCAGCCATCAGGCCGGCGATGATCGCTGCCAAGCCGAGCCCACGCCCGCACCTCGTTGGATGATGAATTACGACATGGAACCGTCCATTGCGCGGAGCGATTCATTTGATCTGCAAGCGTATGAATTGGTGCTGGATGTGACCAACTACAGCTATCAGCTGTTAGATGCGCATGCCACCATCTCATTGAATGTGCTCGATGCATCCGCCAGTGATCTGTGGTTCGACCTGGTTGAACTTACCGTGGACAGCATCAAAATTAACGGGGACAGCATCGGGTTCAATCAAACCGAATCTCAGCTCCATGTGAACACCCCTGTAGAAGGCTGGTCAACGGATATGCCTTACCAAGTGGATGTGTGGTATTCCGGTTCACCCTACCAAGATCCCTATTGGGGCGGCTTTTATTACGTCAGCGATTACATCTACAATTTGGGAATTGGGTTGACGACCATTCCCCCGAATTTCGGCAAAGTCTGGTATCCTTGCTTTGATAACTTCATCGAGCGAGCGACTTACACCTACCATGTGACGAGTGCAGGCGGGCGCAAAGCTCATTGCCAAGGACATCTCATCGGCGAACAATTCCTCGCGGGCGACACCATTTTGCGCAGCTTTGAACTGTCGCACCCCATTACCACGCACCAATCCGCGATTGCCGTCGCACCGTACGTCGACTCAAACTATGTGCACACCGGCGCTTACGGTGATATTCCCGTGCGACTCACGGCCAAACAGGAACACATCAGTCCCATGGTCAATAAATTCCAAGAGCTCGGCTTCGCCATTGACGCCCTCGAGTATTGGTGGGGACCGTATGCTTGGGAACGGGTGGGCTATGTGCTCACAACAGACGGAGCCTTGGAAATCCCAACCAACATTGCCTACCCTCAATTCATGGTGGGTGAGGGATTGGTCGCCAACGGAGACTTGCTCAGCCACGAACTGGGTCATCACTGGTGGGGAGATTTGGTCGCGCCGCGCATTCACAACCACATGTGGCTCAAAGAAGGTCCCGCAGAATACAGTTCGCACTTGTTCATCGAATGGAAGGACGGCGAAGAAGCATTTATTGATGTTGTGAAGGATAACCAGTTATTCGTTCTCGAAGAATGCCACATTCAGGACAACGGTTTTCATCCACTTTCACCGATGCCAGATGAGGAGATTTACGGTCGACATACCTACTACAAAGGCGCCTCCATTTTACACAACTTACGCGCTTACCTCGGAGATGACGTATTTAGATCAGGGATGCAATCCGTGATTGCCGAACATTACGACAGCTTCATGGATGTCACGGATTTTGAAGAAACACTCGAGGCAGTCACCGGAGTCGATATGACCCCTTGGTTTGAAGCGCAAGTTCTGCAACCTGGGTTTTCAACGTGGGTGCTTGACTCCACTGTTCAGGCCGGTTCCGAGCAAACAACCTTGCACCTGCAGCAAAAACTGCGCGCGTGCGACGCATACCATATGTCCGAACCGCTCGAAGTCGCTGTTTGGGATGCCAACTGGAATCGCTTCGATACCGAGATCGTTGCAAGCGGTCAAACAGACGAGGTGGTAATTGACCATCCTGGAATTGAGACCCCTGCACTCATCGCCTTGAATCCCAATGGAAGGCTGAACCAAGGCCGAATGGACTTCATGTACACCATTGAGGACACCGAAGGGATTCAAAATCTTCCTTGGGTTCAGATGCGTGTCGGCTGCGACGCAATGCCCGAAGGTGACTCGGCTCTGGTCCGCGTAGAACATCACTGGGCAGCTCCCGACGCGGGACCTGTTGAACCGTATGTAGACGAATTGAGTACCACCCATTTTTGGGTGGTTGACGGAATTTGGCCGGATGGCCTCCTGCTCGATGCCCGTTTGCATTACTATGGAAACGACTCTGACGCTTTGGATTTCGAACTGTATGGTGGAACAGAGGCCAATGGGTTTCTAGCGTGGCGGCCTGATGCCGGCGCACCTTGGCAAGAATGCGAAGCCTACGAATGGCAACCAGGATCTTTGGCGAACGGAGCGGGGTTGTTCCGTGTACTTGATTTGAAGCAAGGTCAATACGCTTTTGCAAAAGGCGATGTGTCGGCAAATATCGAATCCAATGCAATGGCAATTGACGCCAGAATCTGGCCCAATCCAGTACGCGACCAACTCAACATCACAGCGAAATCACCAGCTATATCAATGCAAATTTGGAATGCTTCCGGGCAATTGGTTTCAGCAGTGCGAAACACTCAGGGGATGAGTGAGTGGCAGGTGGACGTGCGCGATTGGGCCAGCGGCACGTATTTCGTTCAATTGGACCAATCGCCAGGGCAAGCTCTGATCATTGAGTAACGGTTCCTTCCCGTCCTCTTTTTCATCCGCTATCACCGAACCAGGGAGCGACACTGCACCTGGTTGCGGCCCGCTAACCAAGCATGCGATCCATCTCCTGTAAAACGAACAGTGTAAAAGCTGCTGTCCTGTTCTGTCTGCCACGTGAAACCTCCGTCGTTGGAAATGCTAATTCCCGGTATCCCGACAGCCCAGATTTCTTGGCAGTCCGTGCCCGGCTTGTACTGGACACATGATCGGTACCCCGGTCCTTCGGAAGGGGTCAGTAATTCCCAGGTCCTGCCGCCGTCGGTGGTATGGATTTTATTGGCTGTATTGTCGTCCATCGCCTCCCAATTTCCTCCCCAACCGATGCCGTGATGAACGCCGCATCGCGCTGCACTAAACATCCCGGTCATGGCTCCACCTTGGACGATTGGTGTGTCCGTCACTTCCCACGTTTGACCGCGATCGGCCGTATGAAAAATCCGGGACGCAACACCTCCTGATGCAACCCACGCTTCTTCGCCTTGCACTACGATGTTTCCATTTGACGCCGCAAAGGCGGCTTCTCTCGCTCCGGTCGAATCCGATGCCACAGGCGGCAAATCTTCGCACGGAACCAATGCCCATGTATTCCCACCGTCACGTGTGATCAAGATGCTCAAGCACCCTCCTATCGGATCGCCCATGGCTATGCCTTCGCGAGCATCCCAAAAATGCATGCTGTCAAAAAAGGCCAGCGTATCCTCGTTGGTGTATACCGGCTCCCAGTGGTCCGAGCCCCGTTCCTGTCGAAACAACACAGCCGGAGACGCAATCGTCAGAGCAAAAGCCGCCTCATCCGTTACCGCAACGGACCGAAATGCCGGCAGAGCGCCGTCAGAAAGTCGAAGTGTATCCACCCTCCACGTAGCCCCTGCATCATTCGAATGCCCAATCAATCCATTTGAACCCGCCCACCAAACACTCCCGTCCGAAGCCACTGACAGCGCTCGGATACTCGACATGAACTCCCACGTTCTTGGGGAGGGGTTGGCGGAGTTTTGCGCCGTATTACACGCCATGATCAACACCACGCATGCAATCAAAAAGCATCTCATGGTTGCGTTATCGGAGTTTCATACCATCGAAGTGAGCGCACAATGGCTTCCACCTCCCGCATGTATTCCCGCTTTTCGAAGTAAGGGGCGTAGGCGTAGCCTTCCACGGTGACGAGATCACCGGAACGCTCATCGAACAGGGTCAAACTGTAAAATGGCCCCCCCATAAAATCACCTTCGATCCTCCAAAGACCCCGCAATTCAGAGGCAAATTGTCCCTTGAATACCACGTCCTCGTAAGATGGGGAGTACCGCATCTCCGTCGTCATATACGAACCTGCATTGCGGCCAGAGACATGCGCTCTCAATGCAGCGTTTCGAGCTTTTAGTCGAGCACTCATCGAAAATTGTTGGTCATCGACATATGGCTCACGGTAAATAAAAAACCCTTGCTGAACGTCGTGGTTGTCCCCCCCTTTCATGCGGGTCAATTGCCGATCAATCCACAGAAACTCCTCATTTTTCTTGGCCCAACGCGCATCCCGAGGAACGGTCAATTCCAATTGCGCACGCACCCCCAACTCCGCTCGAATCACTTCGTTTTCATCCAAGGCGATGAGGTCGGCGTATCGCTCCACTTCGGCGCGATGAAATACACTAACCAGCTCCTGGGATTGATCAGCAAGCGCGCTTGCCAGCTCGTCTCCTCGACGAGCCGTGCCCGTTACGTAAATCTGATCCCGAGAATATTTCTCCTTGTAAATGGACACCTTGGCTTCTTGGGTGTCAACCCGATCTGCCAACTCCAAAACCACAATATTGCGGTGAGGTTTCCAAAAGCGATCAAAGGCCTCTGGTTCCAGATGCACCAGTTTAAACCAAGGCTCGTACTGCGGCAATACAGGAAAAGGACGGTCAAAAATCGACCGGAGAGAGTCCCCAACCACTCCATCCCAGATCACATCATCGCACACCACCACTACTTCACCCGAAGCACCCACCTTGCCTGTTAGTGCAGTCCTTGCACCTTCTTGACTGCCGCAACCAACTCCGAAAGCCGTCAGCAACGCAAGCAGCGTGACACTAAAGTTGCTTGGATTTGCATGGATCTTCAGTTTTTGACCGATTCGAATCATGGAGCTCGAAAGGCCGTTCCATTCTTTCAATTGACGAACGCTTACACCGAAGTGATCGGCTATTTTACCAAGTACATCTCCATTTTTCACGTGATACGTTATGGGTTCGGGAACAAAAACGATGTCGGGCGTCCGTTCCGGAGCTAAGGTCCTCATGCTATCTTGAAAAGCGATGAATCGGGGTATCTCAGATTGCGGCAACACCAAGGGAAAACGCTCCACTGTTGCCGGAATAATATCCATCCGGTACATCGGGTTGAGCTGCGCCAGTCTCCTTTCCTCCAAGTCCAACAAAGGCGCGATTTGGTCAAAACGCAAAACCTCATCGACCATTACCGTATCCAAAAATGCAAAGGAAGGGGAGACCTGATCAGGATAAATGTTGTGCTCCTGTGAAAACTCCATGAGGTAGACCACGGCCATAAATGTGGGTACATAGTTTCTCGTTTCTCGCGGGAGGAAAAACCGAATTTCCCAAAAATTTCGCTTGCCACCGCTGCGACGAATAGCGCGGTTAACATTCCCCGGACCCGCATTGTAAGCGGCAAGAGCAAGGTACCAGTCATCATAAATGCCATATAATTTGGCCAAATACGTGCACGCAGCTTCCGAGCTGCGCACAGGATCATGCCGCTCGTCTATGTACGAATCAATCCGTAAACCGTGGTACTTTGCTGTAGCATACATGAATTGCCAAAGCCCACGTGCTCCAGCACGAGATTTGGCAAGGGGGTTGAGTCCGCTTTCACAACGGGCAAGTACTTCAATTCCAAGGGCAGACCAAATCGATCTAACGTCGACTCAAACAACGGGAAATACGCCGGTGCCCTTCCGAGCATTTTACCTAAGTGGTTTTTGCGTTTGCTCGCGTAAAAAGCAATCCGCGAATGGACCACTGGATTCCAAGCCAACTCCATCGGCGATTGGGCATCGAGCAATGCCATGCGCATTTGCATCTCAGCTGTATCCAATGTAGGGGTCTGATTCAGCGGAAAGTCCCGTATATTTAAAAGGCTCGTATCCGTCGAAAAGCACCAGTCCTCTTCGAGGTAAGCCAACCAGGCAAGCTCTTCCTGTTGCATTGCTCCTACCAAAGAATCCGCCAGGTTTTCCTCTTCAACAAGCGCAGCGCCCGATGAGCCTTGGGCTTGAATCAAGGCCGAGCTCAACAACCCAGACACCATCAGCAAGCCTGTAAGGCGCCTCTGCAAGGTCCGGATAGAATTCATTCCTTTTCGCCCGATGACTCGTCCTCTTCGTCTTTGTTCGTGGCGTCTTTGAATTCCTTGACACCCTTGCCAAGGCCCTTCATTAATTCAGGGATTTTTCGGCCTCCAAACAGCAAAAGCACGACCAGTGCAATTAGGATAATGGAGCCGGGGTTCATTGCATTGAACATGGGATAGTTTTTTTCAAATCTCTGAAGAATTTACCGAATTATCGCGCCCCATTCTAGGGGGTTACGAACAAAGAATGCGGCAATTATCGATGAGCCTCACCCCGTTCACTGCAGCCGCAATGACCGCAAAAGCTTCATTCTTTTCCCCTCCTGATCGTCGAGGCTCAAAAGTCTCTGGGTTGACGATATCCAAGTATTCCAATTCTAAACTCTGCGCCTGTTGAGCGGCGGTCAACACTGATTCAAGGGTTTCTTCAATCGAGCTCCCTGCCTCGATTCCCTCCTTTAGCTCATGAATCCAGGCATTCAATTTCAGCGCACGGGTACGGTCATCCTTGCTTAAACGAACATTGCGGCTGCTCAATGCTAGTCCATCCGTATCCCGAATAAGCGGGCAAC